>Ga0209541_10007727_pt1 | contig 17979 bp, 15 predicted proteins | sample RifCSPlowO2_01_FD_184027 | JGI IMG/M metagenome (GOLD analysis project Ga0209541, IMG submission 184027) | Groundwater microbial communities from Rifle, Colorado - Rifle CSP2_plank lowO2_0.1 (SPAdes) (version 2) | ecosystem: Environmental > Aquatic > Deep subsurface > Groundwater | place... | reverse complement strand
GCGGATTAAACTCCAGACAAAATTCAAGATGATATACATCGCAATCGGCCGGAGTTCTTCCTCGAGATCGCGGACCGAAAAGACGATTAAGCGGTTGTTAATATTGACGTTCGTTGGTCTATTGGCGAAACCAACATAACTTCCCTTGGTAAAGCGGTAAAGGCGGTTAGCCATATCCCGACCGCCTTCGATATTCCTCAAAACCTCTTCGAGATCCTCGAGTAGGGGCGCCTCTTTACCAGTAAAATCTTTGTCAGCCGTGATATCGCGGGAGGCGTAGGTTTCGGTGATGGCCTGATCAAGTAGGGCTTCTTCTTCGGCGCTGATTTTGCCGAGCATTAATTTAACGAGACCGGTCAGGTCAACAATGTGCGATTTCAGGGCTTCGCCCGGCGTTTCATCTTCGGCGACGATCGGCAAATCTAAAGGGTTAATGGTGCTTTCCGATTGGAGGGAGATTTGGAGAAAGCTCCCGCCGACCGCCTTGGCCAAAGTTTCATATTCGCGTTCTGGGTCAACAATAATCAAATCTGAGCCGAGCATCATCGAGCGGATTACCTCGAGCTTGGTCGCATATGATTTCCCCGAGCCGGCCTTGCCGAAGATAACCATATTGGCATTTTCGAGCGAGAAACGGTCGAAGATAATGACCGTATTATTGTGACGGTTTAGGCCGTAAAGCACTCCTTCGTCTGAAGTCAAATCAAGAGCGATGAAGGGGAAGAAAGAGGAAACTGGCGCCGAGTTTAGGGGGGAATGGATGTCGAGTTCGTCCTTCATTATAGGAGCGGTCGAGTTGAATCCCTTTAATTGTTCAAAGTTAGCCGGCTTTAGATTAACCAGCTTACCGTCCAGGTCTTTAGTGATCTTGGTCTCCAGTTGATTTAGTTCTTTTTCAGAATCGGCATAGATAGTGATATAAACCCCGACATCAAAAAGTTTTTCTTCGGCCCGCTGAAGCGAGTCTCGAAGCATCTCAATGTCTTGGAGGGCTGTTTCAAGCAGGGGGTTGCGGATCATTCCCTTCTCCTGGGCTTCCATTATTTGGGCCTCGATCTGGGTTGCTTTTCTTCTCAGGTTCCTTAGGGCCGTTCCGGTATTAAGGGGATGAATGAAAATGGAAATATCAATTAGTTCGGGTAAATTGATAATCGGCGAGAACCAGCCGCTTGAGAGATAACGGGGGTAGTTGAAAACAAAAAGAGTTTTTGAATATTTCTCGCCGATCCGGATAAAGTTCGGCGAGACCTCAACCGAGGACGGAGCAACGATATCTTCAATGCCGGCAATGCCACTTTTGCCCTGGCGGCCGATAGCCTCACCTCGACGCTCGATCGTCGCTGGATTGTAGTAATTAAAGTAGAGCTCTAAGAGTTCCGGATCTTCAAGAGCCACGGCTCGAAGACCAATCTGTCGCAGACTATTAATCACCTGTTCAGTCCGCTGTTCCAGTTGTTCCCGGTGGAGGGGATCGGTTGCTTCTTGGTTTTCTCCTGGCTCCGGCGTCTTTTTCTTGCTGCCGAAAAACTTTCCCAAAATCGGTTTCACTGGGATCGGTAGGACGGGCGGATCGTAAGGCACAACCACGAAGAAGCTTTTGGCCATAATGGCATTCGTCTCGACAAAAGATTTAACAAATTCTCGGTATTCCTCGAGCTGGATCCTTAAAAGTTTGTTGGTTTCTTCTTGTTGTCTTTCCTCGAGTGACTGGAGATATTCATCGATGTTTAACTTGCGAGAGTGGATGTTGATCTGAATCGAAAAATCCAGAGCATTAACCAGGCTTTGATAAGTAGCGAGGATAATTCTTTGCTCCTCCTCTGATTTAAGGTCGAAGTTCAGCCCATCGACGAGAACCACCTTTCGCAGAGCGCCGTTTTTTAAAATAACAACACCATCCTTGATGTCGCGGATATCAATAATGCTCTGGGCCCGAGCCGCTTCAGCCGGCATAAATTTATTGTAGCTCGAATTCGAGATTATCGGTAATCAACTCGCTTGGCTAGCTCTCTTTCGCCTGTTAATCGGCGAACCAATTCGTATTTTTCTTTGAATCGAGCCTGCGGATAACCAAAGTTCCGAGGCAGGGGTTGTTCCCGTCTCGGGATAGCCGTTTTCGAGGTGCTCATCCACTGCCAAAGCCCCTTGATCCCGCCTAGAGTTGGGGGTTTAGGCGTCGCGGGAGCGGGAGTTCGATGAGTCGCTATAATTTTTCTCGCCTCAACTTCGGTTCGGGGGATCCTGGGCTGGAAAACGTATATTTTGGGCTTCCAAAAGTTATCAAAAAGGGCCCGAAGGAAAACAATTAGCGGTCGGCCGTTGACCCTAACAAAAGCGAGGGCGAGGCCGACGCTCGAGACGAGCGCCGTCAAAATAAGCCAAAGCCAGAAATTGAAGAGGAGAAAAAAAATAACAACGAGAATCCCAGCCGCCGCAATATAAGCAAACTGTTTTAGGGTCAGGGGACCAACTACCCTGTCTTCTGTTTCAATAAATTGAGGAACCTGAAACTGCACGGTTTTACTGTGGCAGGTCTTTTAGGTTGATGACGTTATTCGGATGAATTGGGGGTTTGTCTTCCGGTTTACCCCGAGCGCCCGCTTCGCCCGCGAAGCGAGGCGAGTCGTCGAGGGGTTCTTCCGGCTCAGTCGGTTCGAAGGGCCCTACTTGGGTGCTTGGGCCGGTGTAATGCACCACTCTTATCTGTGGTTCCCCGGTCTTTCCGACTTTCGGCGGTTTTTTCTCGGCTACGGAGTAAGGGTAAGCAGTAGTTTCTTCATCCACCTCTAGCCTTGCCGATATAGGCTTTTGCTCCGTTGGGTTTGGTCCCCGATCTTCTTCAAAAAAATAAGGCCGCGCCAGAGACGGCGTTCCGCCGCGAGACTCTACTCGTTCCGGTCCTTCTTCTTCGTGAAGTATAAAAGGAGTTTGAGGTAGCTCTTCCCTGTTCGGTTCTTCTCTAAAAATCGGTTTTAGGGTTTGCTGAACTTGTTGAACCTCCACCGGAACTGCTTGAGGAGCGGGAGCTGTGGGGGCCGTTGGGGTGCTTCCGGTCGCCGGCCTCACCCCTCCCCAATGATAAAGAGATTTTACCTCTTCAATGATTGGCGCCAAGATTTTTTTGTTGATTTCCTCGGCAATTGAACTTGCTACTTGAGCCGGCAAATTAACCTCTTTTTGAAATTCTTTAGCCAGGTCCTCAGGATGAACAAAGCCAAGAATAACCGCACCGGTTAGATCGGCGATTTTTTTAGTCCGTTCCTCGGTTAGGTGATTACTTTCGCCCAAACCCCAAACAACATCGGTGCTTTTTTCAGAAAAAAGTACCTCCTTTAAATACTCGGGTAGAGCATCGAATCTTTCTCTGGCTTTTTCTGGGGTGATGTTGGGCATAAAAGTTTTCTATGGCGTTGCTGGTGCTGCTGGTGCTGGTGACGGCGTTGGCCGTTCGTAGAGAAGGCCAGCGCCAAGCATTTGTTCATGTTGTTTATAGAGCTTCCGCGCTAATATCGCATGTCTGGCGGCGGTTGTTGCTGCCCGTGATCCGGCAGGGGCCCTGGCGGCTTGATCGTCAAGCCAATCTAGTTTCTGCTTCACTTCGACCCGCGGCCCGCTTAAATGAGCGGGGAGACGAGTTCTTGTTTCGAAATCTTGAACAGTCTTATCAAAGACTCCTTGGAATTGTTCGAGTTCGGCCGCATTCATTTTAGTTCTAAACCTCGCGGTAGTCTCTGGTATTCGCATTAGTACTCCTTGACCAACACCCTCAGCGATGACCTGTCGTGTCGCATCTCGGAAGCCATACTGGTTTCCCGGCCTGAATATCCGGGTTTGGAGGGCCTCAACGTCTTTAGCGCTCTGATAAGTGGCTTGCTGGAAAGCGTCGACAGCTTCGCGGAGATCGTCGAGAGTTCCGGTTTCTTCTTCGAATGCTCGGGCCGCATGAATAACCGCCGTGTTGAAGCCAGCCGCTTTCTCAAGGTCTTCATAATCACCCCCTCGGCCCAGTCGCTTGTAAAGTTTTTCTACTCCCGGGTTTCCAATAAGGCGGGCGATGCCGCCGCTCTCCTCGGGAATTAAGCCAAGAGACCCATTCTTCCGGAGCATATCAAGTAGCGCCACTAGTTCCGCCCCTCGGGCGGCTGGTACCGCTTGGGCGGCGCGAACCGGATCGTCTTTAAAGATTGCGACTCCTCTTTCCCCTTCTTTCTTTACTGCTTTTTCTCCCGCAGCTCCCAAAACGTTTAGCTGCCGACCAGTAAGACGAATTGGGGCCGTCATCAAGCGACCCATCAGGCCTCTTTGTACCCCGACTCCTTGAAGTTTTTCGGCGCGCTTTCCCCCCTTCTCTCCCCGGAAAGGCGCTGAAATTGCGCCGATAGCCATAACTCGTCCTCGAGCCTTAGCCCAATTGCCCCCCTTCTTGGCCACGGCCTTTGCATAGCCCGAGCCCATAATCCCCATCTTACTAGAGACCAGAAGCCCGCCCACCATCAGCCCAGCTACGACCGTCATCCCGGCTACGGCTTCAGTAAAGCCGGGACTTCCCCCGCTCGAACCCTCGAAAAGGGCGGGGGACTGGGCCAGCTTAACCGAGAGAAAGAAGAAAAACATGGCAAAGGGAGCAAAAAGTAACCACTTGGTGAATTGATGCCACCAAAGAGACCAGGGACTACCCCCTGGGATTTTAAGAGTAGGGAAGATCCAACTGACCCAGGCTAGGGGTAAAACGATTAAGAGAAAGCCGAGAGCAATGCCCCTTATAAAAAGCATGACCGCGAAAGCAAAAAGAGCTAGGGTTCCAAGAATACCGAAAACAAGAGTAAAGAAGACGCTGGCTAAAGAAGCGGCTATTTCCCCCAGAGCTCCTTGCCCGCCTGATTCGACACTGTCGCCGATATTAGCCAGAATATTATTCGGGTCAATGGCCGGCAGGAGAAAAACTTTAAGGAAGGAAGCGGGGCTGAAATTAGTTGCCTTATTGAGAACTCCCGTCAGAGCATCAACCGGGGCCATGAATACATTAGTGATGATAAAGAAACCAAAATTGATCAGGAGGGCCGCCGCTATAAACCGGATCAAGTACTGACCAGCCGTCCCGCGGCGAAACATTACGAGAAAGGCGATGATGATAATTCCCGCTACGAGACCCAGGTTAGCTACGGCGAGCACGATATCGTGTCCCTCCTTGATTATCGGTATATCTTTTATCTGCTCATTGAATTTGATAGCAAGACCGATAAAAAGGCTGGCTATGGCAAAGAACATAGAGGTTACCAGGCCGATAACCGCGTTAATCACTCCAGCTGCCATTTGGACGATGGCCGCGGCTACACTGGCAGCTAAGCCGACTATTGGCTCACCAAGAATATCCCAGATGGCATTCCATATACCCGCAATCCAACTCAACGGATTCCACCAGGCGGCATAAACCGGCCTGATGCTAAAGAGTAAGACTAGGGCGGAAAGAAGTATTTTTGGGAGCCTATGATTTATTTTCAGGCGTTCCATCAGGTCTTTCTTTTAATTATAGCCCTTTTAAACAGTGGAGAGGCGGTTAATTTATTGATTTCTGTTGAATTTAGAACCTCGCCACGGCTGGTTGATTGAAAATTGAGTTTTTTAAGCTCTGCTTCGACTTCTTTTTTAGGAAGTCCAAGCCCTTCCGAGAGATTGTTTAAAATGGTTTTTCGGGGTTGTTTGAACAAGGCTCTTATTAGGCCGTAGTAAATCTCGCTTTGTTTTTTGGTTGCCCGCCTTTGGCGAGGTAAAATTTTCACAATTGCCGAATCTACTTTTGGAGAAGGCTTAAAAGATTGCTTAGAGATAAAACCGATAATTTCCGGCTTGCCCCAGAACCCGACGCTCGCGGCCAAGATGTTCATCTTGCCCTGAGCGCCAGTCGAAGGGTTTCCTGCCGTTAATCTTTCTGCTACTTCTTTCTGGAGGGTCAAAACAATTAGTTTCGGTTTTTTTTGGAGCTCGCCGACTATTCTCAAAAGATGCCCGGTGATGTAGTAGGGAATATTGCCGACTAATTTGTATCCAGTATTTGGCATCTTGTATTTAGTATCTAGAACCGGCAGGACTTTAAGCGCGTCGCCTTCGATCACTCTAAGTTTCTTACTAGAGACTAGATACTTTATACTATCTACTAACGTCGGGTCTTTCTCGATCGCGACAACTTTAGATGTTTGAATTTTTAAATCTTTAAACTTGTTTAATATCTCCCTAGTCAGCTCTCCGTGCCCTGGTCCGATCTCCACAATCACATCGCCCGATTTCAACTCCAGCTCCCCAACAATTTTTTTGAGCGCCTTCTCGTCCTTTAAAAAATGCTGCCCTAATCTTCTCCCCATATTTTTAGTCGAGGAAGAAATCTTCGACGACATCAAGATTCTCGACCGGGGTGAATTCAACGAGCTCCGGCGGCAACTCGTGAAGAAAGCGCGAAGCTAAACCGTGAAAACTTAAAATAAGTTTTTGTTTGGCTCTTGTCATCGCCACATACATCAAGCGTCTTTCCTCCTCGAGTTCTTCTTCAGAGCCAAGCGAACGCTGGTGGGGCAAAAGCCCCTCAGTCACGCCAACGACATAAACATTCTCAAATTCCAGGCCTTTTGCCAGGTGGATGGTCATTAGTTTAATTGGCCTGTCGTTCACGGTCCGAGCCCTATCGAGTGGCTGGAGCAGCGAAACCCGTTCAATAAACTCGGTGAGCGTTCGAAAACCAGCGGCAAAGTTTATAAGTTCAGCCACGTTTTCTTGCCGCTCAAGAGCATTCCTGAATTTAGCCTCAAGATAGGCTGTATAATTGGCTGTTTTTAAGATAAAGCCGATCAATTCGAGTAATTTGAGCTCTTTAGCTAGCCGTGGCAGTTGGCCGACAAGTTCGGTAGCGACTTTTTTCGTAAAAGTTTTTTCCAGGCGCTCCCGGCTGATTTCATCTTTTGGATTTAGGGCATACCTTAAACCAGCCAGAATGTCTTTAATCTCTTTTCTTTCGTAAAACTTAACCCCGCCGAAGATTTCGTAAGGAACAAAGTTAAAATTAAGTTCCTGCTCAAGAGCCCGGGATTGAGCATTGGTTCGATAGAGGACCGCCGATTCTACCCGGCCTCGGCTCATAATTTCAGCCACCACTCTTCTAGCCTCTTCTTCAGTCCCCCCGGTATTAATCACTTTAATTAATTCACCCCGGTCGTTGTTCGTCCAAAGTTTTTTCGGCCGCCGAAATTCGTTATTCTCGATTAGAGCCGCGGCAGCCTCAACAATGACGCCGGTTGAGCGGTAGTTCTCACCCAAAGTGATCACTTTGGCTTCGGGCCAGTCGCGCTCGAAATTAAGGAAGTTCCGAAAATCCGACCAGCGCCAGCCGTAAATCGCCTGCTCGTCGTCGCCAACCACATTCAGATTGCGGTGGCCCTGGCAAAGTTGTTTTAAAAGGAAGTACTGAGCCATATTAATATCCTGATATTCGTCAACCAGGATGTAGTCGTAGCGCTTTTGATGTTTCCGAAGGGCAGTCGCTTCTTTTTGAAAAAGCCTGACTGGCTTTTCAATCAAATCGTCAAAATCAAAAGCGTTCTGGCGTTCGAGTCCAGCCTCGTAGTCGTCAAGGATCCAGCCGGCTTTTTCTTCTAATTCCTCTTTTTCGAGCAAGTTATTTTTCAATCGCGAAATTTCCCAACGGGCTCTCGACGGTCCAATCCCCGAGGAGTTCAGAATATTTTTCATCAGACGCTCCGAGTCGCTGTCGTTAAAAATGACAAAATTTTTCGTTCGACCAAAATGCTTGGCTTCCTCTCGGAGGATTTTCGCGCCGAAAGAATGAAAAGTACCAACAAAAGGGCCTTCAGCCTGAAGTCTATGCTTCATTTCATTCGCCGCCTTATTAGTAAAAGTAATGGCCACAATTCGCCCCGGCGGCACGCCCCTTCGAACTAGGTGAACTAACCGTTCGGTTAGGGTTCTCGTCTTGCCCGAACCAGCGCCGGCGACGATTACGAGTGGGCCCTCGCCGTGTCGAACTGCCTCATATTGCCCGCTATTTAGGCGCCTTTTTTCGTCCACTTGATTATTCTCCCGACCCTCCTCTAACATATGATGGTTATTAGTACCATACTACAAAAGTCGGGGACTTGGTTGAAGCTTGTCGGGACGATTCCTTTACCCCCAGTCTTTTTAGTTCTCGGTCTTTTCGGAGCCAATTTTTTTTATTTGAGGCAGGCAAGCACGGCTGAACTCCCTCTCGATGGCGATCTCACCCAAACGGATTCGCTCGAGGCTGATGGCGCGGCTCTTATCGGCGATGTCTCTCCTCTAGGGGAACTCGTCATGGATGACCCGGAAGACGAATTCCTGGGTTTTGTTTTAGTTGATAAAGCTTCTCTCTTAAACTCAGTCAGCCCGTCAAGTAATGTCTCGCCGCTTCGCGATGGCCTTCTCACTTATGAAGTTGAGGAGGGAGATTCAATCTCGACCATTGCCGCCAAATTCGGCATTTCGGTGAATACCATCATCTGGGTTAACAGTTTGAAAAGTTCTGGCTTGATTCAGCCAGGCCAAGAAGTCGTGATTTTGCCGGTTTCGGGCGTGCTCCATAAAGTGAAAAGTGGCGAAAGTCTCGAATCCATCGCCGCCCTTTATGGCATCCCCGAGGACGAAATCGCTACTTTTCATAATGGGGCGTTGGAAGTTGACGAAACCGTGATTGTCCCTAATGGCAAGCCGGCGGGCGCCTCTGGCGCGGGCAGGGATGTTCTTGGGTCGGGCGGATCTCGAAAATCGAATCTACCTGAGACGAGCGGCTATTTTGGCCGGCCTGTTTCGGGCGGCTGGAACTGGGGCGTACTCCACGGCGAAAACGCCGTTGATATTTCAACCTCTTGCAGCTCGCCGATCTACGCCGCGGCCTCAGGCACGGTGAGCGCCGTCGGCAGTCCGACCTCCTGGAACGGCGGCCTGGGGGGACTAGTCAGAATCGAACATCCGAACGGCACTGAAACCCTTTACTCCCACAATTCGGGAAATCTAGTTGATGTTGGCGAAGCAGTGGCTCAAGGGAGCGTCATCGCCAAAGTCGGCCGTACCGGCCAGGTTCAGGGCCGAACCGGCTGTCATGTCCACTTCGGCGTTTCCGGCGCCGCCAACCCATTTGCCAAATAAAGCCCAGCAGCTTGCTGCCGTGCGGAATGTCTCGGAGGCAGTAAAAGCTTGGTCCGAGCACTCAATTTATTTGAGGGCTCGGTTTTACTGCCGAGGGCCAAGGGCGGCTTCGGCCGCTGGAGCCGAAGAACGCCCGGTTCCGGTAGGCAGTAAGCTGCTGGGCGCTCCACCTTATTCCTCCCTCACTCTTAGCTGGAATGCTTCAGAAACATGAGGCGACTCCACGATCTCACTGCCTTCGAGGTCGGCAATTGTTCTTGCCGTTTTCAGCAATCGATAATAACCGCGAGCGGAAAGAAGTGATTGGTTGAAAATATTTTTCAGCAAGTCGTTCGCCTTACTCGAGAGCTCGATTAACCGATCGCATTCTTTAGTCTCAAGTTCGGCGTTCACCAGTTTATCAACGCCGGCTTTTTTGAAGCGCTCTTTCTGGTTTTCCCGAGCTCGTAAAACCGCCTCCTTTAAGCGGCCACCATCTTCCTTTGGGCCCTGGAGACTTTCGAACTTGATTCGCGGCACATTGATTTGAATATCAATTCGATCAAGCAAGGGGCCGGAAATCTTTTTCTGATAACGAAAAACCTCGTAAGCGCTACAGCGGCACTCCTTTTCGTTATCGCCCCAAAAACCGCAGGGACAAGGATTCATGGCCGCGACCATAATAAAACGCGAAGGGAAAGTGAGATTGCTCTTGGCTCGAGAAACCATAATTTCACCCGATTCCAAGGGTTGACGTAAGGCCTCGAGCAAATCGCGGCGGAATTCCGGCAGTTCATCTAGAAAAAGTACCCCTCGGTGGGCTAAGCTAATTTCGCCGGGCTGGGGGTTGGGGCCGCCGCCGATAATCGAAACTGGCGAGGCGGTTTGGTGCGGTGTTCGGAAAGGCCGACGCTCGACATAGTTTCCTTTTAAAAGACCCCGGGCGCTCCAAACTTGGGAAACCTCAATGGCTTCGGCCAAAGTGAGGGGCGGGAGGAGTGAGACGAGCGCTCGAGCCAGCATTGTCTTGCCAGTGCCCGGCGGCCCGCTCATTAAGATATTGTGGCCGCCGGCAGCCGCAACCACTAGGGCGCGTTTGGCAAAATCCTGACCCCGAATTTCGCTGACATCGAGTTCATGATTCTCGACCGGCTTGAATTCAGTTCTGGGGTGGGGTTCGATAATGGCCAGTCGAGCCAAGTGGTTAACAAGTTCAGCGAGCGTTGCGATCGGCACAATATTGACCTCACCGATTAAACTTGCCTCTTTAGCATTTTCTACTGGTAGGAAAAGATATTGCTTCCCAGTCCTCCGGCTCAAAATAGCGGTGTTCAAGGCGCCGGGAACCGGTCTGACCGAGCCGTTTAAGGCTAGTTCGCCGATAAAAATCTTATCTTCCGCGTCAAATTCTCCGATCTGGTCGGTAGCCTGGAGATAACCAACGGCGATAGCCAGATCGTATTGAGAACCGGTCTTTTTCACATCAGCCGGCGCAAGATTTACGGTGATTTTCCGGTTTTCCTTAGTCGGCGGTTTAAAGCCGGTATTTTTTAGGGCCGAGCTGACCCTTTCTTTCGATTCCGAAAGGGCTTTGTCAGCCAGGCCGACGATATTAAAACTATGAAGGCCGACATTTAAGTCGACCTCGACCTCAATCAATCTGGCTTCAATCCCCTCGAGCTCGGCCGAGTAGACCCGAGCGAGCGATTTGGTCATTCTTTTAGTTTGCAATCGCGGCAGAGTTTTGACTCTGGCGCCACCTCGAGTAATTCTAGGGCTATTTCCTTGCCGCACTTTTCGCAGCGGCCATATTGACCCTGCTCCATTTTTCGGAGCGCTTTATTTATATCATCGAGACGGGGTTTCAGGGTTTCGCTGATAGCCTCATGAGTAACCCTCTCCTCGCTTTCGTCTGATTCTTCCTCACCAGCATCGTAAGTAGTATCTTCGCCAAAGTCCCGGCTCTCGCGGGAGCGAAGACTTTTTACTTCTTTTTCTAGGCGCGCCTTATCCCTTAAAAGCAGCTGTTTCAATTTTTCCTGATCTGCCGCCGAAATCATTGCTTAACGTTCCAATTATCCCACCCGGTTTAATTGAGTCAAGCAGCCGCTTATAATAAATGAGGTGATCCACAGCATCTCAGGAATCCTGAAAGAGCGAACCGGCCGGTTCATTATTATTGAAGCGAGCGGCTTCGAATTTAAGGTGGCGATTCCCCTGGTTGAAGCCGGCGGCTTGCCCCAAGCGGGTGAGATGGTTAAGGTTTTTACTTTTCTCCACCTGCGGGAGGGCGGGGCTGATCTTTACGGATTTTTAACCGAGGCCGAACTGCAGCTTTTCGAAGCCTTGATTTCGGTCTCGGGCGTGGGGCCAAAATCAGCCGTTGCTATTTTGGGCACGGCGCCGACAGAACAGCTCCTGGGGGCGATCGCTAAAGGCGAGGCTGGATTACTTGAACGTTCTTCGGGCATTGGCCGGAGGACAGCCGAACGTATTATTGTTGAGCTCAAAGATAAGGTTCGACCGACCGAAGGCGGAATGGTTGAAATGCTCGAAAAAGACATTGATATTCTGGAAGCTTTGGTTGGCCTTGGTTATTCGAAGCGGCAAGCCCAGACAGCCATTAAAGAGATTGACCCGGGACTCGATAAAATTCAGGATCGAATGCGGGACGCCCTGAAAAAAATAAAAAGATAATTTCGTGTCTTCCTGGAGTTTTTTTAATTCAATCCTCGAGGGTTTTAAGAAATTCCCCTTATTCCGATGGATGTATCGGCTACGCTTTGCGCCCTACGCCTATCATTTTACCCTTGGTCTAATCGCCGAAATTATTTATTTCTTTCCTTCGTGGCGAATAAAAGTGATCGGCGTTACCGGCACCAAGGGCAAAACTACCACCATCGAACTACTGGACGCCATTTTAGAACAAGCCGGCTATCGGACCGCTCTTCTTTCTTCGATCCGGGTTAAGCTTGCTCGCGACTCGAAAATTAATACTTTCGGCAACACTCAGCCAGGCCGATTTTTTATCCAATCATTTTTAAGAGAAGCGGTTAGAAAAAAATGCCGATATGCTGTCCTTGAAGTAACTTCCCAGGGGATTGTTCTTTTCCGCCACCGTTTTATCAAGTGGCGGCAGGCGGTTATTACCAACCTCTCTCCTGAACACATTGAGGCTCACGGCTCATTTGAGGCTTACCGGCGAGCCAAGTTTAGGTTTTTGAAATACGCGAGCCGCCGGGGTGCATCCATTTTTATTAATGGCGACGACGAACAATCGGAGTATTTCCGGAATGCCTTTAAAGAACGCCGGCCAATTATTTATTCCAAAACCGATTTACCGAATTTTTCAAACAAGGTTTTTAACTTACTGCCCGGCGAGTTTAATAAAGAGAATTTAGCCGCGGCCGCTTCAGTCGCCGGAACTCTAGGAATCGGCCAAGAGATTATTAAAGAGGCGATCGAGCACTTCCCCGGTGTGCCGGGGAGGATGGAATTCGTGCAGCGTGAACCCTTCGCGGTGGTAGTTGATTATGCTCACACCCCGGATTCACTCGAACTGGTTTATCAGACCCTTACCGAGAAAAACAGAAAAGGGGGCCTCATCTGCGTTTTGGGTTCAGCCGGCGGCGGTCGGGATAAATGGAAGCGGCCCAAGCTCGGCGAGATCGCCAGCCGCTACTGCAAAGAGATTATCTTGACTGACGAAGATCCTTTTGATGAAGATCCGGCCCAAATCATTGCCGAGATTAAGGCCGGGGTTACTGTTCCTGATGTTTCGGAAGTTCTTAATCGTAAACAAGCTATTTTTAAAGCCATCGGAATAGCAAAACCCGGAGACACGGTTATTATCACCGGTAAGGGGAGCGAGCCCTACCTCCGAGTGGCCGACGGTAAACAAATTCCCTGGTCAGACAAAACAATTGCCCTCGAAGCCCTTCGGTTATAATTACCTTAATGAAACTTACCTTTTGGGGCGGGGTGAAGATGGTGACGGGCTCGAGTTTTCTTCTCGAGAACGAGGCCGGCAAAAGGATTTTGATTGACTGCGGACTTCATCAAGGAGCGCGTTATTGCGAGCGGCATAATTTTGAACCGTTTCCGCTTGACCCAGCCTCGATCGAGGCGGTTTTTGTGACTCACGCTCACATTGATCACATCGGTCGCCTGCCCCAGCTTTATCGAGCCGGTTTTCGAGGGAAGATTTATTCAACGCCGCCGACCAAAGATTTTGCCGAAACCCTTTTAATTGATTCGGAGCACATCTTGGCTATTGAGGCTCGCGAACTCGGCCTGCCCCCGATTTATGAGTTGGCCGATATTAACGAAACCATGAAACTTTGGCAAAAAGTTTCTTATCACGAGAAAGTTGAGGCAGCCGGGTTTGAGGTCGAATTTTATAACGCCGGTCACATTTTAGGTTCAGCCTCGATTTTGGTTTCCGGAGACGGCAAGAAAATTGTTTTTTCCGGCGATTTAGGCCATCCGGTTACCCCTTTAATTAAAGGTAGAGAAGAGATTGGAACAGCGGATTATGCCTTGATTGATTCAACCTACGGCAGCCGAGTTCACGAGGGCCTAACTCAAAGAAAGGATTTGCTCGAAAATGTGATCGAAGAGACAGTGAAAGCCGGTGGGGTTTTAATGATCCCAGCTTTTGCCCTGGAGCGAACCCAGGAATTACTTTATGAGCTAAATGATCTAGTTGAAAATGGTCGGATTCCGCGGACGCCGGTTTTTATCGATAGCCCCCTGGCTATTAAATTAACCGCGGTTTATAAAAAATATTCCAAAGACCAGATCTATTTTGATGAAGCGGCGATTGAACTTTTGCGGGCCGGTGATGCGATTTTCGATTTTCCTGATCTCCATTTAACCCTAACTACTGAACAATCAAAACAAATTAATAGTATCGCCCCGCCGAAGATTATCATTGCCGGCGCCGGCATGTCTCAAGGCGGACGCATTCTTCATCACGAGCGGCGGTATTTGCCTGATCCCAAAAGCACCATTCTTTTTGTTAGTTTCCAGGCGGTTGGTTCTTTGGGCCGGCGGATTTTGGACGGGGCAAAATCAGGCAAAAACTTTAGCGTTAAAATTTTTGGTGAGGAGATAGCAGTCAAAGCCCGGGTTTTGGCTATCGGCGGCTATTCTTCTCATGCTGATCAGCCGGCCTTGCTCGACTGGTTAAGACCAATGAAGCTGGGGCTCAAAAAAGTTTTCCTCGTTCACGGCGAGGAAAAGGAAATGGGGCCGCTCGAAGACCGGATTCGAGACGAACTGGCAGTTCAGCCGGTTATTCCTAACTTGGGCGAGGAGGTGATATTATAAAGTTATGCCTCCGTCCCAACTGAAGTATAAAATCTGTGTTTCCGGCGCGGCTGAAACCGGTCATTGCGGTGAAGAAGCATATCGCGTAGCTGAAGAATTGGGGCGCGAGATTGTTCGGCATAACGGCATTTTGGTTGACGGGGCGACCACTGGCTTTCCTTATTGGGCGGCCAAAGGGGCCAAGGCCGAAGGCGGCACCGTGGTCGGCTTCTCGCCGGCCAAAGACGAAGTCGAGCATGTTAATTTTTACAAGCTGCCGACTGATTACCACGATCTCATCGTTTATACCGGGTTTGAGTATTCGGGCCGAAACCTGATCCTCACCAAGGCCGCCGATGCCGTAATCGTCGGCTGCGGCCGGATGGGTACCCTGAGCGAATTCACCATTGCCTTTGAAGATGCGAAGCCAATTGGTATCCTAGAAGGTGACTGGGAGACTGACGAGCTTTTGAAACTGATGATTGAGAAATCTCATCGGGCTGAAGAGCGGCGGGGGAAAATCGTTTATGCCACGAACCCCAAGGATCTGCTTGACGAACTTCTTATCGTCATCGATAAAGGTCGATCGGAATATCTTTAAATATGGAAGAAAAACCAATTGGCGAAGTCACTCACTACTATTCCCACCTGGAGGTGGCGATCGTCAAATTCAATCGAAAAGTAAAAGCGGGCGAGACGGTCCATTTCAAGGGGGCAACTACCGACTTTACCCAACCGATTGAATCAATGGAATTTGATCATAAATCAGTCACCGAAGCCGAATTGGGCAAAGAGATCGGGATCAAAGTGAGCGATAAAGTGAGAGAGGGTGACGAAGTTTACGCAGTGGTATAGGGAGATAATCCTGCCGACCGGACTTCTCGCCTCGATGATTATTGGGGCGGGGATGTTTGCCCTGCCTTATGTTTTTGAGAAGGCCGGTTTTTCACTTGGTCTTTTTTATCTGGCGGCCTTTGCCGCTGTTTTTGCCGCTATTCATTTGATGTATTTGCGGATCATTGATAGCACTGAAGGCAAACACCGTTTTGTGGGTTATGCCCGGATATATTTGGGAGACTTCGGTTTTTGGCTCGCGGTTTTAACCACGGCCATTGGCCTTATTCTCGTCTTAACCGCCTATCTGGTGCTGGGAGTTAGTTTTATGAAAATCGCCGCCCCCTTTCTCTCTAGCTCCGCCGCCCTGTATCTTTTTTGGTTCTCTGGAGTAGTAGCAGTGGTTTTCTCCTTGAAACGATTGGCCAACTTTGAGTTTTTGGTGGCCGTTGCCATGATCGCCATCATTTTTGTTCTTTTTGGTTTTAGTCTAAGGGCGCCATCATTGACCCTCTCCAGGTTTAACCCTCAAGCTTTTTTTCTGCCCTACGGCGTGATCCTTTTTTCTTTGGCCGGACGGGCGGCTATTTCTTCTTTGCGCGACTACTGGCAGGGGAGGAACTTGCCTGAGAAGGGATTGCGCCGGGCCGTGGTTTTGGGAACCGTGATCCCGGCCTTGGTCTATCTCCTTTTTGTGATTGCGGTCGTCGGGCTCTCGCCGGCTGGCATTACGCCGGATGCGATCGGTGGCCTTAATCTCATTCCTCCGGCCCTCCTTGTTTTAATCGGCATTCTCGGCGTCTTTAGTCTTTGGACTTCTTATTTCTTTCTAGGACTCGAAGTTAAAGACATTTTCATTTACGATCTCCGTTTACCCGGTTTTCTTTCATTTCTAGTCGCCAGCTTCATACCGCTTCTCTTATATTTCTTTGGCTTCAATAATTTTATCGGCTTGGTGGGATTTATCGGCGGGGTTTTTCTCGCCCTCGAGAGCATTATGGTGGTTTTGATGTATCTAAAACTCCGGCAGAAACCGGTTTTTCTATATCTTCCTCTGATTCTCGTTTTTGCTCTCGGCGCCCTTTATGAAATCTGGCGCTTCTTTTAAACTTGAACGGTAGTTGTGCCCGTAGCTCAGCGGATAGAGCGCTTCCCTCCGGAGGAAGAGGTCGCAGGTTCGATCCCTGTCGGGCACTCAAAATATCACTATATCGAGATCGTAACTCGATAATGCTCAGTAGCATGCTACTGAGCATAAATAACTTAACTAATAATTCTTTAAACCTATCGCCCGTTGCCGTACGGGACGTCTTCGGAGGCTTGCCAGCTCGGTCCCTGAGCTTGTCGAAGGGGGGCAAGCCGAGAAGCAGGGAAATTTGTCGCTGGAGCAAATTATTCCGGGTCCCGATAGGCAATGGGCGGTAGGCGCTCCCTTCCTCAACTTCAAATTTCACCCTTTCCGCGATAGGCTTAATTTAAATGGATCTTTTAACCGAACTGGCCTTAGCGATTGTCCTTGCGGTTATCTTTGGTTTTGCCGCTCATCTTTTAAGACAGCCGGTTATCATCGGTTTTCTTTTAGCCGGCATTGCCTTTGGTTATCTGGAGGGAACCTGGGTGCCGAATCTTTTCTCTTCGCCGATTGAGAGCCTGGCCTCGCTCGGAGTGATTTTCCTGCTTTTCCTCGTCGGGCTTGAGATGAACTTCCGCGAGTTTAAGCATTTGAGCTGGCCCGCCCTTTTGCTTGGCTTAGGTCAGATATTTTTAACTTTTGGTTTGGGCCTTGGTCTTTCGCTTGCCCTGGGATTCGCCTTTGCTACTTCGGTATATCTTGCCGGCGCCCTCACTTTCTCCTCAACCATTATCGTCGTTAAACTTCTTTCGGATAAAGGCGATCTTCAAAGTCTTTACGGCCGTTTGTCAGTGGCCCTGCTTTTAATTCAGGACTTTGCCGCCATCCTGGTTCTCTTGTTTTTGACGAACCCCGTCGGCAGCACCAACTTCCTCCTCGGTCTTTTTTATTCAGCCCTGAAGGGGGTTATCCTTTTTGCTCTAGCTTTTCTCGCCTCCCGGATTTTGCCGAAAGTTTTAGATCAAGTTGGTCGCTCTCAAGAGATGCTTTACCTTTTCAGCTTGGCCTGGCTTCTGGGAGTGGTCCTTCTCGCCGTTATGTTTAACGTGTCGCTTGAGGCCGCCGGGCTCTTGGCCGGATTGGCTTTGGCCAATTCCTCGGAGCACTTTCAAATTAGTGCTCGGCTCCGGCCCCTGCGCGACTTCTTTATCATCCTCTTCTTCGTCGCTTTGGGCGCCAGCTTGGTTCAGGCCCAGTTAATCTTACCGATTCTGCCGGCTCTGGTCTTTATCCTTTTCGTTCTTCTCGTAAAGCCTCTCGTCGTTCTTCTCCTTAACGGCCTTCTGGGCTACCGAGCGCGGACCTCATTCTTAACCGGCATCACCACGGCCCAGATTTCCGAGTTCAGTTTAATCATTGCTGTCTTGGGGTACCGTTTAGGCTATCTAGGTCCGACCGAGCTTTCGCTCGTAACTTTGGTTGGACTTGTCACTATTTTCTTCTCTTCCTATTTCATCACCCACGGTAGCAAGCTTTATGAATTTTTGAAGCCAGTAGTCAAACCGTTTGAATTTAGGGAGAAATTAATCGAAGAGCCGGTGGTTGAGTATCGTCTC
>Ga0209541_10007723_pt1 | contig 17982 bp, 17 predicted proteins | sample RifCSPlowO2_01_FD_184027 | JGI IMG/M metagenome (GOLD analysis project Ga0209541, IMG submission 184027) | Groundwater microbial communities from Rifle, Colorado - Rifle CSP2_plank lowO2_0.1 (SPAdes) (version 2) | ecosystem: Environmental > Aquatic > Deep subsurface > Groundwater | place... | reverse complement strand
AAGACACCGCCGGCCCCGCGATTAACCCGATGATTAAAGTGGTGAACATCGTGGCGCTTCTTCTGGTTGGCTTCTTGAGCTAAAAATAATTTTAGTGGTAAGCAGTTAACAAGTCTGACTTGTTTACAAGTCAGACTTGTTGGGCGCTTTCCGTTGAAAATGCGGCCGCATCGGCAAACGCAATATCGGTTAGCGTGCAGTGTGCACGTTCTCCCGTATTGACTTAACCGCTTTCTCAATATTCTCGCGGTGTCCGAAAGCTGAAAGCCGCATGTAGCCCTCGCCATTTTCTCCGAAGGCTACTCCCGGGGTAGTAATGACATGTGCTTTCTTTAGAATCTCGTCAAAGAATTCCCAAGAAGATACGCCGGTAGGGCATTTGAGCCACACATACGGGGCGTTTTCTCCGCCGAAAACTTTGAATCCGGCGTCGGCAAGTTCTTCCCGTATAATGCGCGCGTTTTCCATATAATACGCGACCTGTTCATGGGTCTGTCTTTGCCCCTCCGCGGACAGAACGGCTAGCCCGCCTTCTTGCGCGATGTTGGACGCGCCGTTAAACATCGTTGTTTGCCTTCTGTTCCAATACTGGTTCAGCACCCCCTCGACGCCGTCTTCGGCGATTAATTTTTTGGGGACGACGCTCCATCCGAGTCGAATGCCGGTAAAACCCGCTAATTTGGAGAAGCTCTGTATTTCTATGGCGCACGACTTTGCGCCCTCAATCTCATAGATGCTTTTGGGGAGATTGGGGTTGCTGATATATTCCGAATATGCAGAATCAAAAATGATTATCGCCTTGTTCTTGCGGGCGTAATCCACGAATTTCTTCAATTGTTCTTTTGTCGCCACCGTCCCTGTCGGATTATTCGGATTGCAGAGTATCATTGCGTCCGCTTTTTCTTTCGGAAGTTCAGGAATGAAATCATTTTCTTCTGCGCCTTTCATATAGACGATTTTTCTTCCCGAAATTATCGCTGAATCGCGGTAGGCGGGATATACGGGGTCGCTTATCGCGACCACGCTTCCATCGGAGAATATTGAAAGGATATTAGCGCAATCGGTTTTCGCCCCGTCGCTCACGAAGACCTCGGACGGCTCTATTACTACGCCTCTGTTTTCGTACCATTTCGCGATGGCCTGCCGCAGGCGGGTGTCGCCTTGTTCGTCTCCGTACCCGGTATAGGTTTCTCTTTTGCTTAATTTCTGCACGCCTTCCTGGAGGCCCGCGATAACGGCGGGGACTATCGGTTCGGTCGTATTGCCTATGCCGAGCTTGAAGAGCTCAATGTTCGGATTTGCATCAATGAACGGCTTCGCTCTTTTGGCAATCTCCGAAGAGAAATAACCACCCGTTATATTTTTGAAGTTGGGGTTAATTTTTGCCATTGAGTAATCCTAACTTTGCTAAACACTGCTTTACAACCGGCCTGTTTTTTTCTTCCAGAGCGACCATGGGCAAGCGGAAAGATTCTTCTATCATGCCCATCATTGCAAGAGCTGTTTTCACGGGAATCGGGTTTGTTTCAATGAAATTTACGTTCATCAAATCCAAGAGTTTCAAATGAAGTTCGTTTGCCAAAACCCAATTTCCCGCGAGACCCGCTTGGCAAAGAGCGGTAAAATCCCTCGGCGCTTCATTCGCGACGACGCTTATGCATCCGCGCGCGCCCAATTTCATTGCAGGTAAAGTCATAACATCGTCGCCCGACAGGACGACGAAACCTTCCGGCGCGATTTTTATCATTTCTTCTATCTGCTTAATGTTGCCGGAGGCCTCTTTTACCGCGATAACTTGGGGTACCTCCGTTGCTATTCGAAGAATTGTCGCAGGCAAGACATTAGAGCCGGTACGTCCGGGGACGTTGTAGAGAATAATGGGGAGCTTCACGGCATCAGCTATAGCTTTGTAGTGCAGAACCAAGCCATTTGGCGTTGGCTTGTTGTAGAAGGGGGTAACGTGCAGAAGGCCGTCCACGCCGCATGTATGGGCGATTCTTGAAAGGGCGACAGCTCTTGCCGTACTGTTTGAACCGGCGCCAGCGTAGACGGGAACGCGGCCGCCGACTTCGTCAACCGTGAATTTAACGACCTGTGCATACTCTTCGTCGGTCAACGTTACAGCTTCTCCCGTGGAGCCGCAGACGATGATGCCGTTTATGCCGTTATCAATCTGGTACTTAAGTAATTTTTTTAGCGCCGGCAAATCAACCTCTCCTTTTTTTGCGAAAGGCGTGACAATGGCGGTTATCGCTCCTTCTAGTGCTTTTGTTTTCATACTCGTACACTAATTTTGCCGTAATTTTGCGCCGAAGCAATTTCAGCGCAGATGGCACTTCTTATAATCGTGACAAGTTGATTCGTAGTAACTTGATTCATAAAAAGCAACGGCAAATTTAGTGTCCGGGTTTCTTGGCGTTCATAACATCATCAAACGTATACACGCCTTTTTTCCCGTTGATGAATTCCGCTGCAAGTAAGGCGCCCTCGGCAAAGCCCTCTCTATTATGGGCGGAGTGAGAAATCGTGATGGCATCGGCATTACTGTCAAAGACGACTTCGTGGAAGCCCGGATTCTTTCCGCCGCGCACCGATGCGAAATGGAGTTCTTCGGGATTTATCTGCCTATCCAGACGCCCTGTCTGAAGGACTTTTTTCGTTGTGGAATTGTCAAGAATTTCTTTCGCCGTGCGGAGCGCGGTGCCGGAGGGGCTGTCCTTTTTGCCCGCGTGATGAATTTCCAGTCCGTACACGTCGTAATTCCCGAATGCGGAAGTTAATTTTGTCGCGTTTGCCACTGCCTGAAAGAATATGTTTGCCCCGATGGAAAAGTTCTGGCCGTAGATAAGTCCCGTGCCGCTTTCCTTGACAAGTTTTTCCACTTCATTAAGGCGGTCATACCAGCCGGTGGTGCCGACTACCATGTTTTTTCCGGCCGAAAGAATGGCGCGGATATTTTCCAAGACTATCTCCGGCGAAGTGAAATCAACAACGACATCGGCGCTCTTAACGAGTCCCATGTCAATCTTTTCTCCGGCATTTTGAAGCGCGATTGAAACGGCGTGGATGCCCTTTGCGCGGGCGAGCCGCTCAATCTCTTGCCCCATGTTCCCGTGGCCCAATAGTGCGATGTTCATAATGATGGAAAAGGTAGGTCTGCCCCACGTAAAGCTCATTGTATGCGCGACGAGACAAACGGGCAAATCTTTTCATGATATCGAAACGCAGGTCAGATACGCCCGCACACTAAGTCTGCTGTAATTTTGCGCCGTAACAATTCTAGATATAGCCGAGTATTTTTCCTGTTGTTTCAGTTTTGTATACGGTGACTATCTTCATAAGAGGCAACAGCAGACTTAGTGTGCGGGTATGCTAAAATCGGCGGATGAAAAGCATTCCGTTCACAAAGGCGCAAATTGAATCGCTGGCGCGGGAACACCCGACGCCTTTTTACATTTATGACGAAGAGGGGATACGAAATCAGGCGCAGAAGCTGATAGAGGTGTTTGCATGGAATGCGGGATTCAAGGAGTACTTCGCAATAAAAGCGCTTCCGAATCCGGCGATTGTCAAAATTCTAAAAGAAGAAGGATGCGGGGCCGATTGTAGCGCGCTTCCGGAGCTAATAATTGCAGATAGAGCAGGAATTTCCGGAGAGGATATCATGTTCACATCAAACGACACACCGTTCCAGGAATTTGTTGAAGCGGAAAAGAGGGGAGCAATAATAAATTTGGATGACATCAATCATCTGGAATATCTGGAGAAGCACGCTGGTCTGCCGGACTTGATTTGTTTTCGGTATAACCCGGGAGCCGCGCAAAGCGGCAATGGAATAATAGGGAATCCCCTGGAAGCGAAATTCGGAGTGACAAGAGAACAGTTGTTTCTGGGCTATGCTCTCGCAAAAGAAAAAGGCATCGTTAGATTCGGGCTTCACACCATGCCGATTTCAAATGAATTGAATGCGAAATATTTCGTTGAATCGGCGCGGGCGCTGTTCTCTCTGGCGAAAGAAGTTGAGGATAAAGTCGGCATCCGGCTTGAATTCATCAATCTTGGAGGGGGATTGGGCATACCGTATAAACCCGAAGAAAAAGAGTTTGACTTAAAAGTCTTTTCAGGCGGCGTGAAAAATGCATACGAGGAAATTTTTGGCACCCGCCCTGTTCCGTTGAAAATCTTTATGGAATGCGGGCGTTTTATAACAGGACCTTTCGGATACCTTGTTTCCAGAGCCCGCCATGTAAAAGATTCTTATAAGAAATATGTCGGATTAGACTCTTGTATGGCAAACCTTATGCGGCCGGCGATGTATCGCGCGTATCATTCCATCACCGTGTTGGGAAAAGAAAACACTCCGCAGGACACCACATACGATGTTGTCGGCTCTCTTTGCGAAAATAACGATAAATTTGCGATTAATCGGCAACTGCCAAAAATTGAACCCGAAGATATCATAGTTATTCACGATGCGGGCGCGCACGGGCACGCAATGGGATTCAATTACAACGGAAAACTGCGCTCGGCGGAATTCCTTCTCCGCGCTGACGGCTCGTTCAAAATGATTCGGCGCGCGGAAACTGCCGAGGACTATTTTGCGACCCTGGATTTCTAGTTTCGCGTGTGTCCCTAGCTCCCCCCGTTGTTGCTAAGTTGCTTAACGCGTCCTATAGGACGCGTTAAGCAACATGGCATTTTTGCCCTAAGAACCGCCAGTTTTAGCCAGTGTGCGCGTTTTTCGCAGTTTCCTTGGCTGGATTTTCCTCAACTGCCTCGGTTTCCTTCGTCACTCCCTCTTTTGTTTCTGCGGGAACCTCTGCGGCTGTCTCGGATTCAGCCTCTGCGCCAGCCACTTGCTCTCCGCCCGCGGAGCGGATGTCTATTTTCCATCCCGTGAGGCGCGCGGCAAGGCGCACGTTTTGGCCTCCACGCCCGATAGCGAGAGGCTGTTGGTCTTCGGCGACCTGCACGACCGCGCGGTTCTCGTCCTCAAATAACTCAACGCCGAGAACTTGCGCCGGCTTCAGCGCCTCCTGCACATAATCCGCCGTCTTTTCCGACCACTCAACAACGTCTATTTTCTCGCCCCCGAGTTCGGAAGTAACGACGGCGACGCGCACGCCGCGCTGGCCGACCAGTGCCCCAACAGGGTCCACATGGTCGTCGTTTGAAAACACCGCGATTTTCGCGCGGCTGCCCGGCTCGCGGACGATTGCCTTAACTTCAACTACTCCGGAAGCCATTTCCGGAACTTCGGCTTCAAAAAGTTTCACCAAAAAGCGCGGGTGCGAGCGCGAGAGGCGTATGAATGTCCCGCGCACGCCCTCGTCAACGCGCAAGAGGAGCGCGCGCACTCTCTCGCCCTGCCGGTATCGCTCGCCCGGGATTTGCTCATCGTATGGAAGTATCGCAGTCGCGCGGCCGAGGTCAACGTAAAGATTGCCGCGTTCAAATCTTTGCACATGGCCGGTTACCACATCGCCCTCCCTCTCTCCGAATTCAGAAATTATTGAGGCGCGTTCTGCTTCGCGGACTTTTTGCATCACTACTTGCTTGGCGGCCTGCGCCGCGATGCGCCCGAAATCCTCGCGCGTCTCAAGCGGGAAAGAAATCTCTTCGTCCAGCTGGGCGTCCTTTTTGATGCGGCGCGCGTCTTCCAGCATGATGTGCTGTTCGGGATTAAAACGCGAACGGTGATCATCTTCACTCGTCGCTTCCTCGCCTTCTTTGCGGACAAGAGATTCATCAACGACGATTTTCGCCTGGCGGAATTCCATGTCGCCTGTTTCCGGATTGAATGACGCGCGGATAATCTGCCCGCGCTTGCCGTATTCGCGCCTGTAGGCGGCGGCGAGCGCGGTTGAGAGCGCGTCAATTACAGACTCGCGGGAAATGCCTCGCTCCTGCTGGAGCTCGTCAAGTGCTGAATTAAGTGTTTTGAGGTCAAGTAATGACATGTTAGATATTGTTATGAGCGGAGCGAATTAGAATATCTTACACCCAGCACCTTTTACGCATATCGTGCCGCGGAATATCAGTTTCGTTCTAAATATTATTTCCTTTTCTCTACCCCGATTCACTTTAAAGGTGCTGGGTAGAGAAATTATAGTCGCTATGCTCCTTAATTTCTTCTAAAAAAAGCGTCCGGCGAACGCCGGAACTTATGCGAGCAGTGTATACGATAAGAAAATCCGTGTCAAGAAAAATTACGTGCGGCTAATATCAATAACCCCTGTACGTTTTCTCATTCTTCAGCCGTATTGAATCAATGACGGGAATCCTGTTTTCATAATGAAAGATGATTCTAAAGACACCTTTCCGCAGGCGGTAGAAATCAGAGCCGGACAATTTCTTGATTTGCAAACCGAGCGTTTCGCCGCGCGCTAGCCGTTCGGATATTTCAGAAAGGAGTACGCGTTCTTGGGCGTTGATTTTCCGAAAAAGCTTTTCTATTTTGTCCATGTTCAATCGCAACGCGATTATCCCCCGATTCTTTTCAAGAGCTTCGTCAAATCGGATGCTCTTATCCCTTTCCCGCCATTATCGCGGATGGCGTCAAATACGGTGTATTCACTTTCATCCCGGAGCCGCGCCGGAGCAATTTCAATGTGAGCACCTTTCACGGCAAGGACAATCATGTTCGCGCCTGTCGCCTTTCGCCAGGAAATCGGAAGGGTTATTTGGCCCTTGCTGGTTACCCTCTGAATCTTTTGAGCAGTTATCATATAAACGTATAGACGATTACTTTCTTACTTTATTACTTACGGAAAAGAAAGTCAAGCAAAAGACACGGTATGCAGTGGGCATTCCTATAAATAGGATATTTTTGTACTATACTCACTTGATATGATTATTTTTCTCATAGCCGTTGCCGCTTTTTGCTCCACGCTTGTCGGAGGGTTTTTCGCGCTCCGCTTGAAAGACCGGCTCCACTTAATTTTGGGCTTCAGCGCGGGTGCCATTATCGCGGTGGCTTTCTTTGACATTCTTCCCGAGGCGCTTGAACTTGCGGGCACTGCCTACTCTGCCTCCGCAATCCTAGCGGTTACCGTTATCGGATTTGGCGCGTATCTCGTACTGAACCGGCTCGTTTTACCGCATGAGCACCATATAGATGAAGGACAGCCCCTTCGCGGGGGCGTAGGCGCCGGAAGTATCTCACTGCACAGTTTTCTGGACGGGGCCGCTGTTGGTTTGGCCTTTCAAGTTTCCACCGCGGTAGGCGCGGTTGTCGCAGTCGCAGTCTTGGCGCACAATTTTTCTGACGGAATTAACACGGTCGGCATGGTTCTTAGACACGGAGGGGACAGGCGCGTTGCTTTAAAATGGCTTTTTGCAGACGCGACGGCGCCTGTGTTGGGAATCTTATCCACGCTCTTTTTTACAGTTCCCGCGGAAATCCTCGGACTTCTGCTCGCGCTATTTGCAGGGTTTTTCCTTTACATCGGGGCTTCCGATTTGATTCCCGAAAGCTATCACGCGCATCCTGTGCGATGGACCACCGTCGCGACAATCGTCGGAATGCTCGCGCTCTATATAGTCATACGTTTGGCGGGGGTTTAAAATTTGACACAAGAGCTATTCTTATCGTATAATCTCCGTCGCTGAAGAAAGCCGGGTTTGCTCGGCTTTTTGATTCAGCTCCTTGAAATTCAATGAAATGGAGGTTGTCATGGCGACGAACGAAAAACGTTTCGTTGTTACCGGCGAACAATCACTCCGCCTTGGAAATGCATCGGCGGAATTGAATCGCCAACTCTACCTGCAACGCGACACAAAGCTCAATCCCGAGCATGTAATCGCGACACTGCAGGGTATGACCGAAGGAAAGCTCGCCCCGTTCACGGGCGGTTTGCGCGGGCGGTTCATCCGGACGATGCCGATTCAGATTGGCGGTGTTCCGAAAGATGAACTACTTGAGCAGGTGAGAGCTGTTCGCTCGATATACCCGTATGCCGAGAGTATGATGAAGCACAAAAGCTTCACGACGCTCGGCGAACAAGAGTCGGCGATCCTCATCGACTTGTCCTCGGCGGACCTCGGCTTCACCGAGAATCCGACGATGGACGAGTTTCTCGGTGAGGAACGACTCGCGCGGTGGAGCGCGGCAAATCTCGACAGCTACATCGTCGAGCTCTGCCCCGCCGAAGTCGGACCGCATTTCGCTATTCAATATAAAAACCAGCCGAAAGGTGAGGTCCTATGGATAGCGATGAAGCGCTTGCCTGACTCAGTTGGCTACCCGCACGTCTTCCATGTGGAGCGCTACGATGACGGCGAGTTGTGGCTTGGCGGCGGTTGGGCGGATCCCGGCGGTCGCTGGAGTCTCGGCGGTCGCGTTCTGTTCCGCCTCCGCAAGGCATCTTAGGCCTCGGTCGTTTGACTGACGCTCTGCCTTGCGCTTGGGCTCTTGAAACTTTGCCCTTCCCGCACTTGTCTGAAATATTACAAGTGCGGGGTTTCTTTTGCTACAATCTAAATCGGTAGTAGGCGAATATGCTGGCGGCCACGGCTTCCCGCTGCCGAATCCAGTATCCGCGCATCGGGAATGTTTTTGATCATGATTGAAAACAGAGTGATACGCGCAGAAACTTCAAAAAACGAAGATACTTGGTGTGATGCGCTAAGCGATTTGAGATCGCGCATTAGATACAGCCCTGGATAAACGGTGTAAACGGTGTCAGGTACCGTTTTCACGTTTTCTCCGACCTCGGCCTTCCCGGTTTTCGAGTCGTCATATCCAGTCCAAAACGCTCGACCATGCGCTCCATCCAATCAATAGAACCGAATGGTTTTCCCTTGTTTGCCGATATGCGCAGATTTTCAATCTCATCATCCTTGTCCGGCTCGTTTACCCACGTACGATAATTACGCGGGAGATCAACTGGCGGATTTGTAAGCAGGGATTGTTCTTTCGTGCTCCCATCAAGTCTGCGATAACCGCTTCCCCATCTCCATGCCTCAACCTTTTGTGCAAGTCTTGCTCTAACAGGATTACGCTCGACGTATTTGATTACAGTGAGCAGGTATGAGTCTTGCTCGACAAGAAATGATTTGTATCTGCCCTGGTAGATGTGACCGTGGCCAGTGGTTTGCTTCCACACGTGATACTGCTGTGTATGTGTGAGGGTAAGCCACTGCATAAAGAGTGAGAGGTCGCCATCGTCTCGCGGATAGAGGATTAAGTGCCAATGATTTGGCATGAGGACATACGCGAGAATGCGCATACTAAATTGCTCTGCCGCGTCTTTGAGAAGCATTTCGAAATGCCGGTATTCATCGGGTCCATTAAATATTGGCAATCGAGCGTTCGCGCGATTGAGTACGTGATATACCTGATTTCCAACCTCTATGCGAGGGGCTCTTCCCATTGGTGTAGCATAACACACCGAAACGGTACCTGACACCGTTTATTCTGACACCGTTTATTGACACCGTTTATTCGATTTGATTCCAGAAAGCTATCACGCGCATCCTGTGCGGTGGACTACTATCACTACGATTGCCGGAATGCTTGCACTCTATATTGTTATACGTTTGGCAGGGGTTTGAAATTATTCCTTCAGCATACCGTTCTCCTTCAGCCACTTCAGATGCTCCTCGTTTGGAGTGGATTGTATTAAGGCGTTTCCGCCGCTCCTCGTGTTTGACGACGCGCACTTCGCGATATCGCTAGCAAGTACGACCGCATCAGCTAGCGATATACGCAAAGGACTGCCGCTCGGGAACCTGACAAGCCAGTTGCTCGTGAATATATACATGAATGAGTTTGACCAATTTATGAAGCATAAGCTGAAAGCGAGATACTATATCCGCTACGCCGACGATTTTGTCATTCTTTCCGCTGGCAAAAAGCGCCTCTTAAAAATAGTGCGATATATCGCACTATTTTTGCGCGAGCGGTTGAAGCTTGAATTGCATCCTTACAAAGTCTCTCTCGCCACATTTGCCTCGGGCATTGATTTTCTGGGCTGGGTGCATTTCCCGGACCATCGCGTATTGCGCGGGAGCACGAAAAGGAGAATGGCCGCGCGTACGCGCGATTGCGACAATGAGAATGTCATCAATTCGTATCTTGGACTGTTGGGACACGGAAATGCACACAAACTTTCCTTGACAATATACACGCAGTAGCTACAATAGCCACTATGGCTACTAGAACAATGCACACGACGGTGCCCGCTAAAGAGGCGAAGAATCGCTTCGGGGAACTTCTTGATCGCGCGCAACGTGCTCCCATCACGATTGAGAAAAGGGGGCGCCCTGTCGCGGTTGTACTCGCCGGAGTTGACTTTGAAGACTTCAAGCGCTTTCAGGAAATGGAAGACCAGATTTGGGGTGAGCGTGCTTTAAAAGCGGAGCGGGAAGGCAAATGGCTTGGCACAAAGGCATCCGCCGCGTTCCTGAAGGAAATGCTCAATGCTAAAGCTCGACGTTAAACATAGGGTTGCAAAGTTTGTGCGTAGACTCCCACCGAAACATCAGCGGCAGGTCTCGCAGAAAATACTCGAACTATGTCGTGGTCCTATGCCGCCGGATTCGGAACACCTCACAGGATTCCCGTATCGACGTGCGAGTATTGGCGAGTACCGGATCATTTACCGCGTGGAAGAAGAAACATTGCGGATACCGCTTATTCACAAACGCAACGACGACGAAGTATACAAGCGATTAAAACGCATGGGCGGATAATTTGGGGTGTTATAATTGAGAGGCGCATGACCCCCGCTTCGGCTTTTTCTTCTGGCATTCGCTAGAAGCTAGAAGCTAGAAGCTAGAAGCTATGTATATTTCTGACACGCATTTGAAATCTTTTCTTGCCGACGCGGGGCTAGTCTCGCAAAAGGATTTTGACGCGGCGGAAAAAGAGGCGAAAGAAACAGGGAAGCCCATCGGCGATATTCTCGTCGCAAAAAGCGCGATAGGCGAGGACGAACTCCGCAGGACGTACGCGTACATTTTGGGGATTCCTTTCGTATCGCTCGTCGGCACGCACATAAAATTTGACACCCTTTCCTTAATTCCCGAGCCGGTCGCGCGGCACAACAACATCGTCGCCTACAACCGCAAGGACGACGAGCTGGAAGTGGTAATGCTTGACACAGATGATTTAGCGGCGATTGACTTCATAAAAAAGAGGACGCATTTGAAAATACTGCCGCGCCTGACAGATGTCGCGTCAATAAAATTCGCGCTCAAAGAATATCAGCAGTCGCTCAGGGATAATCTGGGCGACGTGATTGAGCGCGAGACCGCCATGCTGGAGAAGGCCGATGCGGGAGGGACGGAAGAAGATTTGCGGAAAGTGGGAGAGGGAGTGCCCGCGGTACGCATGGTTGACACGCTTATACGGCATGCCAACGCGCAGGGAGCTTCCGACATACACATTGAGCCATTGGAAGAATCCCTGCTTATCCGATACCGCATTGACGGAATACTGCGGGACGCGATGGAACTTCCGAAACACGCCGCGAACGCAATCACGGCGCGCGTAAAGGTCTTGGCGAACATGAAGCTGGACGAACACCGCCTTCCGCAGGACGGGAGATTCGGCGCGGAATCGAGAGGCGAGAAAATATCTTTTCGCGTTTCCGTATTGCCGACGTATTTCGGGGAGAAAATTGTTCTGCGCCTTCTTCGCGACAACATTTCCGGCTTCACATTGGAATCCATCGGCTTCCACGGCTCGGGACTTGAGTGCATGCACGAGGCGATGCGCAACACGACAGGAATGATTCTCGCCTGCGGGCCGACCGGCGCCGGAAAGTCAACAACGCTGTACACGCTTCTGGACATCATCAACACTCCGGACGTAAATATTTCCACAATTGAAGACCCGATTGAATACCAGATGGCACGAGTTAACCAAACGCAGGTGCGGCCCGAAATCGGGTTCACTTTTGCCAATGGGCTTCGTAGTCTTGTGCGTCAGGACCCCGACATAATCATGGTCGGCGAAATCCGCGACAAAGAAACTGCCTCGCTCGCGATTAACGCGGCCTTGACCGGCCACATCGTACTCTCCACGCTGCACACGAATTCGGCGGCCGGCGCAATCCCGCGGCTTCTGGACATGGGGGTGGAGCCGTTCCTTCTTGTGTCAACCCTGCGGGTAATCATCGGCCAGCGCCTTGTGCGCAAGCTTTGTCCGGAGCGGGAAAAATACGCGCTTTCCCGCGACGAGCAGGCGCAATTGGAAAAGGAAATAGATACAGGCTCCATACTGCGCGCTCTTAAAGAAGAAAAGGCAATCGCGAAAGACGGGATTTGGAAGAATGTCTCTTTTTGCCGCCCTAAGGAGACCGCGGAATGCCCGTCCGGCTACGCGGGGCGCGTCGGGATTTACGAAGTGCTTCCCGTAACGGCGACGATTAAAGAACTGATTATGGCGAACGCCACTGGAGACGCGATTGAAAAACAGGCCCGCTCCGAAGGAATGCTTACCATGAGCGAGGACGGGATTTTTAAGGCGGTGCAGGGAATTACCACAATAGAGGAGGTACTTCGCGTTATCACGGAGTGATAATTCAAAGTATGGCGTATGGCGTATAGAGTATGGAGGGACAGAAGATTCAAACGTTTAGAGATTTAAAAGCGTGGCAAGAGGCGCATAAATTAGTTCTTGAAGTTTATAGAGTGACAAAAACATATCCTTCCGAAGAAAAATTCGGCTTGGTAAGCCAAAGCCGCCGCGCGGCAGTCTCAATTTCATCTAATATCGCAGAAGGGTTCGGGCGTTTTTCAGACAGAGATAAGCATCATTTTTATTCAATGGCGAAGACCTCACTCGCCGAATTACAAAATCAATTGATCATTGCACAAGACCTCAAATATATATCTGCGGAAAAGCTTAATGCGCTGTACATACAAAGTGATATTGTCGGAGCTCTTATCAAGGGGCTCATGAGATCTGTCTCTAGCCGCTAGGATTTGTTATCCAGTTTCCGTTTCTGATTCCCGCCATACGCCATACTCCATACGCTATACTTTCTCTCATGGCCCGTTTCATCTACACGGCGGAAAAGAATGACGGGGAAGTCTACAGAGGGGTGGCGGAAGCGCGCGACCGGTTTGAGCTTTATGGAATCGTTCGCGGCGAGGGCGCCCGCATAATTTCTATTTCGGAAGAACGAAATCGGGGAGTCTGGAGCATCTCGTATTGGAACGCGAAGCTGACCTCAATTTCCGAGTACGAGAAAATACTTTTTGCGCGCAACTTGGGCGCTATGCTTTCCGCGGGGTTGGCGCTTGCGCGCGCTCTTTCCGTTTTGGAGAGGCAGATAAAGAATCCAAGAATGTCCGCGACAGTCTCGGAAATCGCAAGCGCTGTCCGGCGCGGGGACCCTCTGAACCAGGGCCTCGCAAAATCGCCGCGCGTGTTCTCAAAACTTTTTGTCGCGATGGTGCGCTCCGGCGAGGAAGGAGGCGATTTGCCCGCTTCTTTGACGATTATCGCAGACCAGATGGAGCGCATGTACAACCTGAAGAAGAAAGTGCGCGGCGCTCTCATATACCCCACAATTGTCGTCATCGCGATGGTAGGAATCGGAGTCCTTATGATGACTAATGTGGTGCCCACGCTCGCGCAGACCTTTGCGGAGATGAATGCGGCTTTGCCGTCCTCAACGCTTATCATCATCGCAATCAGCGATTTTTTGCTTGAATACACTACGCTTGCGCTCTCTCTATTTGTCGGAATCGTCGCCCTCGTTTATTTGGCCATGCGCACGCCCTTGGGAAAGCGCGCCGGCGACCTCTTCGCTTTGCGCCTGCCCTTGATAGGCGCTCTTGTAAGAGAGGTGAATGCCGCGCGCACTTCGCGCACGCTCGCATCGCTTCTCTCGTCCGGAGTCTCGGTCCTCTCCGCGCTTGAGATCACGGGCGAAGTTCTGCAGAACACTTATTTCAAAGATGTCATACGCGATGCGGCGAAAAGCGTAGAGAGGGGGGAGCCCCTATCCGCGTCTTTTGTCCGCCGCGAAGATTTATACCCGGCATTCGTGGGCGAGATGATGGCGGTCGGGGAAGAGACGGGGCAAACCACGGAGATGCTGAAGCGCCTCGCGATTTTTTATGAAGACGAAGTGGACCGGAAAACGAAAGATATGTCCACCGTGATAGAGCCGTTTCTAATGGTCTTTATCGGCGCGGGCGTCGGGTTCTTCGCCGTCTCAATGATTACGCCGATCTATTCTTTGTCGCAGAATATTGGATAGTACGTAGAACGTAGTTCGTAGTACGTAGACACACCATGAAAACATTCTTGCGCTCACTACGTTCTACGTTCTACGTACTACGAACTAGCTCGCGCGGCGTGACCCTCATAGACACGGTAGTCGGAAGCGCCTTGATGCTCGTTGTGTTTGTGGGAATTGCCGGAGTTTTTCAGTTAAGCATTGATGTTGTTACGAACAACAAAGCCCGCACCGGCGCGATTGCGCTTGCGAACGAGCGCATAGAATATATTCGGTCACTCGCTTACGCTTCAATAGGCACGGCGGGCGGCATTCCTTCGGGCCTCATCGCGCAATCGGAAACAGTTTCTTTAAACGGGGTTTCATATACGCGGCGGACACTCGTGGGATATGCCGACGACCCTGGCGACGGACTCGGGGCCTCGGACGCAAACGGAATAACTCTAGACTACAAAATAGTCAGAGTTGATTTGGCATGGAGCTCGCGCGCGGGTACGAGGCACGTCGTGCTTGTCGCGCGGGTGACTCCGCCGGCCGGAATGGAAACGGCGTGTCCCCCCACAGCGCAGTGCGGCACGCTCGCGATTTCCGTTTTGGATGCCGCTCCCCTGCCCGTTTCAAACGTGCAGGTTCGCGTCGTGAACACGGCGACCTCTCCGCAGATAGACCTCACGACTTTTACCAATACCGCGGGTAATGTTTCTCTTGTGGGCGCGCCTGTTGCGACCGGATATAAGGTAACAGTGACGAAAACAGGATACAGCACAGACCAGACATACGACGCGACTTCGGAGAATACGAATCCGACGCCGGGGCCGTTTACGGTTTCCGACAGCCAAACGACCAGCTCGGTATTCCGCATTGACCTCCTCTCAAGCATGGCAGTGAGCACGTATTCTCTCTCCACAAACACATGGACGGATTCCTTCGGAGACGACAGCAAAATCGGCCCATCTGTGAATATTGAAATAAGCGGAAACCGCGCGCGCTTTGCAGGCATCCAGCCGTGGACGGCTCCGGCCGATTTGCGCTCGCAGACGATTAGCCCCGTGGCGCTCTCAAGGTGGGGAGTATTCAGCTGGAATGATACGCGGCCGTCGGAAACGACAATCACGTATCATGTCTATTATCCGGAGGGCGCCGCGCTCGCGCTTGTGCCGGATTCCGTTTTGCCGGGGAACAGCGCGGGATTTGGAAGCGGAACATCCATTGATTTGAACGTCATTCCCGCGGCCGCGTATCCGAGCCTGATTCTTGAGGCGTACATGGTCGCGCTAAATCCGAATGCGCCGAGCCCGTCGGTTGAGGACTGGTCGCTGATGTATCAAAGCGGGCAAGGAATCGCGATTCCGTTTACCATGACAGGCGCGAAAACAATCGGCAGCGGACCCAATGGAACCATCTACAAATATAGACAGTCTCTGACCACAAATTCTTCCGGAGTACTTACGATTCCAAATTTGGAATGGGATTCCTATACGATGACAGTTTCTTCCGGAACCGGATATAATATTTCATCTTCCTGCCCGACCCAGCCGGTCGCGCTTGCGCCGAATACGTCCCTCACGGCCCAGCTCTTCCTGTCTCCGCATACGTCCGACTCTCTTCTTGTGGATGTAAAGAACAGCGCGGGAGCAATTTTGTCCGGAGCGAGCGTGAATCTCACGAAAGGCGGTTCCTACGACCAGATAATAATCGCAGATGCTTGCGGGCAGTCGTTTTTTGGCGGCCTCACAAACGGAAATTATTCCATCTCCGTTTCCGCCGCGGGGTATCAACCGTATACAGCTTCCGGCGTGAATGTGACTGGAACATCGCGGCTGTCAGTTAGCCTGAATTAAAAGACCCAGAACGTAGAAAGTAGTACGTAGAACGTAGAGAACACAGAAAAATCCATGAGACAATCTTCCAACATGCTACGTACTACGAACTACGTACTACGAACTAATTCGCGCGGGCTAACCATGATTGAAACAGTAGTCTGGATTTCAGTGCTAGCCATGGTGATGCTGGCTATTACGACGTCCCTGCTTTATTTCTACAGAATCAACAAGTATGCGATTGAGCAGTCCAGCGCGGTCATATCCGCACAGCGCGGAATGGAAAATGTAATACGGGTAATCCGCGAAGCCGCATATTCCAGCCAAGGGGCATTCCCTATTGTTTCAATAGCGGCCAATGATTTTGTTTTTTATGCGGACGCGGACAGCGACCCTCTTATAGAAAGAATCCATTACTACATTTCGGGCACAAATCTGATAATGGGAATAACGGATGCTACCGGCGACCCTCCCGTATATACTGCTCCCGAAGCCACCTCCACTATTTCGGATTACGTGCGCAACTTGAGCCAGGGTGTCAGCGCGTTTCGGTATTACGACAGCGCCGGCGTTGAAATAACCGACTATGCGAAATGGGCGAAGGTGCGTTTTGTGCAGGTGAGTTTAGCCGTGAATGTTGACCCCAACAAGCTGCCGAATCAGCTTCTGCTCAATTCCTCCGCGGCGATTAGGAATTTAAAATAGTACGTAGTTCGTAGTACGTAGTACGTAGAAAAAATGCAACACGAAAAACCATGACAAACAATTTTAGAATGAGTTCTGCTAAACTACGTTCTACGAACTACGTACTACGAACTAATTCGCGCGGCGTTACCATCATGCTCGTCATAGCGTTTATGGGCATATTCGCGGTCTTGATGGGCACGATATCCAGCTATGTTTTTCAGCAAGCCAAATATGGGAGGGCGCTTTTCGGGCGCGAGCAGGCAATTAACATTGCCGAAGCGGGCCTTGAATATTACCGCTGGTTTCTCGCCCACAATCCGAGCATATTAGTGAACGGCACGGGACTTGTCTCTCCCTACACATATCCTGTGAACGACCCTGAAGCCGGCGCCGTTGGAGAGGCGACTGTAACCGCCGCCGCAAATTTGCAATGCGGAGCCGTGCAATGGATTGACCTCGCTTCAACCGGCGTTTCTGATTCCGCTCCCGGATTCCCGCGGACCCTGGAAGCGCGCTATCTGAAATCTTCGGTTGCGGAGTACTCTTACATTCTGAATAGCAACGTGTGGCAGGGATCGGATGTCGTCGGACCGTATCACTCAAACGGAGGAATCCGCATGGATGGCGCCAGTAATTCAAATGTAACGAGCAAGGTTTCCACATGGACATGCACTTACTCATACGGGTGCAGCCCCTCGCAGTCAAAGCCGGGAATATTCGGGGCCGGTACCGGCTATAATTTATGGAGCTATCCAGCTGCAGATATAAGTTTTGAGTCAATGGCCGTCAATTTCTCAACGCTTAAAACATATGCGCAAACGAGCGGAATTTATCTTTCACCGACTGCCGCATATGTGGCGGGAGTTCAACAGGGCTCCTCGTATTCTTCCGTCGGCTCCGACGACAAGCACGGCTACCGCATCGTTTTCCGTTCCGACGGCAAAGTGGATGTGTACAGAGTCACCCAGACCAGCGGGGTTTCAAGCATACATATAGACGACACGAGCCAATGGACGACTGATTATCACACTATTGTTTCCCAAACATTGCTTACAGGAAGCCCCTTCGCCCTTCCTTCCGGCTGTTCAATTATTTATTCCCAAGCGAAGGTCTGGCTTGAGGGAACGGTGAAAGGGAAAATCACGGTCATTGCGGCGGATACCACGGGGGTCATCAATCCGGACATAATTTTGCAGAACAACATTAATTATGCGACAGGAGACGGCACAACGGGCCTGACTGCCATGGCACAGCACTCCGTTTTGTATCCTCTCATT
>Ga0209541_10007721_pt1 | contig 17983 bp, 16 predicted proteins | sample RifCSPlowO2_01_FD_184027 | JGI IMG/M metagenome (GOLD analysis project Ga0209541, IMG submission 184027) | Groundwater microbial communities from Rifle, Colorado - Rifle CSP2_plank lowO2_0.1 (SPAdes) (version 2) | ecosystem: Environmental > Aquatic > Deep subsurface > Groundwater | place... | reverse complement strand
ATCGTGGAGGAGTAAAATTTTATTCCATCGCGCTCGTTCAGGAACGAAAAAAGACGCACCGTATTGTGTCTGGTCATTAAGAAGTGTTTTTATCTTCTTTTCGGAAAATCCCTGTTTTTCCCAACGCCGCCTTATGGTTTCCTGTTCAACTTCAAACTGGTCAGATACACGCTTTAAAAAGAGCATCCCGAAGATATACTCTTTAAACTCCGAGGCATCCATTTTCCCGCGAAGAATATCGGCGGCGGCAAGGAGATGTTGTTCTAATTGAGATAGTGTAATTTTCATTATAATTTTTGTATCGGCTATTTTTTCTTTCGTCGGCGTAAATTGGTATTGTCCTCAAGAAAATTTTTCAAATCTTTTTCATTTATGCGCCAATAACCAACCTTTGTCGCTTTTAACCGCCCACTGTCAATATAGCGAAACACGGAACGTTCGCTCACCCTCAATAACTCGGCTACTTCTTTGAGTTTCAAAAGTTTTTCTCTCATAAATTGCGCTTATAGTTTTAAGTTTAATCTTATTTGAGTAATTGTCAAAATGTGTCAAGTTGGGTATATTGATACCATATTAACCAAAATTACTATGGAGTTCGGAAGACAACTCAACAATGAAATACTTGAATTGCTGGAGGACACAAAACGAGAGTTTCTCCTGCGCCTTGAGGGACAAGAGTTTTTCAAGTTTAGTATTTTCCCAACGGGAGTTAGTGTTGAAAATCCAAATGATGCACAAAAAACCCGAGCCGTTATTGATAAAAAAAGAAAAATCTTACTGAAACTTGCGGATATGGGTGCAATAGAAATCAAGCCAGACACAGACGAGATTGATGGCTATGAGTCGGCTTTTTTAATAAAAGTAAATCCAAAAAGGTTTGCGGAAATACACAATCAGGTGAGCAAGCAAAAAGGTCTAACCTCCGATACTCGCTTATTTACTCCAGATGTAAAGCCGCAAGCAGAAATAAGTGGCTTGGCGGTCTACGGCGATGGCAGTATTCGCTACAAAGGGGAAGCCGTTGAAATGAGAAGTCAGCTAAAAGAACTGTGCCGATTATTCATCACCAATCACAACCGACTTATCATGGTTGACGATATAAAAGACGAATTGATTTCAGCAAACAAACGAGAACACACCTCTTTCACGACTATTGCGAAGTATGTCAGCGAACTGCACGGTATACTCCGAGTTCATTTCAAGAAAGACGTTATTTCCAATCAAAAAAAGGAGGGTTGGTGGTTCAAACCCTAAAATCTCGATTCATTTTTGAAAATTGAATGAACGCACTCCCAGATAATGGGAGTGTCTTTTGTTATAGGCGCACGCCCACGGCGAAAGACACGATTATGGACAAACAATCTCAACTTTATGTGCAAGGTTATGTATATAGACATATCTTGACACATCTTGACAGTCCACTTTGCTCCGTCTAAAATCAAGATAACCTATGATTCCTATAGAAGACTTTAGAAAATCGCTCGGCGAAACAGGAAGAATGCTCCCCCAACGAGAGATAGAGGGACTTCTGCGTCTACACTATCAAATAGCAGATGTTCTATTTGATTTATGGATTCGCAAAACTGCAAAAACAGTAGTGAGCGCACAAATTCAAATCCATAAACAAGATGGAAATATCATAGAAGTATTCAATTTTGGATTTATCTATGTCAGTTAATGAACAAATAAACTGCATTATAGATTGTCGAGTAAGCGACCCCGTTCAACTGAAGGGCGGCAGTCTTGATAATCAAGAAACGCTTGGAAGATTATATGCGAAAAACAATGGCTGGAATGTCGTAAGGGTCTTCCGAAAACCACATTCAGGGGCAACCACAGAACGTAGTGATATAGAAGAAATTATCCAATTCATAAAACATAGTGAATTCAAAATTCATTTTTTTATATTCAAGTCCATTGATAGATTCACACGTGCTGGCTATCCAGAATACGAAAGGTGTAAGAATCGATTTGCGAATTTAGGCGTTGAGCTCGTTGACACCTACGGCATTATTCAACCCAAAAAAAATACACTCGCTCATCTGGGAAACTTTGGCTATGACTGGGCAGAAACTAGTCCCACCGAAGCCGCAGAAATGCTCGCTTCGTATAGCGGTAAACAGGAACGACGAGACATTTTGCTTCGACTAATAGGCGGAGAGATAAGTTTAGTTCAAGAGGGATTTGCAGTAAGACGAGCGCCCGATGGAATGCAAAATAAAAAAATCTTAACCGGACATAAAGAAAGATATATTCGAGTACCAGACCCTGAACGCGCTCACTATTTTATAATGATGTTTGAACTACGCGCACACGGTCTCGATGACAAAGAAATAGTCGCCAGAATAAATGCGATGGGCTTCCAAACAAGAACGTTTAGAAGATGGGATAGAAGCAATGCAGAAAATCCAAAAGTTACAGGACAAAAGGGCGGACAGAAACTTACTGTGAAACGGCTTCAGCGATATATGCTACAAACAGAATACGCTGGCATTATTTGTGAGAAATGGACGCACTATAAGCCCATACGAGCGCGATATGATGGTCTCGTATCTCTTGAAACCTTCAACTTAGCAAATCGCGGTAAAATTTTTATCAAAGAGAATCCCGATAATTCTCTACAACTCTTATATGACTACTCACAATACGACAAAATCCAAACAAAACGCCTAAAGAATAACCCCGATTATCCCTTAAAATTCATTCTTTGCTCGACTTGTCGCAAACCCTTCCTCGGAAGCCGTTCACGCGGTAAATCAGGAAAATTGTATGCCGCTTATCATTGTGGCGGAAACAAAATCGGCAATCGGACACATCCATATATCCGCATTCCTAAAACGGAATTCGAAGAGGCCATAAGACAATTCTTAGAATTATTACATTTTGACCAATCGTTCCTGAACAGCTTTGAGGCCGTATTTATGGACACCTATCGGAAGCGTGAAAAGGAAATCGTAAATCAATCTTCTCTAATTAGCCACAATGTAGGCGCATTAAAAGCACAACAGGCATCCGATTTAGAAGCCTTAACAACCACGAAAAGCGCGGTAGTACGCAAGATGTTGGAGGAAAAAATTGAAGATTTAGACTATCAGATACAGCAAGCTCAAAACCAGCGCGACGAAATTGAGATAACAGAACAAGACATAAAATCTTTTATAAGATTTGCGAAAACTATAATGGAACATCCTGCAGAAAATCTTTTAGATATTGACGATATGCGTGCGCAGCAGACACTTTTCAACCTCATTTTTGCAGGAATGCCGACCTATCAAGAAATACTTAATGGAACACCAAAATTATCACTTGTTTTCAAGCTTTCAGGGGATTCAAATGCTACTAATTCTCAATTGGTAGCCCCGACGGGAGTCGAACCCGTGTTGCCGCCTTGAAGGGGCGACGTCCTAACCATTAGACGACGGGGCCATATACTTCTTATAAGGAATCAAAAAGTTGTTTCCTCTTACTGCCATTCTTTTTTAATTCCAGCTCTCTCTTACGCGCATCGGTCTTATTGTTAAAAATTTCTTTATGCATAATCTTCCATGGACGATATGCTTTGGTTGAACGCACGCTACCGCTATTATGCTTAATCAATCTTGCGTTTATATCTTTTGTGCTGCCTATATATTTTCTCTCATTTAATTCACTATGTAAAACATAAAGATAATACATATATTGCCGCCTTGTCCGCCACCTTATTGAAAGGTCGCTTGCGACCAAATAAAAGGCGGATCCTCCTACGGAGGAAAGGGGCGGCGTCCTAACCATTAGACGACGGGGCCATATACCTTAAATAACCAATCACCAAGATACAAAAGACAGACAAGCTCCAATAATCAATTTTCAAAATTTCAAACCCGCTTTGGTTATTGAATATTGTAATTTGTCTGGTTCGCCAGCTGGCGAATTGTTTCTTGTATCTTAGAGCTTGTTTCTGCTCTTCCCAAAATATCAAAAATGCCTCAATATAGCAAGGAAATATGATAATTCTTGGAATTGAAACCTCTTGTGACGATACCTGCGCTTCAATTATTAAAGCGTCCGGATCCTTGAACGCTCCAAAATTTAAAATACTAAGTAACGTCGTCTCATCGCAAGTAAAAATACACAAAAAATATGGCGGCGTCATGCCGGCTATGGCCGCGCGTGCTCATGCAAAAAACATCGTTCCTGTTTATAAAAAAGCCTTCAAAAAAGCCGGTATTAAACCAAAAAAAATAGATCTCATCGCTGTTACAACTCATCCGGGATTAATGCCTGCGCTTTTAGTCGGAGTTCATTCCGCGCGTACTTTAGCTTGGGCGCTTAAAAAGCCCATATTGGGGATTGATCATATGCAAGGACACGCAGTCGCCCACCTATTGGCTCCAAACACGAAATCCCCAGCCTACGCCAAGGCTTCGGCGGGCAAGCAAAATTCAAATTCCAAGCCGATACGTTTCCCGGCAATTGGGCTTCTTGTTTCCGGAGGACATACCCAAATTATCCTGATGCGTGACTACAATAATATAAAACTTATTGGAGAAACTTTGGATGACGCGGCAGGCGAAGCTTTTGATAAAGTCGCTCGTTTGCTTGGACTTCCTTTCCCGGGAGGTCCACCCGTAGCTGCTTGTGCTGAGCGAAGTCGAAGTACTGCGGCAACGGCTAAACTAAAAGCGCAAAGCGAAAAACGCAAAATTAAACTCCCACGACCCATGCTCACTTCAAATGACTATAATTTTAGTTTTTCAGGACTCAAAACCGCAGTTTTATATTTAGTTCAAGATTTACAAAAAAAATACGGTAAACGCCTACCAACATATATACGCAATGAAATCTGCGCCGAATTCCAACAATCGGTAATTGATGTTTTAACCATAAAAACCATAAAAGCCGCAAAGAAATATAAAGCCAAAACAATAATTATCGGAGGTGGAGTTGCATCCAACACAGAATTACGCAAACAACTTACAGAAACCCTTCGACATAGCTCAGGGCAAGAAATTACTCTTAGAATGCCTACGCCAGCCCTGTCTTTGGATAACGCCGCCATGATAGCTGCTGCTGCATACTTTAACTGGAAGAAGGGCAACCCTTCGACTTCCCTCGACCGCGCTCGGGACAAGTCACTCAGGGCAAGACGCTCCTCGTGGAGAAACATTAAAATTAAGTTATAAATTAAGAAAAACTCCTCGGAATTGTTCCGAGGAGTTTGTTTTTTTTGGGATTAGCGACTTAATATGCTGGTTTATATAAAGCGTAACTTGGTCTATATTCCGTTATGGTCCTAATTTACCTTCATATGATTGCTTATATAAAGCACAACCCGGTCTATGTTCATTTGTATTCTTACTCAGTAAGCCTATAGGCGCACAGAGAGGTCAGGAAAACAAGTACAATTTTTCGTTTTACTTTTTGAACACCATGGCCCATGTCCTTCGGCCCCGGATCCACATTGAGGACAAACAATCTTCTCTTTTTTGTTAAAAAATTCTTTTCTACTAGAAAGAGGATAACCTAAATCATGCTGAAATGAACGGCCCTTATCGCGATATATGGGACATATACAGACTGAAGGGTTGGATAAAAATTGCATGATCTGAATTCTATTTTCATCAAACACTCGTTTAAGTTCAGTTGTTAATGTATTATTGCCGTTATTGGCTCGCAATGAAGCTAAATCGTTTCGGGTTACACCCAGACGATCTAACGTTTCAAGTGCGGCCGAAATCTCCGAATACGGAGTTTCCCGAAGCAGGTTTCCCATTCTAGGGCCACCTCCTATTTTATATAGCTCTTGGCTTACTCGGGACTTCCGAGCCCGCCTAATTTTAAAGAGCCGCATTTATTATATATTATTTTCTAATTTTGTCAATATAAATTGTAATTTTAGGCAAAAACTCTATATAATTAACAATGTTATGGAATTAGAAAAAAATTACAATCCGAATGAACACGAGGCTCAAATATACGCTCGTTGGGAAGCGAGCGGTTTTTTTAATTCGGATAACTTACCCGGCGACGGCGAATCCTACACTATTATAATGCCTCCGCCCAATGCCAATGCCCCGCTGCATCTTGGTCACGCTCTCTTCTTAACAATAGAAGACATATTAATAAGATACGCGCGCATGCAAGGTAAAAAAACTTTGTGGCTTCCGGGCACAGACCATGCCGGTTTTGAAACACAAGTGGTCTTTGAAAAGAAACTTGAAAAAGAAGGACGAAGCCGTTTTAAAATGCAACGCGAAGAATTCTACAAAGAAATTTGGGATTTCGTACAACAAAATAAAAATATAAGCGAAAGCGGCATAAAACGCATGGGCTCTTCCTGCGATTGGTCGCGCAATATTTTTACTCTTGATCCAAGGATAATAAAAATTGTTTATCAGACCTTTAAACAAATGCATGAGGACGGAATTTTATACCGAGGTGAACGTATTTCAAATTGGTGCGTAAAACACCAAACTACTCTTTCAGACCTTGAGACAAAATATGAAGAACGTCAGGACCCTCTATATTACATGAAGTATGGTCCGTTCACCTTGGCCACAGTGCGCCCGGAAACTAAATTTGGCGACACGGCAGTTGCGGTAAACCCGGACGATAAACGATATAAGCAATATGTGGGCAAAGAAATTGAAGTTGAAATGTTCACCCCGCCCAATACTGCGGCGGGGCAGGCCGGCTCGGTAAAATTAAAAGTTATTGCCGATGCCGCAGTGGATCCGGAATTTGGAACCGGTGTTGTAAAAGTAACGCCTGCCCATGACGCGGCAGACTTTGAAATGTGGCAGCGCCACAAAGATGAAATTGCGGGACCAAAACAAGTTATTGATAAATTCGGCCGGCTAAATGAACTGACCGGACCTTACGCAGGACTAAAAATTAAAGAGGCCCGTGAAAAAATAGTTACCGACCTTCAAACAAAAGGATTGCTTATAAAAATTGACAGTGAATACAAACACAATATACAGCTTTGCTATAAATGCAGAACGGTTATTGAACCGCTAATAGTTCCACAATGGTATGTGGCAACCACAAAAACTCTTCCGGGAAACAAACTTTCCCTGCGCGCTATGGCAACCAAAGCAGTTACTGACGGAACAATAAAAATAATCCCTAATAAATTTGAGAAAGTATTTATGAATTGGATGGAAAATTTACGCGATTGGCCGATTTCCCGCCAGATCTGGTGGGGCATCCCGATACCGGTAAAATACTGCACCGATTGCAATGAAGTTATAATTGATACTGAAGACAAAATCACCAAATGCTCAAAATGCGGTTCAGAAAAACTTGAAAAAGACCCCGACACCTTTGATACTTGGTTCTCTTCAGGGCAATGGCCTTATGCAACATTAATGGCTAATAGTGAAAAGGATTTTGAAACCTACTTCCCTACCTCAGTCATGGAAACCGGATGGGATATTTTATTCTTCTGGGTAGCGCGCATGGTAATGCTTTCTTATTACAGAACCGGAAAAGAACCGTTTAAAACCGTATTCCTGCATGGTCTTGTGCGCGATAAAGACCGTCAAAAAATGTCAAAAAGCAAAGGAAACGTTATTGATCCTTTAGGCGTTATTGATACATACGGCACCGATGCTTTACGCTTTGCCCTTATTTTCTCAACAGCCGCAGGCAATGATATTCCTTTAGCCGAAGATAAAATAAAAGGCATGAAGCATTTTGCCAACAAACTCTGGAATATAAGTCGGTTTATACTTATGAACACAGACAATACCCTTCTACCCAAGGGAGAGCCTATCGCTTTAACAGAATCCGACAAACAAATATTTAAAAATTTAGCAGAAACCACAAAAGAGGTTACCGAAAACCTAGAAAAATTACAGCTTCATGAGGCGGCGCAAAGTATATATCAATTCGCTTGGCATACTTTTGCCGACATATATATAGAAGCCTCAAAATCCCAACTTCAAGACGAAAAACAAAAAGAAAATACGCAAAAAATATTGCTTTATTCTCTGGCACAAATATTAAAAATGCTTCATCCTTTCATGCCCTATATTACCGAGGTCGTTTGGGGTAAAATACCTAAAGATGAAAATAAATTACTAATGATAGAAAAATGGCCTACTTTGCCGAAAGTTCAGTGATAAATTTACCTTGGCTTCTTCTGCTAACCTTCATAGGTTTTTTGCCCAGCATAATTTGGTTGGCTTTTTATTTACACGAAGACGTAAAACCAGAACCCAAAAAATTTGTGCTATTTGTATTTATTGCCGGAATGCTGTCTGCTTTTGCCGCGGCGGTTTTGGAAATAAATATCGGATGTTTCATAACAGGTGAATGCGCAAAAAATGGCTCTCAGGCAATTGGCGATCTAAAGAATGCCACTCAATTCAATGGTCTAATTTTTGCTTTCGTGGGCGTCGCGCTTTCGGAGGAAATAGTAAAATATCTGGCGGTATATTTTACTATACTTAGACGAAAAGCTTTCGATGAACCGGTCGACGCTATGATATATATGATAGTTGCGGCTTTGGGTTTTGCGGCTGTTGAAAACGTATTTACAGTCCGTCTGGTGGCGTCGCAGGGAGGCGGCTTAAACGATATCGCCGCAATTTTAACTTTACGCTTCTTGGGTGCAACGTTCCTGCATACTCTTTCTTCAGGAATAGTTGGGTATGCCTTAGCCAGAGCCTTTTTTAGCAAAAGATCCCATTTTATACTTCTCGTGCCCAGCCTTATAATTGCCATGATAATTCACGGGTTGTATAATACATTTGTAGGCAAAACATTCGATGCGGAGTTGGGAAGCGCAGACTTTAATTACTTTTTCAGATCGATAATTATATTGTTAATAGGCACCGGTGTAGCCTTAATAATTCTTTTCCAACATTTACGTCAAATAAGCGCTGGCCATAAATTCATAAATGTAGGAGACCACGCGCAGGAACAGCTAAGTTAAGCTTATCGCTTATCGCCGATTGCAAATCGTAAAAACGATTAGCATCAAGCGCTTTGCGTTTAGCAAAATAAAAACATGTCAGATAAAAATGCAAAATCTTTTTTCGAACGATTAACCGGCACGATAAAAGTAAGCGATGAAGAAATAACTGAAGATGAAACCGTAAAACCCAAACGAGTTGACTTTAAAGATGGTGCTGCGTCTTCTGCGGCTAAAGATGAGACGTCCCAAGATCAGGAACAAGCCGAGGCTGTTTCGCCAAAGATAACCGCAACCGAATCAGGAAAATCGGGTAGCTGGTTAAATGAAGCTCAGGAAGGACAGCTCACTATAGATGTCTATCAGACAGAAAATGAAATAGTCATAAAGTCGACCGTTGCCGGGGTTAAGCCGGAAGATCTGGATATCGCTATCACAAACGACATGGTAACCATTCGCGGCAAAAGAGAAAAAGATGAAGAGGTGGCTCAACAGAATTTTTATTATCAAGAGTGCTATTGGGGAGCTTTTTCCCGCTCAGTAATACTTCCTTTGGATGTTGCGGCTGAAAAATCCGAAGCTACAATGAAAAACGGCATTTTAACAATACGTCTGCCTAAGATAGAAAAAGAGCAGACCAAAAAGATAAAAGTTAAGCCCTTGGCGTAATCACGGCAATATGAACAAAAAAGGATTTAATATAGATAAAAAATTACTATCCGTAATAACAGCCACAATATTTGTGGCTGTATTTTTCTTGGGACTTGAGGTTGCAAATAAAAATAAAATTGCATACGGACTCGATATAGCCAATGTATCTATTGGCGGCTTAACTCCAAGTCAAGCTCTGCAAAAACTCATACAGCACAATGAAACCTACCTAGACAAGCAAGTTATATTAATAGCAAACGGCCAAGAAATAATCACCTCTCCCCGCGACCTGGGAATAACTATTGATCCCGTAGCGGAAATAGATAAAATATCGACCATAGGACGCGATACAAATATTATTGTGGGCCTGGCGGAACAAACTGCGGCTTTCTTTAACCTGATGGACTCATATTTTACACCGGGTATAAATGAAAAAGTATTTGATAATTCCACAAAAACTCTTTTTGCCTCTATCGAAAAATGGCCGTCTGACGCCGCAATAATATATAACGCTTTGGAGGGAAAATATTCTTTCTCCAAAGAAGAAGACGGATATATCGTGCCAAGAGCAGAATTAAAAGACAGTATTTTATTATTAGCTCAAGAAACTAAAAATGAGCCCGTAATACTTAACACAGAGTTTGCCGCCGCCGATATAAAAATTCAAACCGCAGAAAAAACCGGACAAGAGGCAAACTTATTATTGTCACAAGCTTCTTATGAACTGGTCTTTGAAGAAAAATCTTGGCCAATAGATAAAGAAACTTTGATCGATTGGTTGATCTTTGAAAAAAAATCACAGGACAACATAAACACGCTTGTAATAAATTTGGATAAAGAAAAAATAGAAGGCTATCTTTTGAATACTATCGCTCACCAGATAGATATACCGCGACAAAATGCTGAACTTACATTAAAAGACGGAAAGGTTACTCTTTTTAAGCCGTCGCAAAACGGCCGCGAGCTTGATGCAAAAGAGTCCTCATCTAAAATAGCCGATCAGATATTGAGTACACCCAACGTGCCTCAAAACAACGAAAATACTGAAAACGAATCAACAAAAACACAGATCCAGCTTGTAATAAAAGAAAGGCCTGCTGAAATTACCACCGAAAGCATAAATGATCTCGGCATACGAGAATTACTTGCGACCGGTGAATCCGATTTCAAAGGCTCACCAAAAAACCGGGTACATAATATAAAAGTAGGAGCCGCACGCTTTAACGGTATATTAATAAAACCAGGAGAAGAATTTTCTTTCAACAAAACGCTGGGACCGGTAGACGCAACGACAGGATATAAACCGGAGCTAGTTATTAAGCAAAATCAGACCGTTCCGGAATACGGTGGCGGACTTTGCCAGGTTGCAACCACAACATTCCGCGCTGCCGTATTTTCAGGATTAGAGATCACCAAACGATACCCGCATGCTTATCCTGTAAAATATTATGGAACGCCGGGTTTTGATGCCACTATTTATCCCCCTAATCCTGATCTTAAATTTATGAATGATACCCCGGGTCATATCCTTATACAAACAAGAATAGTAGGCACAAAACTTTTCTTTGATTTTTATGGCACAAGCGATGGCAGAACAACAGAGGTCATAGGACCGATAGTAACAAAAAAGGGCGCCGATGGCTCCGCAGAAGCATATCTTACACAAAAAGTCACGAGAAACGACGAAATCATTATTGATAAAACGTTCTTCTCTAAATACCGCTCGCCTCTGCTATATCCTGTGGCCACACGCAACCCGCTTGAATAAGTTAATAAAGCGCGACCAAGGGAGCGACCAAATACTCTATCGGCGAGAAATCATCAGTTAATAAAATTGCTTTATCCAAATTTATTTTAGCTCTTTCCACCTCATAAGAAGACACGACACTTAAAAATAGACTCTTTGACTGTTTTGCGGCAATTTCAATATAATTGTTTTCGCCTTTTTTTGTTGCTACAAACACAAAATTCTGGGGTTCAAGACTTTGAGGGTCTGAGATTGCAAATATTCTGGTGTTTGGGAAAATTGAAGAAAAAGTTTTGATTTTTGCGGTAAAAAACCTGTTGTTTGAATGATCCAGGCTTCCTATAACATTAGCCAAAAGCATTCCTTTATCGCTTAAATGCTCTTTAACCAGAGCGAAGAATTCGATCGTGGTCATATGAGAAGGAATTGAAATAAAAGAGGAATAGACATCAATAAAAATAATATCGTATTTTTTTTGAGAATTCGCAAGAAACATCCTGCCGTCTTGCACATAGTTAGTTATCTTAGAGGTATCATTAAGATAAAAATACTTTTTAGATAGCTCAAAAAGGCGTGGCTCTATCTCAACTACATCAATTTCAGCTCTTGGAAACAGTTGTTTTGCGTATCGCGGAATGGCATAACCCCCACCGCCAAGAACAAGAATATTCTCAGGTTCTTCTTCAAGAAGAGTCCCCAGTTCAAGATATTTGGCATAAAGTGTCGCCAAAGGCGACCCGTCAGAAAGAAAAATAACGCTTGAAGCGCTTTTATCCAAAAAAAGAGTACGTCTGCCCTCAAAATTAGGCGTGTTATCGGCTACTGCAATGCGTTCATATGTTCCTTCTGCGTGATATATCTCTCCCGCTATTAATGGACGTTCAGAAAAGATAAGCGTTGCGCCGCTAAGAATAAAGCTCAAAACAATAATACTTATTAGATATCGTTTATTGAATTTGAAAAAAAATAAACCCGCAGAACCAACAATTAATAAAGACAGGCCTGTAAGTAAAATAATTCTGGATACGCCCACGTTTGGAATAAATAAAAAGCCGGTCATTAAGCTTCCTACAATGCTGCCCGCTGTCGAGAAAAAAAATACTTCACCGCTATTTGAGCCTATCTTTTGAGTTTGCCCTTGTTCGCTTTTGAGACGTATGGCAAATGGTGAAAGCATTCCCAAAAATAAGCTGGGCACGAAAAATAGTAATAAACTCGCCAACAGAGGTCCCAACATGTTACCCAAACCGCTAAACCACGTATCTAAAAATAACTTTGTCGTAATATTCATCAGTAATACGGTCAGGCCTCCTAGCCAGATAATCCCGAAAAATAAACTCAAATGCGGAGAACGATCAGCTAACTTTCCTCCACACAAATAACCAATAGCCAAAGCTCCCAAAACAACACTTAAAATACTTGAAACAGTAAAAATAGTATTGCCAAAATGCGGGGATAAAGTACGTGTAGCTGAAACCTCAAGCACTAACACCGCGCCTCCCGTAAAAAATACTGTTAAATTAATTATTTTATTCAACATGACATATACTCAATAAAATTTCTCGTTTTCGCTGTAGATATTTATCTTGGTTTACTCGATAAACATTCCCGTCCCACCCTTTTAGGCTAAAGTTCCTCCAAGCTTTCGGAACTCGACGGGACTCCTGAAAATGCGTATCCCGTTTCTAACGGGATGGTATTTTCTAGTCGGTGCCCAGGAGAGGAGTCGAACCTCCACGCCTTGCGGCATCAGGTCCTAAACCTGACGTGTATGCCATTTCACCACCTGGGCATAAGTTATTAAAGCTTAACCCCGCACCGATTTTACGGAATGAGCTTCTGGTTTTGTAGCGTTGCAACGCTACAAAACTTATTAATATAAATAGGATTGTTGATTATCCCTTGCAAAGAATATATTTTGTAAAATTGATGCGGGATTGACTTAATTGAATTTTTATACCACAATAAGTTTAACAAAAAAACCGGCCTTTTACAACAAATAAGGAGTCTATCCATGAGGTTCTGGAACCAGATTTTCATAATTGCTGTTTTGTGTTTGATACCATCACTAATAATCATCGGTTTATTTAAAGCCAACCTAAGCGGCATAATTATTATTTGGCCAATTATCTTCGCATTTGTCGTATCAAAATTTTGGGATGAAATTATAGTTAAGGTAGAACCCCTTCGCGCCAAAATTATAAAGGATATGACCACGGGCAACATGAGAATAGTGGGTCCCGGATGGCATGCAAAGTATTTCTGGCCTGAAAAGGCGCACAAAGAAATATCTCTTGAGGAGATAAGGCTTGCTATAAAAGAAGATAAATATGAGACTGCAGACTCTCCCGTTACGGTAAGCGGATTACTTGTTTATCGTCCCGATATAAAATATCTCCTTTTCTTCATACAAAGAGAGAAGAATGACCTTGAGGAGATACTTAATTCTCTGCTCAGGAACGCCATCGGCGAGATCCTGTCCGAAAAGAAATCCGATAATGCGGTAAAGGAGCGTCCTGAAATAGGACGCAAGATCATGGAACAATTCAAGCAACAAGTTGAATTATACCAAAGAAAAAGCGGAGCCTACGAACAGGAAGATATGCTTGGAATATTGGTAAGCAACTTCATAATCAACAATATTAAACTAGATCCTGCCGTGCAACAGGCAAAATCTCAAGAAGAGGTTGAGAAACGCCAACGAAAAAGCGAAAGAACCGAGACCGAAACCTTCCTTGAACAGGTACAGATGTGGGTTGATAAGGGCCACACCGTAGAAAAAGCTACCGAGATCGTACTATCAATGCATGGCCGCGGAAAACGCATTGTTATTGATATGCAAGGCGACACCAGCAAGGCCTCCAGCGTTAAACCACGCATAGATCTGCCAATAGACGATAAAGATTAAATAAATAATCCCCGGTCTGGTTAACAGACCGGGGATTTTAATACGCGTAAGCGTATTATAAATGTAAGACTAACAAGCGTTGATGGGGCCGGGGCCGAAAAAAGAACTCACGATGGCTATAATAGCACGGGGCAAAATAGCTACAACAAGACCGATAATCGCGTATAAAAAATATCCTTTTGCTTTCGCATGACCTTGCGCGTTATCGCCGGCAGTCAGGAAATAAAAAGCTGAAACCAATAACATGACGACCACGATAACCATCAAAAAGGTAAATATCCATGCGGCCAATGTACACGCAATAGTAAGAAAAGAACCAATATCCGTAATATTTGTTACGGGAACCTGAAGCATAGATGCCGCATTGGCATAAGAAGCCAGAAAAAGAGACGGAATCCATGAAACGTATAAGGTTTTTTTGATTGTATTTAAATTCATAACCTATAGAATATCTCGATTTTTATAGCGCTTTCTTTAAATAAAACGTTTAAAAATCCAGATATATTATATATATATTAATTTTATACTCTCCCGTTATATTTTCGTCAATTTATCTCTAAATTAATAACTATACGGGATATAATTTTATTTTTAAAAGTCACTAACAAGCATTTATCGAGCCTGAGCCCAACAAGCTTCCGATTATTGCAATAATAGCTTTTGGCAAAATGGCAACAATAACTCCTACTATAGCATATAACAACGTTTGCTTTGCTTTTTCAATGTTTTGAGGGTTGCCGCCTCCGGTCAAAAAATAAAATGCGGCTACCAAAATCATCATAAGCGCTATAGCCATAACGCCTGTAAAAAACCAATTTCCAGCCTTACAAATAAGAGCTATAAATTCAGTGAATGTATCTGGACCTTGAGGCAACATATAAATATTATAACAACTATTTACTTATATAACAATTCACACCCTGTTAGAAGTTTACGAAATCATCCAAAATTACTTAATTATACATTAATATAGCTTATTACAATGGCGAGTAAAAGCCGCGGCATTTTCTCGCGGTCTAATTTTGCCGGTAAACTTCTGACGGGGTCACAGGACGCCGATTAACAATTTATAGGACTGGGTAAACCAAAAAAAGAAGCGATAAGCGCAACGATGCTTGGCGATAACGTTGCCAGCACAATACCGACTATACTATAAACAAAAAACTTACGTGCCTTATCTTTTTCCTCTTCTCTGCCGCCGGAAAGCATGAAATAAAAGGCCGACAATAAAAGAATGATCGTGGCGACTAAAAGCAAAAGACTAAAAATAATGCCTATTATCTGGCAACCAATAGTAAATATTGATGCGGACAAATAAGAGCTATCTAAATATTTATTCATATGGCTTACATAACATGAAATGCTGCATAAAAACAACCCGGCCCCGATATAATCGGGGCCGGATAACTTACTAGAATAAAATTAAAACTAGCAGGTTGTTGCAGTAAATGAGCCGCCTGAAACGACGTTCACAACTACTAACACGAGACCCTTTGCTAAAAGGGCTACTACTATACCGATAACGGCATAAGTAAGATATTGCCTTGCTTGAGATAATTTGTCTTCGGCTCCACCGCCGGTCAAAAATAAGAACGCGGCATAGAGTAAGATAATTACCGACAAGATCATTATAATCGTGAAAAGAAGGTTAGTAGCGGTACAAATCAAATTAAAGAAATCATCCAAATCAGTAGCTATTGCTGGAGGCGCCTGTACTGTAACAGCCAAAGCAGCTGAAACCGGTGCGAAGGTTAAAGCTACAGGAATAAAACGAGAAAGTTTTTTCATATATTCAGTTCGTCACCCCCTCTCATGTAGGAAAACAGGTTAAACTGTCTCCTATTGTATATCTATATGATAACATAAAAGCTTTAACTTTCAAATACCCTCGCCCACAATGCCATATATACACAACGGCTATATAAACTTAATTTCTATATAAATTAACTGCAAGAGCTGAAACTTGCACCGAAAAAGTTATAAATTACGGCAACTATTCCCCGCGCGGATACCCCGACCAATATACCTAAAATTGCAAAAAATAAAGCGTCTTTTGCTGTCTTTATTTTGCCCGGCTCACCGGAGGAGGTCATAAATAAAAATCCCGCATAGACAATAACAACCGTTCCAACAGCCACCGATATAACAAACAAAGCTTGAGCTAAAGCAACGATAAGCCCGCAGAAAGTATCGAATTTAAAAGGGTTTGTTATATCAATAGTAGCCGCATGCACAAATGCGGGTGTCAATACAGTTAAAATGACAGCATAGGCGTTAACAAACTTAAAAACTTTCATATTTCATAGAATATTTATAAAATTTCAGCTGATACAAAACATATAACAATCGAAGTGTTTTTTTAAAAATCGTAAATTTATTTTAATTGGTATATTTTATAATTTAGTCCAAGAAACATTAATTACCCTTCCTCCCGCATGCTGAAAGTATTCAACTGTAATTTGCTGTGGTGTCGTTGCTTCCGCGGGAGTAATTGTAAAGTTTATCCCTTCTGCTATATACGCTCTGGGAACCCAAGAGGATGGGTTAGTAAGAAGTGTTCCGTTTAGATATACATGAATACCATCATCTGATCCGGCAATAAGTTGGTAATTTCCTGCTGTAAAATTAAAATTTCCTGTCCATATACCAGAATAAATAGAAGGCGGCAAAGACGCAGGCCAGTTATTAACAGGACTACCAGCATACGAAATATTAGGACCCGATTCACATGCCGATTCTATCAAATTACCAACAACGTAAGGCGACGACAAACTATAGTTATCGTAATATTCAGATGAATATGCGCCAAGTCCAGCGCTACATACTACTTGTACCTGAACCGTAGCTATGTTTGAAGACCCTCCTGTATTATCGGTTATGCGGAGAACATTATATGTATATGTCCCAAATGCATCATTAAATATCATTGAACCCAAAGGGATCGCGCAAGCCGCAGAAGAAGCTGGGTTATTAATAGTTGTTTCAAATGTCGGAGCGCCTTGGTTCAGATCAGAATTCCATTCGCATTTGCCGCCAACGGCAACACCCCCCGGATTAGCAGCCCAACCATCCGGATCCACGCTTCCGGTTGCCGCAAGCCATAACGATACAGGCTGACCTTGAATAACACTTACCGAGTTAGAGAAATTTACACCATCTTTTGATATCAAAGCTACTGCTGCCGGATTAGAATTTGAAAAATTAACCTGAAGACTGGGACACGTAAGATTTGCCACTTGCCCATCAGCAGATCTTACTAATACTGAAGCATTAAATAATGGCGGGCTGCCTGTTAAATACATGTGCTGAACAGATTGTGTGTTTCCGGTTAATCCATCATCCCCTGTCCAAGTATAAGTGTACGGTGTTGTTCCGCCTGAGGGTGTAGCTGTCCACGTTGTTATTTGCCCGGTAAAACTAGGGTTTGGAGAAACAGAACATATTGCCCATAAAAGAGCGGCCCGCACCGATAAAGTAAATGAGGTTGTTTTGCCCAAAGGATCTCCGATTACCGTAATCAAATAATTACCTACAGGAGTAGCCGGCTGAGTACTTATTGTAAGACTAACTGTACATGTTGCTGGATCCGGACTGCAGCCGCCTGTGGGAGAAAGAGCATAACTGGCTCCGCTGGGAAGACCCGAAACACTAAGTGAAACATTTTGAGGAGTTCCAGAAACTAAAGTAATTGTAATTGTATTTGATACGCTTGAACCTTGAAAAACATTTTTATTACCGCCATTGGACAAAGTATAATCAAATTCTGGCGGAGGCGGTG
>Ga0209541_10007718_pt1 | contig 17986 bp, 27 predicted proteins | sample RifCSPlowO2_01_FD_184027 | JGI IMG/M metagenome (GOLD analysis project Ga0209541, IMG submission 184027) | Groundwater microbial communities from Rifle, Colorado - Rifle CSP2_plank lowO2_0.1 (SPAdes) (version 2) | ecosystem: Environmental > Aquatic > Deep subsurface > Groundwater | place... | reverse complement strand
GTCTTCCTGAACCTGAAATTTGTTTTTGCAGGCTTTTTTATTCTGATTTTTGGCATTTTCTTCTCAGGAATTTGTTTTAGTGCCTCATCGAGTTTGAACTCGTCAAGGACTTTACCATGCCATCTGTCTTTGTTCTCAAGAAAAGAAACGCCTTTTCCCTTGTATGTTTTTGCAATAATAACTGTTGGTCTTTTTTCTCTTCTTGCTCTCCTGAATGCGTTTGTAATTTCATGAACGTCATGCCCATTTACAATTAAGGCGCCCCACCCAAAACCCTCAAACCTTTTTTTATATTCATTTACCCTATGCCCAAGCATAGTTTCTCCGCTCTGTCCTAATCTGTTTACGTCAACGATCGCGCATAAGTTGTTTAGGTTGTAATGTGATGCAATTTCAAAAGCCTCATATACAGAACCCTCTGCACACTCTGAATCCCCAAGCAAAACATATGTTCTAAATTTTCTTTTCTGCAGTTTTGAAGCCAAAGCCATGCCAACACCTGCAGACAACCCCTGCCCCAATGACCCTGTTGCAACCTTAACCCAGTTTAATGCTCCTGGCAGCGGATGTCCCTCAAGCCTGCTGTCAAATCTTCTTAAATTCATCAAGTCTTCATCTATACAGCCTGCTCTGCTTAAAGCTGCGTATAATATTGGAGCGGCATGCCCCTTGCTTAAAATAAATTCATCATTGTCAGGATCAAAAGCGTCTTTTGTATTATAGCTCATCTCATTGAAAAACAAAACAGATATTATTTCAGCACAGGATAAACAGCTTGTAGGATGGCCGCTTCCTGCCTTTGTAGTCATTTTAAGAACATCCCTTCTTAAAATATTTGCAATATTTTTAAGGTTTTTTATATCAACCATCTTTTTTATAAATTTTATGTAGCCTATTTATTATATAAAAGTTGTTTTTTCTATATAAAATTATCTCAATGATTTTTTTAATTCTCTCATAGCTATTTTAATCTCAGCAGCATTCTTTAAATATGAACCAACAGCAAACAGATTGGCTCCTGCATTTTTGCATAATTTAATGTTTTTTGGATCCTGATGCCCGTCAACCTCAATATTGCCGTTGTAAACTTTTCTTAATATTCTAATTTTTTCAAGAGTTTTAAACAGAAATTTCGCGCCATATCTTCCAGGATGCACAGCCAAAATTAAAACTCCGTCTAAATGTTTCAGGTAGGGCTTTAATTTATTTATGGAAGTTTCAGGATTTATGGCAAACATTATTTTTTTCTTTTTGGCATTTGCAAATTTTATTAATCTAATTGGATTTTTAACCCTTTCAAAATTAGCAATAACAGCATCAATCTTTTTATAATTTTTATAAACCCATCTCTCAGGATCATCAGTCATAAGATGTGCTTCATAGTTATACCCTTTTGTCAGTTTAAAATTAAACCAGTTGCTTTTATTTTTAACAAATTTTCCATCCATAACATCAATCTGAAAATGTTTTGTATGTTTTTTATACCTGTTAAATAAATAATAAAGTTCTTTCTGGTTTTTGGCTATCAGTGTCGGAATTATTCTGTATTTCATGATTCAAGATTTTTTATCTCAGTTATTCTTCTTTTATATTTTTTAAGTCCTTTGAATTTTGTGCCGAGAAATTTATTGACTATTTTTTCAGCTTTTTTTAAATTAATATATCTTCCCTGCAGGCACAAAACATTGCAGTCATCATCCCTTCTTGCCAGATAGGCATCTCTTTCGTTTTCTGCAAGTGCGGCCCTTATTTCATTTACTTTATTTGCAGCAATGCATACTCCCTGTCCTGAGCCGCATATTAAAATACCAAAGGAATTTTTCTCTTTTGCAGCTTTCCTTGCAACTTTTGCAGCATATACCGGATAATCATCATTTTTCTCATATTTTTTATTGCCTAAATCAGTTACATCATGTTTTCTTCCTAAAATTATCTTCAGTCTTTCCTTAATTTCAAATCCAGCATGGTCAGCCCCGATATATATTTTCATCTTCTTAGTATTTTTTCTGCATAATCTGGTTTTTTATTTCCAAATAATATTGACTTCAATGCTTCTGCAAATTGGAGTGGTTTTTCATGGTTCCAAAACTGCTCCCCTATGCTTATGCCTTTGCATCCTGAATTTACAGCTTCATGCGTCTCATTGAAAATGTGTTTTACATCTTTTCTTTTTACATCAAGTAAAAGTCTTGCATTTCCACAGCTTTTTGCAACAATATTAAAAGTATTTTTATCATTAATGTAATTTACAGCCACAAAATCAGCTCCAAGTTCCATGCATTTTCTTGTAAAGTCCGGCAGTTCGTCTGCATCTCCAATTTCAGCATCCACAAATGCAAAAACAGGAAGCCTGTGTTTATGCGCCTCTTCCTCAATTTTTGAAAATTCAATTATCATATCTTTTTCAGCAACGCTGTTGAAATGAATTGTATAGCCGACAGCATCAGCTCCGATTTCAACTGCCCTGGAAACGCTGCATGTTGGCAGGTGATGTCTGCCAAAATATCTTGATTTGAATGTGCCGTTTAGTTTAAGAATTAATGGAATGTGGTATTTATAGCAGTCTCTGTAATGCATTGCAAGTCCTTTCTGCATTATTAAACCATTAAACTTTGCCTCTTTTGCAGTTTTTATTATATTGTCAGGATTTATCGTAGCAGAATTAAATTTTGCTGTGCCATGTTCAAGACCTGTGTCAAGATTAAGAAAAATTCCCCTGTTGTTTTTTAATAGTTCATTTATTTTATGCTGCAATTTGACCTCTTTTGCTTTAAATAAACCAAATCAAAAATATTTAATGCTTTCGTCTCCAGTAAAACACAGCCAGAAGACTTATTGTCAGCAAAAAACCAGCAAGACCATATGCAGGAATGTCTGCTCCTGTTGTTGAAGTTCCTAAGTTAATATTTGAACAGCTGTAATCTGTGCTGTCAATGTAGGGATTTCCTCTTGAAGGATCAAAGCCTATCAATAAAAGAGTGTCTCTGTTACTAATCCTGTTTCCTCCAGAATCAACAACTTCAACCTCAGACCTTCCGTCAGCAGTGCAGCTTTTTCTAAGTACAGCACTTAAACCAGATTCTGAAATATAGATTGGGTTTGATTCGCACGTGGCAGTTCCTGTTTCTGAATAACAGCAGTTTAGCTCAGTGCTTACAGTGCTCCAGTAGCTTCCCTCTCCGCACACCCCGTTGCATGTAATGCCTCCTATTGAAGCGCAGCTTAATCCAAGGTCATCAGAAAGGCATTCATTTGCTGCGCTTCCAACGCATGGATCCTCGCCGCTGCAGTCCAAAATACCATCACTATCAATATCTTCTGTTGTGCATTCAGAGCATACGCCGCCAGAACCAGGACTCAAAGTGCATATTAAATTTTCCTCGCATTCAGACGTCGTTGTGCATCTTTGTATAGGTACTATCTCCTCTTCTAAAATACATGATCCCTCCTCGCAGGAATATCCGATACCGCATTCAGAATCTGAAACGCATGTAAACTCTTCGCATGCATTTGTTAATTGATTGCATATCTGCCCTTCGCTGCATACCACTCCAGAACAGGGTATTGCTGTGCATCTGTTTTCCGAGCATGTAAATTCTTCTTCGCATTCATTATCCAAAGTGCATCCACTACACACATTACCAACACACCTGTTGGATTGGCATTCGTTGTTTAATGTACAGCTTTCTCCATCTTCTTTTGATTCAACACATGAGTTTTCATTGCAGTAAAAACCATTGGCGCATTTATAATTTAATTTCTTTAATCCGCTACCATCATTTCCTGCAAATCCACACATTATCCTGTCTTCAGAACAGCTTAACTCAGAAGGGCACTCACCTATCCAGTTGTTTATTCCAATGCAGATATCCGCAGTATCATGGCAGTTGTTTGATCTGCATTCAACGTCTCTGTTGCATGATTCGCCATTTATATTTTTTTGAATGCATGCATTCTCAGAAGGATTGCAGTAATAGTTTGATTCACATATGTGAAGTTGTTGTTGACTTCCAATAGAACCTTCCAGACATCCAGTTCCATCTTCAGAGCAGCTTAGACCGCATGCTCCAATCCATCTGTTTTCCTCAACACATATTTTTCCTGTGTTAAAATAAGTTTGTGTCTCTTCAAAAATTGGCTGAGAAACTGCAAAGCTAGTTATCCTGTATCTTGGCACACTAATTAATGAATTACATATTCCTGAAGGACATTCATAGTCTTCATTGCAGTATTCTCCAAAATCTAATTGGAATACGCATGCATTCTCAGAAGGATTGCAGTAATATCCTACAGCACATTCTTTTTCATAAGGTAAATCTAGACAACCACCTGGAGAAGTGCATTCACAAACTCCCCTATTCTCAGAACAGCCGTATCCTCTGCCACAATTTCCCCTACAATTTTCTTCGCCAGTGCAAGTGTCATCTAAAGTGCCAAATCCTGAAACAATAGTATCCTCGCCAAAAACACTGTTAATAGCAAGTAAAAAAACTAAGATTAGAAGCAAGCCAGCTTTTTTCATCAGAATTAATATAAGACAAACAATATTTAAGCCTTTCTTTGCATTAATCTGACGCCTGCTGCATATTTGTTATGGTTGATTCTGCTGCCGCCATAAATAACCCCAATACTATCTGAGAATCTAGCAAATTCATTTGCAGTGCCTGCAGTCTGCTCAACTTCAATCATCCATTCACGGCCAATAAGTTCAATATTGGGCTGTAAATAAACTAAATAATCCAGAGCAACCTCAAATTCATTTTCACCGTCTGAAAAATCAATAGTTCTCCGCTCTGTCATTAATTTAATAATTTCTCTTAGTCCTCTGTTCCCAAGAATTTCTCTGGCTCTTCTGGCAGAATTTAAGCTGCTGTCTCTTAAATTGAATGCACTGTAAGAATTATCGTCTATTCTATCAGTAATTTCCTCCCTTTCATCTCCGGAAAATTTTGTTTTAAAGGTAAATGTTACTCCTGAAAATTCTTCTTTATGTCTAGAATGATTCTGGTCTACAAATCTTCTTGCCCTATAAGAGGCGCCAATATTCAGCAGATGAAAATCTCCAGTGTCAAAATAAATATCCTCATATTTAGCCCCTGAAACCCTGTCTCCCCATCCTATTTTTCTTTCATAACCATCAACAAAACTCAGCTCATAAAATCTTGGTATTATATTTCTGCTGTCAGAAATTGAAAATTTTCTCTCTCTTTCTATTTTCATTTTTTTGCTCTTAGTACCCTATATTTAAATCTGCCTTTTTTTAAATCCCAAAAGGAAGTCTTATCTGTCCATCATCCTGTACTGCAAAACCAGCCTCAATCAGGTCAGAAATCTCCATTGGTTCTATGTCTATTCTTGGTTTTGGGTTTTCTTTACTCCTAAATTTTTTTACATCTGCCAGGATTATCTCCAGAAACAAATCAGCAGCTTCAGCTTCTTTTACAATATGAGTTTGTTAGCCGATAATTATATAAACAAGATTGCTTTAGTTAGGTTATGGAAACAGTGTCTATACCAAAGGAAGTATTTACTAAGATCTTAATAGATGTAGAAACATTAATAGATGATGTAGAAATGGCGCTGGATGCTAAAATACAAAAAAGAATATTGGACATAGAAACAAACAGCGTAAGGGGCAAAACAGAGCAGGAACTAGATGATTATCTTAAAAAAAAGGGAGTAAAAGTTGAATGAATGGATTATTAAAGAACACCCAGACTTCTTCAAAGATTTAGATAAATTAGACAAGAAAGAACTAGAAATTTTTTACAAGAAAAAGAACAAAATAAAAGAAAACCCGCTAAGACTTAAACATTTATCTGGAGGAGAAAACTGCTACAGAGAACCAATAACCAAAAATGTTAGATTAGTTTATTACATCAAAGGGAATGAAATTTGGTTTCTGGTAATAGATAAGCATGATAATTCTTATGAAAAGTATAGGCAAAGATTATACTCCTTAAGAGAAAAATATGATTTAGTCTAAAATAAATTGAGTTTTCTCTCTCTTTCTATTTTCATTTTTTTGCTCTTGGTACCCTATATTTATATCTGCCTTTTTTTAAATCCCAAAAGGAAGTCTTATCTGTCCATCATCCTGGCTGACAAAACCTGCTTCAATCAGGTCAGAAATCTCCATTGGTTCTATGCTTATTGTGGGTATTGGATTTGCTTCGCTTCTCATCTTTTTTACATTGTTCAGGATTCTCTCCAGAAACAAATCAGCAACCTCTACTTCCTTTACAATATAAGGAGGTCTAATCCTGCTGTGATAGTCTTTTTTAAAACAAAAAACAGCGCCTCTTAAATTATTTGTATAGCTCTCATCTGCACTGGCTGAAAAGTTAAAAACAAAAGATATATCATTCAAAAATTTAACTTCAATTATCCCTGTACCTTCATACCATGTATTGGTGTAATATCTTTCATATTCACAGCAGCTGTAACTTCCACTTTTAGCTTTTTTCTCACCTTTAAAAATTCCAATGTATCTATTTCCATCAAGTTTTATTGTTTCTTGCATTTTGATTAAACAAACTAAGTTGTGCCTCCTCTTTTTTGACAAAAGCATCTAAAGTTTCTCTCAGCTTTCTTATCCTTGGATTATTCTCATCTAAAACATTTCTAATAACCCTTTCTCTCTCTTCAAGTTCGTTTTTAAGCCTTGATTCATATCTTTTTGCATCCCTTTCAAGATCTTCATAATCTCCATTTGCAGCTTTTAAAAGAGAGTTAAGATCGTAACAGGCCTCACATTTTACGCAATGACGATTTCTGCAAAAATCACCAAATTCTGTGTAATGAAAAAGCCTGTGTGTTTCAGTTTTCCAGTCATAACTCCCTATAATCTTTCCCCCATCTAAAGGACAAAGTACATTTCTTTTTATAAATTGATTATTCATAAAGATATATTAGTGTTTTAATCATTATAAGAATTTCTTATCAAAAAACTTATATAGTGTTTAATATTTTCTGTATTTATGCTTACTCCTGATTTAATAAAAGAGATAAATGAGTTTGTGTATAAACAGCCGAGAACAATAACAGAAGTTGCTAGTATTGCAAAAGTAAGCTGGCTTACAGCAGATAAATACATTACTTATATCTCTGAAAAGTACGGAACAATAAAGGTAAAAACTTTCAGAGGAGGGACAAGGGGTGCTGTAAAGATTGTATACTGGTCAAATTTTGACTCTTTGGTGAAGCCGAGCACAGCACAGCATATACTTCTTGAAAAGATAAAATATGGAAAAAAGAAACACGACTTCAATCCCTTTGACATATATAATTTTGTTGATGAAAATAAAAAAAATGCAAAAGCAATTTCTATGAAGAATCCGCATGAACAGCACCTTGTAAACCTTTTAAGAGGAGCATCAAGGCAGTTATTTATATTTTCTGGCAACATATCATTCATAAACAGCATGGAGGGAAATATCCAGCTTTTAAACGTGCTTGCAGACCTTGCAAGGAGAAAAGTAAACATCAAGATACTCTGCAGGGCAGACATTGCCTCAATAAAAAACATAAAAAAAATAATTGAGATAAATAAAACAATTGGCTTTGATGCGGTAGAGATAAGGCATACTGAACAGCCCCTTAGGGGATTTATAATTGATGACAGGATTTTTAGGCTTAGAGAAGAAAAAGCAAAAAAAGATTATAAAGAAGGTGAATTGAATGATGACCTTTATATCCTGTATGACATCAATGACAGGGACTGGATTGAATGGGGTGAAAAAGTATTCTGGAATATGTACACAAATGCCCTACCTATAGAAAATAGGATTAAGGCGCTTGAAAGGATAGAAAACCTGATTTCTGGAAACTCCATGAATATTTAGTAATCTTAATGAAATATTTCTGTGGTATTATATATTTATTCCATAACAAATCGCATTTAATTATCTAGTAATAATCTCTGCTCTTTCTGGTCCGCTGCCGACAAGAATAATCTCCCCGCCAGTAAGCTCTTCAATCTTTTTTATGTAGTTTAGTGCACTGCCTGGAATCTCCATGAAAGAGTTAGCACCTTTTATGCTCTCAATTTTTTCAAATTTGTAGCAGTGCCCTGGTTTGGCATTTTTAACATCTGCACTATTAAATTCCTTTGAAAATCTTGGATGGGGATTCAGGCTTATCTTGTATTCATCGCATATCATAGGCGAAAATCCGCCAAGAACATCAAGTTTTGTAAGTGCTATCAGTGGTTTTTCATCATTTCTTGTGTTTAGTTCAATTGCATGTCTTAACGCAACTATATCAAGCCAGCCTACTCTCCTTGGCCTTCCTGTTGTTGAGCCAAATTCGCCTCCTGCCTCTCTTAAATTATTTCCCAAATCATCAGCAAGCTCTGTAGGAAATGGACCGTTTCCAACCCTGGTTGCATAAGCCTTGACAACATTTATACACAAATCAAAATAAAGCCCTGAATCATGCTCAAGTCCTGCTCTTGTAGTAAGACCAGCAGTCACAAAAGGGTATGTTCCATGGTTCAGGTCAAGAAACGTTCCCTGCGTTCCCTCAACAAGTATTCTCTCTCCTGCTTTTAATCTTATTCTTATCAAAGAAAGAACATCAGCAGCCATCGGCTCAAGTTTCTTTCCGTATTCAGTGTAAATTTCAAAAATTTTTTCTCTGTCAATCTTATTGTTTTTGAAAAATGCAGCAAGTGTCGTTCCAAGAGGCATGTTCACTCCCCTGAAAAATTCATTTACATTTCCGTTAAAATTTTTTATGAGAAAATCCAGCTCAGGTTCTGTTTTTTTTATACCTTCATCAATAATTTTTGAAAATAATTCTTTGTTCTCTGGAAGAATCATCCCTATGGTTATAAATCCCCCTCTTGAATTCTTTGTTTCCATGCACGGTCCGACGCCCTTGCCTGTTGTTCCTATTTTTCCTGTTGATGCTGCCTCTCTTAGGTTGTCTATTGCAATGTGCCACGGCATTATAATATGCGCATCCCTGTCAACATATATCCTAGCGCCGGGATTATTGGCAAAAACCTGGTTAAGCTCCTCAAAAAAACATCCTGGCTCAAAAGCAGCAGCCCTTCCTATGAAACAACTAATGTCTGGAATAAGCGCAGCACTCGGGATTAAATGAAAAACATATTTTTTGCCCTCAATGTTTATTGTATGCCCTGTATTTGGACCTCCGTTTGGTCTGTAAACCATATGGAAAAAAGGCCTTCCCCCGTCATTTATTGATGCAAGGTAATCAACAATTTTCCCCTTTCCAGAGTCCCCGAAGAAAGTATCAAGAACAGCAACAACTTTTTTATTTGCCAGCAGTTTCCTCATTTTATAAATATAAAACAAATCTTGTTTTTAAGAATTATTGTTCTGTGGACAGTATGACAACCAAAATATTTTACAGGAGGTATGTGCCGATAAGTATATAAATAAATTCTATTTATTCTATAACATGGCAGAAGCAATAACCTTGGATAGATTATATGAAGAATTAAAATTAATAGAGAAAAAAATGGTCACAAAAGATGAAATAGAACAGATTTTAGAAACCGCCAAGATTCTTTCCAATGAGAATACAATAGCACAAATAAAGCAAAGCGAGAAAGATATTAAAGCAGGTAGAATAAAAGAGGTAAAATCAATTAGCGATATCTGATGGTCTGGATTGTAATAATATCGGAAAGATTTTCTGAGGAATTCAAAAAATTTGAAAAAGATAAACAATTTGTTGATGCGCTGGAATCTAAGATTAAAAGACTTCAAGAAAATCCAGATATTGGCGGGCATCTTGCTGGAAGACTTCACGGATATAAATCAATAAGATTAGTCAGAAAATACAGAATTATATTTAGGGTGGATGAAGGAGAAAAGAAGATTTATTTAGTAGCAATAGACCATAGAGGATATGACTACAAAAGGTTTTAGCTCAAATTTAAAATTGCCAAAATAAAGTTTTGTTTGCAAGAAGGTTCCTCATTTTATAAATATAAAACAAATCTTGTTTTTAAGAATTATTGTTCTGGAATAGGTTTGTCAATTAATGCATAAAATGCAGTTGCCGTCAGCTGTGCATCCTCAAGCGCATTATGGTGTTCTGTTTTTCTTCCTGGAATTTTAAGATACTCCAAAATAAAATCAAGGTTTCCTCTGAGAATGCCGTCTTTAAGTGGTATCTCTTTTCCTGTTCTAATTAGATATAAATAAAAAGCAGTATGCAAGTCAACAAACCTCCTGCCAAAAATCCACGTCATGCCGTAAATATCAAAATGACTTCTTAAGAATCCTGCATCAAAAGAGGGAACCATGCCCCCTAAAGTTCTGTCATTAATCCTAAGTGCCCATTTCCGAAAATCAACAAGAAGGCCATAACAGCTTTTCTCTATGCCTGCAATATAATCAGGTGTAAAACCATTCTTAGCAAGTGCTTCAGGATCAACTTCAGCACCGTATCTCCGCCTGCATTCACCATAAAATTTATTATTGGGATTTTCAAACTCGACAGCACCTACGCTTAATATTGAATGTATCCTCTCATCAAGTCCGGAAGTTTCAAGATCAACAACAATCATTTGAAAACCTCGCCTGTTTCCTCAGACCAGAACAAAAGATCAAGTTCTTCCATTGGTACGTTTATATAATCTGAAAATTCTCTCATTTTATTCTCTATCTCCATATATTTTTTTCTATTTAATGATTTAGGAACTTCATCAATTACATTGTGCCTGCATAAATTTTTTAATATGTGTCTGTCAAGTATTGCGATGTCTTTATACATCCCTATATTTCGCAGGAAATGTCCGCCCTCTTTGAAACCAATACCGTTAACGTTTTTAACAAGCCACTCTCTTAATTTTTTGTTGTCATCAAAACCAGTAAGTATTTTTTTTAAGTTGCCGTTAAATTTTTCTCTTGCCTGAACAACATACTTTGCTTTATTGTTGTTAAATCTAACGCCGATTAAATGCTCTTTTATGTCTCTTTCATTTCCGCTGAACAAAAGCTCAGTCTTGACAAGATTTCTTATTGCAGCATCGCATATTTTTGCTTTACTTTGGGGCGTTAGCAGACAAAAACATAATTCAGAAAAAATTCTTCTTTCGTCTTCATCTAAGACTTTTTTAAAATAATTCAGCCTGTTTTTTATTATATCTTTTCTTTCAGAATAGGCTTTCTTCAAATAATCCAACTCTTTGTAATTCATAAAATAAAAATAAAAGGATAATTTATATACCTTGTCATGACTGACAAAAAGCAGAAATATTTATAAATAAACTGAACTTTTAATTAAAATGCTTGAACACGCAATAGCAGAAGATGCAAGAAAATTATCCGGGCCTTCTGGAAGGGTAGAAGATTACTGGACTAGAGAAGATTATTATCAGAGATTCTTAATAAGAGAAGTAGAGTTATTAGCAGTATATGAAAATGAAAAATTGCACCCAAATAATGATGTAAGGCAGACAGTACTTGTTGGCGGCTGGACTAAATACTCCGACACAGATCTGTATGTCAGGGCAGGTATGGATATACGATTTGGAGGACTTGTTTTAGCCAAAAGAAACAATGTAGATAAGGTATTAATATGGGGTTACACCAATCCTATCAGATGTCAGGCGATAGATGAAGACACGCCGTATGAAGGCAGATTCCATCTCTTTGAACCAAACTATGGTATCTCATTGGGTAAGTTAAAAAGAGTATGCACCATAATCGATAATTTCCTAAAAACCATAGATACGTATCGTTATGGGACTGTAAAAAGTGCTTCTTAAAAAATTTTATCCAAGGACAGAAACACAGTTCAGCAAAAATTAAATTTTTATTAAAACTGGCCTATTATTTAAATAAAGACATTAGATATATCAGATTATTTTTAAACTTCTATCACTATCTCGCCTTTATTTTTAGGAAAAATCCTGACTTCTTCTTCTTTTTTTAAATGTACAAATTTAGCAATCTCTTTTGGTATTCTAATAGCCAGACTGTTTCCAACTTGCGCAACTTTTGTTTTTTTAGATAATCCAAACAACCCAATTTGTTTGGACTTTGATTGGATTTTATCTGCAGTAATACTATCAAAAAAAGTTTCATTACATTTAGCGCAGACAAAACCATTAAATTTGCCTAAAGAAATCCCGTATTCTTTATACTCAACTAATTTTTTATTTAATAAGCCATTACACATCATACATTTCATTTTATTCCTCAATTTTCATAGACAGTAATGATAAATATTATGTCTTCTTTTTTTATAAAGACAGATTCAATGCCTGTCATGTTGGCATGCCACTTTTCACTGTCATCTTCCTTCCATTTCATTCCTTTTTTTATTCCATTCTCAATATCTTTTTTTTCAATTCCTAAAGCGTCTATTTTTTCCAATGCATGTTTGCTATACAATATTTTAATACGTAATCACCAGGATACACAAAGATTTACTTATTTATATGTCTTTCTATTTTAGGTTCTTCCTGAACTTTTCTAAAGGAAAGGTATTAATTATATTTTTTGCTTCAGCCCATCCCCTTCTTGCCTGCCATACTCCAAATAAAATAAATTCCTGGTGGCTGATGTGATGTGCATCAGAGCTTATTACAAGTTTAACTTTTCTGTTAACAGCTTCTTTAATGTAAATATCTTTCAGGTCAAGCCTTGTTGGAAAAGAATCAATCTCCAAACATGTTCCTGTTTTTTTTGCCTTCTCAAACATTTTGTCCATATTAACAGCATAAGCCTCTCTTTTTTGTATAATTCTGCCGGTAGGGTGTCCGATTATATCAACGTTTTCATTTTCCATTGCAGCAATAATTCTTTTTGTAATTTTTTCTTCATCCTGCCTCAGGCCGCTGTGAACACTGGCAGTTACAACGTCTAATTTTTTCAGTACAAAATTATTTATGTCAGGATTCCCATTGCCAATGATATTGACCTCGCATCCGCTTAAAATCTTTATTTTTCCTGAATATTTTTTATTCATCTTTTCTATAACTTCCGCCTGTTTCAGTAACTGCCTCTCATTTAGTCCATTTGCAATACCAAGGCTTTTTGTGTGGTCGCTTATAACAATATATTTCCTCCCTAAAGACATTGCCTTTTCAATCATCTCCTCCATTGTATTTACTCCGTCTGTCTGTTTTGTGTGCATATGCGTATCGCCTTTAATGTCATTTAACTCAACAAGTTTTGGAAGTCTGTGTTTTTTTGCAGTTTCAATCTCAGATGTATTTTCCCTCATCTCAGCTTCAACATAATCAAGACCAAGCGCCCTGTAAATTTTTCTCTCATCGTCTGCAGCAATTATTTTTTTTCTTTTAAACAAACCATACTCGCTTAATTTATACCCCTTGGATATTGCAATCTTTCTTAATTTAATATTGTGCTCTTTGTTGCCAATAAAATATTGCATTGCAGCCCCAAAGCTCTCTTTTGGAAGAACCCTCAGATCAACCTGCATCTCATTTTTGAGTATTACAGTGCTTTTTGTGCTTCCCTTTGCAATCACTCTTTTAACAGAATCAAAACTTACAAAATAATTAATTACATTTTCAGGCTTCCTGCTTATAACAAGAATATCCAAATCGCCTATTGTTTCTTTTCTTCTTCTTGCGCTTCCGCATACTTCAACTCTTTCTACCTCTTTTAATTCCTTTAGTTTATTTTCCAGCATTAAAATATCAGGCCAGACATATCCAAGGATAAATCTCTTTTTTATGTCTCTTGAAAATCCAATACCTTTGAGTATGTTGTCTTCAACCTTAGCTCCAAAACCAGGGATGTTTCTTATCTTGTTTTTTCTTGCAGCTGACTCTAGCTCTTTTAAATTTTTAATCCCAAGCTTTTTGTATAAGATATTAATTCTTTTTGGGCCAAGACCTTCAATATTCATTAGAGATTCAGCATCAATTGGTATTCTCTTTTTTAATTCTTCAAGATACTTTAATTTGCCAGTTTTTATAATCTCCTCTATCTTAAGTGCAATGTCCTTTCCAACGCCGGAAAGATCCATTAATCCATCAATGCCTTTATTTTTATATATCTCAGCAATATCTTTTGATAAGCTCTCTATGTTTTGCGCAGCCCTCCTGTAAGCCACTATCTTAAACACTATTTCCTCCTGAAGTTCAAGATAATCAGCAATTTTATACAGAATGTCAGCTACCTCTTGGTTTTTCATAACTTTATATAAACATCCTAAAAATATATAAACATTTAGATTGATACTGTTTTGCGCTCTAGAATATTAATTATCATATCAAAAAATTATTCAGTTTTAAAATTTGTTTATATAGTTAGCGACATAAGTAAGTTATAAACTTCTGCGTGAAAATATGTTCTTTCCAAAAACTCTCCAAAGCTACTTGCATTGAGTCCACCGTCTTGAAATGCTGTGATTTTGTCACAGCATTTTTTGTTACTTTCCAACATGTCTCAATTGGATTTAGCTCTGGAGAATAAGGGGGAATATATTCTACAGTTATCCATTCTTTATGTTTTGACAAATAATCTTTTATTATTCCTGTTTTGTGCCATGAAGCGTTATCTAAAATTAAAACATATTTTTTATTTGTCTCCAGATTTTCTATAAGATTCATAAGAAAATCACGAAAGGTAATGCTGTTTTGTGATGTATAAAAATCATAATAGAATTTTGAAGAGCTTGTAAGAGCTCCAAAGACTATTAATTTCTTGTTGCTCCAAAAGAAAGCTCCTTTTGGTTTCTCGCCCTTGAGAAACCAAATTCTTTTATAACCAGTTGTAAGCTGAAAGCTTGCTTCATCAATAGAGACTAGCTCATGGCCCAAATACGTCGATTTGAGTTTTTTTTAAACTCCTCACGGAATTTATCTACTTTCTCTTGGTCATGTCTTAGATGCTGAGGCCTTGGTGCTATCAAAGAGAAACCAAGCTTATGCATAATTCTCTCCACATGACGGAGCGAATACATTTCACCAATTTCTTGATGAATTATTTTACCTATTTGTTTTGTGTTTACTGAACAAAAGTCCTTATTTGCAGATTCAACTGTAGCAACAATCTTCTTCTTAAGTTTGGCAATATTATTTTTTGTTAACTTCGTTGGTCTTCCACTTTTTGGAAGTGTATCCAAAGTTCTTCCGTGAGAATTATGTTTTATCCAACGATGCACAGTTGGTTGACTACAACCAATTAATTCAGAAATTTCTTCCTGATTCTTTTCTTTATCATGCAAACTAATAATCAACTCTCGCTCTTTTTTACTTAACATAAATATCACCTCTAGATAAGGTAATATTTACTAGTATTTATACTTTTCTTTTGTCGCTAACTAATAAATAGAAAAGTTTATATATATATAATTAAGTTTAAAATATTATGGAAAAAGAAGACCAAGAAATAACAAGTTTATTCAAGACAAAAGTAAAAGCTAAAATTAATAAATTATTCGGTGTGATTAGTGAATATAAAATATATTTTGTAAAAAAAGGTCCCAAAGACGCAAATAAAATAATAAACGAAATTAATGATTATCTAAAAGAAGTTAAAAATTCTATTAAAAAAGATAATTTTGGACTAGCATTGGACTATTTAATTTTTATTAAAGGTTTATTAGAAGTTTTAAAAAATAAATATGGGGTAGATACAAGAGAAGCGCAAAGTTTTATATTGCTGTTAGAAAAAGATTGGGCTACTTTTAAAAAATTATTTGGGGAATATCCCAAGAGCGAATGGCTAGAGTCGGTATTAACAAAACCAAAAAAATAAAAATATATAAACATTTAGATTTAATGTCCTCGCATTATTATAATAAATAACAGAAATTTATATAAAATCCAAAAAAACAAAATACTTATGGTTGAAAGAAGTTTAATATTAATAAAGCCTGATGGCGTGCAGAGATGTTTAGTGGGGGAGATAATAACAAGATTTGAAAGAGCAGGCTTAAAGATTGTTGGTATAAAAATGGTCTGGTGCAATAAAGAACATGCAATAAAGCATTACACAGAAGATATCACAAAAAGAAGAGGCGAGCATATAAGGAACAAATTAATATCATTTCTCACTGAAGGACCTGTAGTTGCCATCTGTCTTGAAGGAATAGATGCAGTTGAAGTTGTAAGAAAGATTGTAGGATCAACAGAGCCGAAAACAGCTCAGCCAGGAACAATAAGGGGGGATTATGCCCATATGTCATACACTCATGCAGACAACTCTTCAAGGGCGCTTCCAAACCTGATACATGCGTCTGGGAATAAGGAAGAAGCAGTTTCTGAAATTGCTCTTTGGTTTACATCAGAAGAGATTCATACATATAAGACAGTTCATGATCTTCATGTTTTATAGGGGGGTTGCAAAATTAAAAAAGTTTTGTTAATAAAAAATAACCAAAATTAGGAAGGTTATTGATTTTTTCTAGAAATTTTGAAAAGTTTTCAAAAAAATCTAAGCAATATTTATGAACTTTGTAATATTATTCTTTTCTGGTATGTATTTGGGTGGTGCAATAGAAAAGTTTATATATGGTATAATACACCATAAAGGAGTATTAAGTGGCGAGGCTTTTACATCAAAGGAAATATCTTACAAAGGAGGGAGATATAGTGGAAGCCAAGATATGGGAAATTGAGAAAAGTGGGAATTTCCCCCATGGTTTAAAATACTCTTTTGTTTATATCCATAATGGGGTAAGGGTGTTTGGGTATGACAATGAAAGGGCAAAAGGGGATCACGTGCATATATTTGAAGATGAAGAACAATATTTTTTCACAAATTTAAAAACAATATATCACGATTTTGAAGAAGGTGTAAAGAAAATCAGGAGGATATTATATGGCAACAAAGAAAATTAAGATTACAATAGGAAGATTAGGCGATTTTTTTAAAAATGGTGAAAGGCTTGCTTCAGATATAGATAGGGGGGTGAAGAAGATGCAGGTGCCAGAAATTACTTTCGAAGATTTGGATACTTATAAAAAAATACTTACAGTTAGAAGGTTAGAGCTGCTTAGATTAATCTATTTAAAAAAACCAAAGAACATTAGTGAAGCTGCAGCATTAGCGGAGAGGGATTTCAAGAATGTGTATGACGACATAAAGATTCTTGAATCTGTTGATTTAGTAAAATTAAAAAAGACAGAATACGGTTTAACTCCTAAAACAGTTTATAATAAAATAGATATTAACATTAAAATTCCGCTTGAAGCAGCTTGTAATTAAATGGGTATAACAATTCCCATGTTAATAAATAGTTTTAAATACAAAAGTGTTTCTTTTTATAAAAAATGATAAGAAAAATTATAATAGATCCAAGGGGAAATCTGCATTATTACAAAAGAGGTGATTTCCACACGCAGTTCGGGTTTCTAAAAGAAAAAGATATAAAAAATGGCTTTGTTAAAAGCAGCAAGGGAGAAAATTTTGTTGTTTTTGATGCGCACTTTATAGACAGCCTGCACGAAATAAAAAGAGGGCCTGCGATAATGCACTATAAGGATATAGGTCTGATAATCTCAACTACCGGAGTTGGGAAAAATTCAAAAGTTGTTGATGCAGGATCAGGATGTGCACATTTGTCTTCATACCTGGCAGGAATAGGCTGCGAAATTACCAGCTATGAAATAAATACAAATTTTTATAAAATAGCAAAAGAAAATACAGAAAGTTTAAAACTAAAAGTCAAAATAAAAGAGAAAGATATATACGAAGGGATAGATGAAAAAAATCTGGACTTGATAACTCTTGACCTGCTTGAGCCTTGGAGAGTAACAGAACATGCATATAAAAGTCTAAAGTCTGGCGCATTTCTTGTTTCTTATATAACAAACATCAATCAAATGCAGGAATTTGTAAAAAGTCTTGAAAATAAATTTTACTTGTGGAAAGTTTCAGAAACATTGGAAAGGGAGTGGATTGTTGAAGGTTTGAAAGTAAGGCCAAAACACCATATGCTTGCCCACACAGGATTTTTGGTCTTTGCCAGAAAAATATAGTTTACACTAAAAAAAGAAAAATAAAAATTCTAAATATTTTTT
>Ga0209541_10007717_pt1 | contig 17988 bp, 18 predicted proteins | sample RifCSPlowO2_01_FD_184027 | JGI IMG/M metagenome (GOLD analysis project Ga0209541, IMG submission 184027) | Groundwater microbial communities from Rifle, Colorado - Rifle CSP2_plank lowO2_0.1 (SPAdes) (version 2) | ecosystem: Environmental > Aquatic > Deep subsurface > Groundwater | place... | reverse complement strand
GATCTTCAAGCATTTTAAGCAATTCATCTGTGGAAAATACGTGCACTGCCTGCTGGTTTTTCAATGCCTTGTCGTTAGACCATATGGGCAAACATAACTTCAGAGCGGTCGCTAAATATTCTACATCTTCAGGACTTTCTGTTATTGCACACAATTTTTCCGCTTCCTTAATATGTGGTTCATACTCCTCAAATGGAATTAACTTAATCCTCGAGAGGAGTATTGCAAGAAACATTTCAAAATCATTCTCTTCCAATCCGGATAGTCTGAAGATTTCTCCGCGATGCCTCTCAAATTCGGTAAGAATGCCTGCTGGAGCAAATAGTTCTAAGAATTTATCCATGAAAAGGTCATATGTCCCTTTTCTGCTTATGATAGCTGCAAATAATACATTTGCGTCAACAACAAGTTGCATTCAATATGCCTCTGGATGCTCCTTTTTCATACGCTCGTGCAGCGATCTTTTGATTTTCCGACCAAGTTCAATTGCATCCTCTTCTGTCAACTTGGACTTTGCAGCGATTGCCTCGAGAATTTTAAGCTGCACTATTCTTTCGCGAATTGCTTCCCTCGCTACCTCAGACCAATTAATAAATTTGGTTTTGTCCATTTCCTTTTTCAATTCCTCTGGTACTGCAAGTGTTATGCTTACCATTTTCCTCCTCCAATCACAACGTTTATTATGTTTATTATGTTCAGTACGTGTATATAAACCTTGTGATTCGCCTATTCACGCTCATCTTCCAGAGGCTCCATATGACAGGAACAACTATCAGCAAAAGAGAAAATGGATTGGCTACCCAGGACGATCTTCAAGCATTTTAAGCAATTCATCAGTGGAAAATACGTGCACTGCCTGCTGGTTTTTCAATGCCTTGTCGTTAGACCACAGGGGATATCCTAGCATTAGCGCCAAAGCAAAATATTCTATATCATCTTCATCAGGGCAAAATGTTGCTGCTTCTTTCAAATATCGCCCATACGAGTATTCTGAGACAAGCGTGATTTTTGACTGCAGAAGCAATAAAATAAACTCAAATCGTTCCTTGTTTAATTTTGCTTTATTTATTAATCGCTCCTTGTGTGCATCTACTTCTTTTAGGATCATTCTTGGCGCAAAGAGGGTTAAATATGGATCAAGCATTAATGCACGCGTTATTCCGTCATGCAATAGCGCAGCAAAAAAAATATTTGCATCCATTACTAAATCCATTCAATACCACTCTGGATGCTTTTTCTTAAGGCGCTCGTGCATAGACTTCTTCACAGTTCTCCCTAGCTTTATAGTGTCTTCTTCAGTTAGCTCAGAATTCTCAAGCATCTTGTCCAGTTTCTTTAGTAAAATTAGCCTCTTGACTCTTTCTGTTAACATTCCTCTTAATATTTCAGACCAATTCATCTCAGGCAGCTCGTCTATTTCCTTTTTCAATTCAGCTGGTATGGCTATAGTTAGGTTTGGCATTGCGATCCCTCCACAGTTTCCTGTGTATACAGTGTATATCGTGTTAGTATATAAACCTTATGATTCGCCCATTCATTCTTTTTCAGAAAAACAAGCAAGAAAACAAATCAATCATTCAGATAAATCTTTGAAGTATTCCGGATGCTCTTTCTTAAGGCGCTCGTGCATTGACTTGTTAATCTTACGACCCAGTTCGATTGCATCCTCTTCTGTCAACTTGGACTTTGCAGCGATTTCATCCAATATTTTAAGCTCTCTTTTCAAATCTCCTTTCTCATACCCCACGAAGTCTATATTGTGCTCCTTTGCTATGCCTAACATGTCAGCAATGCTTACATCCAAAAGCTCTGCTGCTCTTCCTATAGAAATTTTGTGCTGTGCAAACAGGTCGATGACTTTTTTCCTTTTCCATTCTTCTGATACTGAAATCTTTGGCATTCAATCATCCATTTTGAATCCATATATATTGTTTACTGTAACTCACGCTCCTCTCATAGAGGTGGAGAACGGCCAAGGCAGGCAATTCTACGAGCCCCCAACTCCCTTGCTTGCCCTGGTCTCTCAATTACTAGAAGAAAGAAATCATGCTCACCTAGAAAGGTGGAGAACGGCCAAGGCAGGCAATTCTACGAGCCCCCAACTCCCTTGCTTGCCCTGGCTTTTCCTTATCATGGAGGCACAATGGAACGCGTAAAACTCTGGAGCGCCATAATCTTCCTGGTGATCCTTGCAGCATGGTCTGATGTGCTGCTGGAGCCTGAAGCTGGGGCGCAGCTGAGCTCGCGCGCTGTTGCCTTCCATAAGATTGGAATGAGCAATCGCATCCTTGTGGATGACAATATGGCATTTAGCTCGCCTGTTGAACTACAAAAACCTTTCGCTGTTACCCTACAGCCAGGAATCTACTACTGGAAGTCGTCTGGGATGAGCGAAACAAGGAATTTCAGCATTATAGGAGTTGTGTCAATCACTGTAAACACTACAGAAGATCAAACGCTTGTCAGGAACACAGGAAATACTGAGCTGCTTGTCGAGGACAGAGGCAGCAGAATTACTGGAGCGTTTATCCTGGATTTTGGAAAACAAAAATACCTGAACAAAACAGAGGGCATGATTGTTGCAAAGCAGCATGAGTAAAAAAAGCAGCAACGGAACAAGGAAGATTGGGAGAGCTGGAGCCATGTTGATAGCGGGCATGCTGCTCCTGACATTAATGAGCATGCCTGCATCTGCAATTGGCATTGCTCCTGGAAGGACTACTGTGAACTTTGAGCCAGGAATGCACCAGGAAATAGCGTTCAGGGTGGAGAACAACGAGCACAAGGACATGAAAGTATTGTTCAGGGTGGAAGGGGAGCTTGCGCAGTATGTCAAGCTCAAGGAGCTGCTTGTTGACTTCTCTGCTGGAGAAGAGAGCAAGATGTTCAGTTATATTATTGACCTGCCGCAGTCATTTGACAAGCCTGGAGACCATGAGGCAAATGTCATTGCGCAGGAGCTGCCGAAGGACCTAAAGGCGCAGGGAACATATGTGGGGGCGACTGCAGCAGTGGCCACAAACCTGCTTGTGAAGGTGCCATACCCAGGGAAGTATGCAGAGATAAGGCTAGACATAAGCGAGGCGCAGGTGAACGGGACAACTGTCTTCATCATTCCAGTGCTGAACTTTGGGACTGAAGCAATCAGCAAGGCAAAAGGCACAATAGAAATCAGAGGGCCAACGAACGAGGTGCTTGCGACTCTTGAAACCAATGTGCTTAGCATTCCTGCAAAGGGAACTGGAGAGCTTACAGCAGGATGGATAGCAAATGTCAATGCAGGAAAGTACTATGCTGTTGCAACTGTGAACTATGACGGCAAGCTTGCGAAAGCAGAGAAGGTGTTTGGAGTTGGCAATTTATATGTGGAAGTCAAGGACATAGTGGTAAAGGAGTTCACTTTAGGGGACGTGGCAAAGTTTAACATCCTTGTTGAGAACAAATGGAATGAAAAGCTTGATAACTTATATGCAGAGCTGATAGTAAGCAATGACAAGGGTGACCAGCTTGCCAGCACCAAGTCAGCAAGCACATCAATTGAAGCCTTAGGGCAGACCACGCTTGATGTTTTCTGGGACACTGAAGGAGTGCAGTCAGGCATTTATAACACGAAGGTAGTTTTGCATTACGGAGACAAGTCAAGCGAGAAGCAGCTGAAGATAGAAGTGACCTTAGACAAGATCAAGACAAGCTTTGTGGGAGCAACAGCGCAGGTTGTAGGAGTGGAGCAGAAAGGAATATTGCAGAACAGCGCGCTGATGATAGCAATTGTGATATTAGTGGTTATCAATCTTGGGTGGTTCATTTACATGAGAAAGAGAAAGACATGACTGGCTGCTTTCCCTGGTTAGAGTGGCATCATTGCATAACATCACAGGGCTGTTTTTAGCAGGTATCTGTAGTACGGTATAATCTTTATTCCGCTTATTTCTTTCTGGCTATCGCAAGATATGACTATTGCGTCTTCTGGCTTGAACAACTCAACAAACCTCCTTAAAGACTTTAAATTCGCTTCTTTGACTTCTCCGGACTTTACCTCAATTGCAGTCAATGGTTCGGTCTTTATTATATCAACCTCATTTTTGTACGAGTCTCTCCAGAAGAATTCTGCATTCAGCTGTATAACTATTGCCTGCTCAAAGACCCTGGAGAAGTCTGGCTCTATCAGCAAGGGGTTGATTATTGTTGTGTAATATTTTTTGAGCTTTTTCTGGGTTTTTCTCGCGTTCCTTGAGTAATTATACAGCTTTTTAATAAGATATGCTTCTTCCAGATATTCAAGGTATTCTGATAGTGTTTGCCTTGTAACCCCTAAGTCTCTTGCCAATTCCTGTATCTGGATGATCTGTCCAGGATTGTTGTATATTATACTGAAAATAGACTTTATCAGGGCAGTGTCTTTTACATGGAATACTTCCACTAAATCCCTAAATATAATCCTGTCAATTATGCTTTCTTGGATGTATTTTATTGCTGTCTCCCTTTCCTCGCCAATTATTTCTGGAAATCCGTTGCATAGCAGAAAGCCTTCGAACTCCTTTATTATTTCCTCCTTCTGCAATTCCATGTTTTCGTATTTTCTATTTCTGAATGATAAATATTCCCTGAAGCTTAAGGGGTTTATTTTAAACTCATAAATCCTTCCTGCCAAGCTTTCTCTTGATTTTCTTCTTATGAACAATGACTCTGATCCTGAAATGAGGATTTTTATCTTCGGGTATATGTCATAAATCACTTTTATCTGCTCTTCCCAATGATTCACTTTCTGCACTTCATCGAAAACAAACAAGAAGCTTTCTTCCCTAAGATTTTTTTCAACAAGCTTGCCATAGACATCGATGACTTCCTGTATTCTTGCAGAAGAATATTCGTCAAATGAAAAATAAAATATATTCTCTTTAGGAAATCCTGATTCCAGGTAATCCTTTATTATCTTAAGCATTATTGTGGTCTTTCCAACCCTTCTTAGACCTGTTATTGCCACTATCTGCCGGTACTTCATATAACTAAAAATTTCTTTGTATATCTTCCTTTCTTTGTAAGATAGAATGTCAAATGGCATTGCCCACCATTTATTGACTTCTTTCATGTACCTTATCGTTATTTCTTTATCCATGTTTTATAAAATATGTTGTTTTATAATAACATACATTCTATTTTATGTTATGAATATATGTCATCCTTTATAAACTTTATGTTTTTTCAGGCTTGTCTGGTTCTGCCCAAAAATTCTAGGTAATTCAAGATAATTGAAACAAGCAAAAGGGCGTACTGCAGAACAGCGTGCTGATGATAGCAATTGTGATATTAGTGATTATCAATCTTGGGTGGTTTATTTACATGAGAAAGAGAAAGAGCTGAATTTAAGCTAAGGGCTATATTAGCTTCACCCCGTTTTTGATAATCTCTTTTACAAGCGGGTCTTTTCTATTCTTGTAGAAGCTCATTCCAAAATAATGCACTTCTATCCTCTTTCCAGATCGCTTATTCTGCTTATTTTCCCTTCCTTAAACAACAGACTTAATTTTACCATATATCTGGTATATATGCTTATTTTATCTACATACTTTACTGTTTTTTTGGTGCTTTTGGTACCGCACTAAAGCCAGCAAAAACATTAGAATAAGATGTGTACATCACAATGACCATAAAGTTTATAAACAAGTACAGTATAATGTACATATGGAAAAGGCATCGTTAGAGCAGGCTAATCATTGGTGGATTAGCAACAAGGTTGATCCTGAATTGGCCCTGCCTTTCAAACGCGAAGTTTTTTCAGATGCCAACAGAAGAATGAAGGAGAGATTCATCATTGCTTTAGTTGGCCTTAGAAGGGTTGGCAAGACAACCATTGCCTATCAGCTTATTGAAAAGCTGCTTGAAGAAGGAATAAAAAAAGAGAATATCCTTTTCTTTTCCTTTGATGAAATTAACGCAACGCTTGGAGATGTCTTGGAGTCTTATAAAGAAGCGGAAAAAAAGGATTTTCGCGAGGAAAAAGTCTATGCATTCTTGGATGAGATACAAAAATGCAATAATTGGGAAAATGAGATGAAAAAATATTACGATATTTACCCAAAGATAAAGTTTGTCATAACCGGCTCAGAATCGCTATTCATAAGAAAGAAGACTAAAGAGACATTGGCTGGAAGAATGGCAGAATTCATGATAACTCCATTCAGGTTTACTGAATATCTGAAGTTCAACAATGTTTTTGAAGCAGATTACAAGCATGAGACGAAAATCAGGCCATTGTTCATAAAGTATGTTGAGAATGGGGGTTTTCCAGAAACTTTCAAGCTAGAGAGCGAAAAGGATTTTAAGGAATATATACAAGCATTAGTGGTTGACAGAATAATCTACAAAGATATACCTCAAAGATTCAAGATAGAAGAACCAGAATTATTAAGAACGCTGCTTCAATTAATAACCCATAATCCTGGAATGTATGTTGATTATCAGTCATTAAGCAGACAATTTGGAAAAGACAGAAGGGTAATAAAGAGCTATATAAGCTACTTGCAGGAAAGTTTCCTTATTAGAATGCTCGGGAATTATAGGAGAGGAAGCACTACTCTCAGAAAGAGAAAAAGAGCTTATCCTACTGATAATGGGACAATAAGGCTTTACAAAGCGCCAATTAATAATGACTTCTTTGGCAGAATGGTTGAAACAGCAATAATTAACTCTATGGACGCCAAAAGCTTCTGGAAGAATGGCAACGAATTAGATATAATACACAATGACACTCCAATAGAAATAAAGTATCAAGAGAAGATTGACAGTGAGGACTTTAAGCCGCTAAGAGAATTCATGAGGAAGTTTAGCAGAAGGGAAGCATACTTAATAACCAAGAAAGATGAAGGAGAAGTCAAGTTTGATGAAGGAATAATCAAAATGATTCCTGCATGGAAGTGGCTTTTAAAATAAAATGGGAACCACAACTTTTTACCTTCGGCATAATGACCTTAAAAGAAAATTAAGCGGTTTGACCAAAAAAGAGCTTGATAAACTAGATAAGTTGTCTCCTTATGGCGGATATGATGATCAGCATGCGTTTGGGTGGCACACTCCGTTAGAATTGCATAATGGGAATGTTTACCTTTTGGTTTTTTGGAAAGGAAGGCTCATGAGGCTAGAACAAGCACCAGAAAACTTAAACAAAAAATATTACGACAAGTATACTGGTAAAACCATGAACATCTATGAGTGGACTGTATTGAAAAGATTCTTAATTGCTGAAATAGAGAGATTAGATAATCATTTTAAAAAGCCTCTAAAAAATAAAAGGAAGCAGTATGGCCTGAAATGCATGGAAAAAACAGGCAAGTTTATGCTGCAATGAAAATATTGAAGATGAAGATTTTGTTGAATATGGCATATTTTATCGGTAAAAAACCGATATTTAATACCAAATAGGAAGATTTATAAGGTCTTAAGAATTGGAGCAATCATGCCAACCAAGTATGATGTCTTTGAAGTAATCTACGAGCATAGGCATCCAATAAAGGCTATAGGCGTATTAAAAATCTTAAATAAGGATGAGAGGGAATATGACAACATACTCCGATTACTTAATGAACTAGAAAAAGAGGGATTTTTAATAAAAACACCCTACGGGTTTCAGGCTAAAAGGGTTGAAAAAACAAAAGCGCTCTATGATATAATCCATCATTGTTTGAGTAACGACCTAAATTATAACGAGATCATAGACAGAAATCTAATTCGGTTTGTAAGTGCTGCCCTGAAAGCAGGGGAAGTGACATCAAAAAGCACAAAGCTGAACCCCAAAACTCTGAAGAAATATCTAGATATCTTAAATAAGAACAGTCTAGCCTTGATAATTTCCGCGAACCCGTTAAGAGCTAAAGTGTTTTATAACATACTCCTAAATAATTTATTAGTCTATTTTGGCTATAAGCATAAAGCTGTGCACAAAGAAAGTTTAGATTATTTGGGTTATATCAATAAGGAGCTGTCCATTTTCAGGAGATTGAGAAAGGCAAACGAACCAAAATATAAGCAAATACTGGAAGAATTTGAAGCGTCATTTATTTATCACAGCCTTTCCTTGGAGGGGAATCCCATAACTCTCCCCCAAACAAGAAGGATAATAATGGACAAGATAATCCCATCCAACTTAAGGAGCGATGATGTTGATGAAGTCAAAAATTATCAGAAAGCACTTAATCAGATGCTGCAGGACAGCAGAAATAAAATGCCCTTGACAGTTCAGACAATTCTTGATTATCATGCTCTAGCAATGAATCATAATCCAGGGATGGCTGGGAAGATAAGAAAAGTTGAAGTCTATATCAGGGGTAATCCAGATTTCAGGGTCGCCGAGGCAGGTGAAATAGAAGGAGAGCTAAACAAACTACTGGAGGGCTATAATGAATTCATTAAAAGAAATACAACTTTAAAACAGGCTTTAGTCTTTGCTGTTCATTTGCATAACGAATTTCAACATATTCATCCATTTGAAGACGGGAATAGTAGAATCACTAGGCTCATTACATTTTATCTGCTGCAGTCAAAAGACATTCCAGCAGTTGACATACCTTTTGGCTTACTGGATGAATATCTTAGTTATACGAAGGGATCCAGGAAGAGAGAAGACTCCAAATTATATGGAAGTCTGCAAAAGATAACATTATTCAATCTCAAGAAAATAAATAAAAAGCTAGCTGAAAACTAGAGACCGCCAGAAAAGATTATTCCCTATAGGGGATTGGCTGGCCCTAGATTTCATTGTTGATTATCCTATTTTTCTTCTTGCGCGCTTTTTGCGCCTTTTTAGCAGGCATAGCAGAAACCCTCTGGACTTGAGTCCGGAGATTGAATGCGGAATGAGCCGAGTTTCTCAGTAAACTATTTCTTCTCGAAGACTTAAGAAAAAGGTGTCCGCCTGATGCTGGCGGACTTGAAAGCTAACGCTTAGCGTGAGCTTTCCCTTCTTAAAAAACCTTTCGGGAGATACTGTTACAACCGTTAGATTTATAAGTATACATAATCATACTAATTATGTTCACTACGAGTAAACAATTAAGATGAAAATATTTGAAAGAAAATTGCTTAATAGGGTAAGAAGATGGATAGATAAGAAGGCAATTGTAGTCGTTACTGGGATGAGAAGGGTTGGAAAAACAACATTGTTCAAGATAATCTTTGATGAAATAAGGAGCGATAATAAGGTTTTTCTGGACATGGAAAACCCCATTATTCAAAAATTATTTCAAGAGGAAAATTATGACAATATCTTGTTAAATTTAAAACAATACGGGTTATCTACTAGCGAGAAGGCATATATATTTTTAGACGAGATTCAAGCGCTGCCAGAACTCGCGAGATCTGTTAAGTATCTGTATGACCATTATAACATTCAATTTTTTCTAACAGGCTCAAGTAGTTTTTATATAAAAAATCTGTTTTCGGAAAGCATGGCCGGCAGGAAAGTGATCTTTGAGTTATTCCCTCTTGATTTTGATGAGTTTTTAGCATTCAATGGGATTGTCAGGGAAAACCATAAGAGTTTTAAGGATAAAGACAGCAAAAAAAATTACATACATTATCAGAATCTCATCAAGTATTATGAAGAATATATAAGATTCGGCGGTTTTCCGCAAGTTGTTCTTGCAAAAACAATAGAGGAGAAGAAGGTGTTTTTAGATGACATATTCAAATCTTATTTTGAAAAAGACGTTAAATCTCTGGGGGATTTTAAAGATATTGATTCATTAAGGGACTTAATATTACTCCTTATACAAAGAGTTGGATCAAAGCTGAATATAAGCAAAATAAGCGCGGAGATAGGTATAACAAGGAAAACTTTGTATTCTTACTTATCATTTTTAGAATCAACTTATTTTATAAATCTGGTTTCCCCATTTAGCAGGAGTGTTGATAGGGAAGTTGCCGGGGCAAAAAAGGTTTACTTATGTGACACAGGCTTGGTCAAACATTATGGTCAGATTTCTTCGGGTTCGCTTTTTGAAAATTCCATCTATAACTCAATTAAGAGTTTAGATGATGTTAGGTATTACCAGAGAAGAACTGGAACAGAAATAGATTTTATACTAAAAAACAAAAGAATAGCTCTGGAAGTCAAAGAAACAGGCACGCGGTTTGATGAAGAAAGTCTGAGAAAATTAAGTGCTTCTTTAGGGTTTAAGGAACATTACATTATTTCTAAAAATTTTAATAAGGAGAGGGGATTTATCCCGGCAACTGAGATTTAGACCTTGCTATGGGAGACTGAAAGGCCGGTGTGCATAAAATGAAAAGCACCTTTTGTTTTTTATGCCTTTATAGTAAAGAATCACGACTATAGTAAAGAATCATGACTGCCCAAGAAAAAATTCCAACACAAGCTTTATATATTCTAGCAATTTTTAAAGAGCATCAGAAATGAGGTGTTCAAATGCGTTGTAAAAGAGGGCAAGCAGCTCTAGAATTTTTGATGACCTATGGATGGGCAATTCTTATAGTATTGATAGCAATAGGAGCACTTGCTTATTTCGGAGTTTTGAATCCGCAAAGGCTGCTTCCAAAGTCATGCACCATAGTCCCTGGACTGTCATGCGATGACTTCATTGTAAGGGCAGACGGGACATCAACTGTGATAGTAAGAAACGGCGGAGCAAAGGCATTGCTGGCATGGAGCCTGAACATAGAGTCAGCAACAGCAACATGCACAGGAATAGGATGGACTGGAACTGACTGGCCCACTGGGGAGCAGCTAAGCTGCGCATTCACTGGACTGACAACAGGAGTCAAGGGTGACGGATATTCAGAGGACATTGAGATGAACTACACTGAGAAGGGAAGCACTGTCACTCACTCAGTAAAGGGACAGATTGCTACAAGGTATGAGTAAAACCATGGCAAGCGAGCTTCAGAAGAGGATGGCAGTTGTAATCTTGCTCATTGTAATTGTACTTTCTGCTTACGGGACATGGACTTTACTGCAGCAACCATATCGCTTGCCTGTTGTTTATGAGCAGGGCATGGTGACAGGAAAGGTATCTGTTGGCATTGTGCCTGCAGACACAACAACAGCAAAAGGAGGAGATCAAAATGGATAAAGGGGAAATTTCCAACAGGATGCTTTTGTACCTTTCTGTTTTCGCTATTTTCATCACGCTTTTCGGAGCTACTATAAGCATGGTCAAGATGGGGAAGTTTGAACTGCCTTTCATTACTGGACTGGCAGCAAGCAGCACGCAAACCGGAACTGTGAACGTGACAATTGCAAATACAATTTCTATCAGCCTGAATACCAGCTTTGCTGACTTTGGCAATGGATCATTGTCAGCTGCTCCTTCATACACTGCTGTAAATACCACTGCTGCAGCTAATCCAAGCACGTTCAATGAGCCTTATGGCATTGTGGTCAGAAATGACGGCAATGTGGACATTAACATTACGCTGAATGGAAGCGCTGCCTCAACTTTCCTTGGAGGGACAACCCCAAGCTATATGTGGAATACTTCTGATAATGAAAGCAACAGCTGCGGAGCTTCAGGCCTGAACTACTCGTCAAAGAACATTACCGGCAACATCACGTCTGTGACAACCACGCATCAGCGAGTCTGCAGCAATCTTACATTCCCTGATGCCAATGATGAGATAATCATTGAGATTTATCTTAACCTCTCCCCTGACATGCCAGCAGGAAGGACTTATACAGACAACGGACTGCAGATTCGCGGCGAGCACTTCCCAGGCTGACTTACGCTGCACTGTTAGGCACGGGAGCTGTCTTGGCTTAAAAATCAGTTTTTCTCAAGGGGAAAGATTTATAAATAGTATACCCCCATATAAAACATGGAAAAAAACATAATTTTAAGGTATATTATCGACAAGAAAGAAAATATAAAAACTTCAAAAGTTTTTCCGAGAACAATTGCCTTTGAATTCACAGAAAATTTTGTAAATGTCTTAATAGGGCCTAGAAGGGCTGGAAAAACCTATTTTTTGTATGATTTAATTCTAAACAAACTAAGACTTAAGGATGAAGAATTTATTTTTATGGATTTTGAAGATGCAGCATTGAATGGCATAAAATTAAATGATATTGTAGAAACAATTAATCTTCATGATGAGTATTACAAAAAAAAGCCAAGATATTTGTTTTTTGATGAGATACAGGGTGTTGATAATTGGGACAAGGCTATAAGAACTCTTTTTGAAACAAAAAAATATGTTATTTTTCTATCAGGATCTTCATCTAAGGTTTTGAGCAAAGAAATCTCTACTTCTCTGAGAGGAAGAGCTATTCCAAATTCAATCCTGCCGCTTTCATTTAAGGAATTTCTTAATTTCAGGAAATTTGAGCTTAAAGACTTTTATTCTTCTTCTGAAGAAAACAAAATTAAAAATTATCTCAGGGAATATTTAAAATATGGCGGGTTCCCCAATATTGTCATTGAAAAGGAAATTGCTGAAAGATTTTTCAAAGAGTATGTTGATTTGGTTGTATTTAGAGACGTTATAGAGAGGCATAAAATTAAAAATGTTTTCATAATAAAGTTTTTAATAAAAAGCATGATTTCTTCATTTGCAAAAGAGTTTTCAATACATAACATTTTTAATACATTAAAATCTCAAAATATAAAAGTTAGCAAAAAAACCTTATATGAATATGCTTTATACTTAGAGGAGGCTTTTTTTTCATTCTTTTTAAAAAAATTTTCTTATTCAATGAAAAAAACAGAGCTTTCTATACCTAAGATTTTTATAAATGATGCAGGACTGGTAAATTTTTCTTCGATGAATTTTTCAGAAAATCTTGGGAAAATTATGGAAAATACAGTTTTTTTAGAGCTTTTAAGAAAAGAGAAGGAGATATTTTATTTTAAGGCGGTAACAAAAGAAGAAGCTGATTTTGTTATTAAAGAAGGAAAAAAAGTAAAGCAAGTTTTCCAGGTTTGTTATGATCTTTCTGAACATGAAGTTAGGAAAAGAGAAATTAATTCTTTGATTAAAGCAGGCAAAGAACTGAAATGCAACAATCTATTTATAATAACATGGGATTATGAAGCAGAAGAAAAAATAAAAAATAAGAAGATTAGGTTCATTCCCGTCTGGAAATGGTTATTGCAGGAAAATATATGAAGAAAGACTGCAGGGGATAAATGAGGATGATCTGTTAAAGCTTTGTTGGGTCCTTTACCAATTGAGCCAATTACACCTCAGTCCCATTTAACTTAACAATGCTGACTCACGCTAAAGTTTATATATCTTTATTCTTCCTTTCTTGCATGCAAAAGAGGTTATTGTTTTTCACTAGTTTGTTCTTTCTTCTTGCTGCATTCCCTGCACTTGGCATCGGATTGAGCCCTGCTACTATCAATATCCCGTATGCTCCAGGAGCAGCTGAGGAATTTTCTTTTTTTGTGCTTAATACGCGCGGAGACGAGATCCAGGCAAACATCTATGCAAGCGGCGAATACGCATCATTCATCACTTTCTTTGAGATGATTGTGCGCATTGAAGGCGGGCAGATGCGCGAAATCTTTGCCACTGCCAGGTTTCCTGATACTCCCCTGACTCCAGGGCCGCAGCATGTCAAGATTGGAGTCATTGAGGAGTCGCTTGACACTTCACAGGTGCAGGGAGTAATACCAAAAGTCGGAGTCGAGACTAAAGTAAAGTTTGACGTGCCTTATCCTGGAAAGTACATCCAGTTTCGCCTGGAGGTTTCACCAGTCAACACAGGCGAGCGCCTGCCAGTCGCTTTATTTATCAAGAGCTATGGCAGGGAGGTCATCGAACATTTGAGAGGGACCATAACACTCGGCACCCAGGAACGCGCCTATGAAACCATTCCTGTTTCACTTGCCAGCATTTTGCCGCATGAAGAAAGGACTTTCAGCACATCTGTTGCCACAGACATATTCCCGCCAGGAGATTATTTCGCATCCGGGACATTTACCTATGATGGCTTGCAGGGATTTGCAGAAACAGACTTCAGGATAGGCACATTGTATGTAAACCTGACAAACTATACGCGCATATTCGAGCGCGGAACTGTCGCGCCATTGGACCTGCACATTGCAAGCAGGTGGAACAAGAATATAGATGATGTATATGCCACAATTGACATTATGCAGGATGGAAGAGGCGTTGCGCAGCTTCGCACTCCAAGCGTTAGCCTTGGTCTGTGGGAGACTGCCATGCTGAAAACCTACTGGGATACTGGCGGCAGAAGCAAGGGAGACTACCAGGCGCGCATAACGCTGAATTATGCCCAGACTTCATCCACCTTCGACGGGACATTTATTGTGTACGAAAAAATAAAGATTGACACCACATACATTTTGATAGGGATTATTGCATTCATTGTCATTGTTGATGCACTATGGTTCTTGCGAAAAAGGAAATCAAGAAGTTCATAGCGCTGTGCATAATCGCAGCAGCTATCGCAATAGGCAGCACGCTCGCAATATACAATTTCAGGTACACTACAGAGGAAATTCCATTTGATGCTACAGCAGGAGATTACATAGGAATCAATGCTGACACTGACATGCTTCATTTCGGAACAGGCTATCCAAGAAGCACGCTTGAAAGGGAGCTTAGATTCAAGGCAGATGCATGGACTGAGGTGCGCATAAGCTCTACGCTTCCCTTTGCTTATGCGGGCGTGCCAGCATTCGTGCTTGCTCCTGGAGAAGAGCGTTTTGTCAAGGTGTTTGTGTCCCTTCCAGAAAGCAAGCTTGGGGCATACACAGGCAAGTTTATTATTCGCCAGCGCGAGGTAGAACAGTGAACCGCTCGAAAAATATATTTGCTGCACTGCTTGTGCTGATAATATTGTTCTCCCTGTATGGGACATACCAGGTTTTGCGCATGCCTGCTGGACTGACTGGAAAGGCAGCAAGCAGCCAGTCTGGAGGAAAGATAAATCTTACCCTGGAATACGGCAATGATGTGTTCCCCCCAAACATTACCATCCATCAGCCAAGCGGAATAGTCACTACAAGGAATGATATTGTGATTAACGTGACATTTAACGATACCCAGATAATTGACAAATGCTGGTTTAATGCCACAACTTCTTTAGGCGTTCTTGAAGGCTTGGCTATCAATTATATCAATTGCTATAACACCCTTCATAGTCTTGATGTCGGCAGCGATGATACATTTGTTTTATTTGCATTTGCCAATGACACTGCAGGGAACAGGAATGTCAGCAATTCCACATTTTCTGTTGACACAACCGGAACTGGAGGAGGAGGAGGCGGAGGCGGCGGTGGGGGAGGAGGCGGAGGAGGAGGCGGAAGCGCAAGCGCAGCAGTTCCTTTGCTGATTGAGCCTGCGAGCATCAAGCTCAAGGTTCCAATATCCAAAGTTGTTGGCGGGACAATTACTGTCACCAACAATGGGCTGTCTCCGACAAAGATATATGTGCAGGCTGAAGGGATAGAAAAACAACTGCAAGTGCTTGATCCAAACTTTGTGCTGAAGCCAAAGAGCCTGTACAAAGTGAAGTTTGAGGTAATGATCCTGCAAGAAGGGATATACACTGGAAAGCTGATATTTACCACAGGCAACAAGCGCAATGAAGTTCCTGTGCTGCTTGAGGCTGAGAGCGTTGACAAGCACTTTGACATCAGCCTTGACATTCCTGCGAAGCAGAGGAATATATTCCAGAACCAGGACATCAGCGCAGACATTGCTATCTTCAATCTCAGGAAAGAGATGACTACAGTAACTGTTGCATACACTGTCAGAGACTTCAATAACAAGATAATTGTTGAAGCACAGGAAGACATATCGCTTGAAGACCAGATTTCGTTTACCAAGACAATTGACCTGCCTGATTTGCTTGCTCCCGGGGACTATGTTTATGCAGCGCAACTTTATGACAAGGGAGATGTTGCATCTGCAAGCGAGACTTTTGCAATAGCCTTAGTTTCGCCTGTGCTGGAGCAGCCTGTTGAGCTTAAGAAGCCAAGCAAGCTTGTAGTATGGATTTTCATACTTGTTGTACTTGTTACAGGGGCATGGACATGGATAGAGTACAAGAAATTCCACAAGCTAAACAGGCTTTCTGATTTGCCCAGATATGAGAAGGAACTGAAGCAGGCTGGAGTCTCTTCTTCGCTTCTGAAGAAGGCTGTGGCACTTTCAAAGCAGGCAAGGGAAGCAGGATATTCTGATAGTGACATTAGAAAGCAGCTTGACGAGGCTGATTGGCCAAAGCATGCAATCAAATACGTGATTGAAAAGTCAAGAGAATGAATGTTATAATTACAGCTTCAGGCTCACTACCTTGGAGACGCTGTTTTCCTGCATAGCCACGCCGTAAATGCGCTTTGCCTCTGTGATGACTGTGTCGTTGTGCGAGATAACCACATACTGGGCATTCTGGGAATATTTTCCAATCAGCTTTGAGAGAAGGTCTGAATTTTCCTTGTCAAGCGCAGCGTCTATTTCGTCCAGCAGGTAGAACGAGGCAGGCTGATGCTCTTGTATTGCAAAGATGAATGCAAGCGCAACCAATGTTTTTTCCCCGCCTGACATTGAGCGGATGTCCAGATACTTATTGCCCTGCATCTTTAGCCTGATTTCAATCCCGCCTGCCAATGGCTCTTCCTTATTTTCCAGCTCCAGGAATGCCTGGCCCTTGGTTGAAAGAGAAATAAATATATTCTCGAAATTCTTGGCAACTTCCCTGAACGTTTTCATGAAGATGTGCTTCTTTTTTGACTCAATTTCCTGCATCATCTTCAGCACATCTTCCTTCTCCACCTTGAGCTTTTCCGCTTTCTGCAGCAGCTCTTCATACTCCTTTTCTATGCTTTCATATATCTCCAGTGCGCGCAGGTTGACATTGCCCATCTGCTGCATGAGGTGCTCGAATTTCCTTATTTCTGACTTCAGCTCCTCTTCGCTTATGCTCTTGCGCAGCTGCACGCCCTGGTAAGGCTCGAATTCCTGCTTGACTGCCTCCAGTTCAGCAACTATCTTGGCACGGGTAATATTTGCGTTGTTAATCTTGTTCTCGACTTCCCGCAGCTTTGACTGCTCGCTGCCTGCTGCTGCCTCCCTCTTTGCAATCTCCTCTGCGAGCTTATTGCGCTGGACGAAAAGATTCTTGAAGTCTTTCTGGAAGATGCTTTCCTGCTGGATCTTTTCCTTCAGCATGGCTGAGTTTTCCCTGAGCTCCTTTTCCAGGTCCTGCCTCTCCTGCAAGAATTGTTCATATTCCCTCTCGTGCTGCCTGATAATGGCAATGGTCTTCTCCTTTTCTGGAAGATATATGCTTGCCAGCTGCACTTCAATATTCTTCACTTCTGTCTTCAGCTGGATAACCTGCTCGCGCGCCTGCGATTTTGAGTCTTCCAGTTTCCTGAGATTTTCCGCGATTTCAGGATTGCTCAGATCCTTCATGCTTTGGCGGAACTTGTCTCGCTCCTTCTTCAACTTGTCATAAGATTCCTGCTGCTGCTGTATCCTGCTTTCCCATTGCTTAACTTCCTTGAAGATGTCCAGCTTGGCTATTGATTTTATCTGGTCTTCATATTCCTCGCGGTTGAGCACGTCTGAGGTTCTTTCAATCTTGACAATCTCCGCTTCCATGTCTGCTTTCTTTTCTCTTAGCGCTGTTATGCCATTCTCCTGCTGCAACCTTTTCTTTTCAAGATGGTCAATTAGCTTGTGCTGCTGCGTTATCTCATCTTCAAGATGATTTATTTTCTCATTGATGTCCTTTTCCTTGAATGATGAGCCATGCCTTGCCTTGCGGTAGCCTCCGATAATCGCGCCTGATGTCTCGAACAAGTCTCCCTCAAGCGTCACCATGCGGGCCCTTCCTATGCCGAGGCGGCGCGCTGCTTCAACATCATCCACGACCAATGTGGAGGCGAAGATGTAGGAGAATGCGCCCTTGTACTTTGGGTCAAATCTTATCAGGTCAAGCGCGTTTGCAATTATGCCATTTCCTGCAATGCCTGCCTTTGGCACTGGCTTGATTGTGTT
>Ga0209541_10007716_pt1 | contig 17989 bp, 20 predicted proteins | sample RifCSPlowO2_01_FD_184027 | JGI IMG/M metagenome (GOLD analysis project Ga0209541, IMG submission 184027) | Groundwater microbial communities from Rifle, Colorado - Rifle CSP2_plank lowO2_0.1 (SPAdes) (version 2) | ecosystem: Environmental > Aquatic > Deep subsurface > Groundwater | place... | reverse complement strand
ATCTTTCCAAAAAATCGTGAGAATAGGATCTTCCATCTACAATTCTTTTTAGCATACTTTAAACTATTAAGCATATTATATAAAACTATGTGTTAAAAGCTACGCAGTTATCTATAAGATATAACTGAGATAAATAAGAACACTAAGTTATTATCAAAATATTCTCTCTGACATCTGTTTCAGTTATGTGTTTTCTCATTTTCCTTGGGGGGACTACTTTTTCTTCCTTTTGTAGTCACCTAATTCTTTTTTAAGTTGTTTATATTCTTTCATATATAATTCTATTGTTGGCTTTAAGTCTTTATTAAATTCATACGCTTTTAATGACAGGTAATATTGTGTTCTATTCTTAAAATCTATATTTACTGGTGCAAGCCAGTTTTTTATTAATATATTATTGAGAAGTATTCTGCCTACCCTCCCATTTCCGTCCCTGAATGGATGGATATTTTCAAACTGGTTATGGACTACTGCGCCAAGAACTAATGCAGGATATTTTGACTTATTATTTTTATACCATTCAATAAGCTCTTTTAATAAGTGAATTATCCTGCCTTGAGCAGCCCCTTCATGCACGACATTGCCTTTGCTGTCAATAACAACCACCTCTTCACCTTTTTTTCTTAGTTTTCCTGCAAATGGCTTTGAATTTTTGAAGACAATCTTGTGTATGTGCTTTATGAAAGGAATTGAAACATGCTCGTTTGTTGCCCTTATGAATCTGATTGATTCATCAACACCATATGCTTCTGCGATGTCTTCTTTTGACTTGTCAGGCCATTTATTCCCCTCTAAAATGTTCTTTATTTCTTTTTGACTTAATTTGCTTCCTTCTATTGCATTGGTGTTGTAAGTAAATATTTCCGAAAATGCCTTCCAGTCAGGTTCCGAGAGATGACTAATTTTAAATGGGATTTCTTTTTCTAATGCTTTAATCTGATCGATTTCTTCTTTTGATAATTCAAAATGCAGGGGGTCTTTAATGATTTTGTATTTATGGATCTCTTCTAATATGAGCTTTTCTGCTATCTGTTTTCGTTCTTCAAGCTTGTCTTTTTTGAGGTCTTGCCCAAGGTATTTTCTGAACTTGTAAACTTTAGCACCCTCTCTGTATGAATGAGCAAGATAATATTTAATGCTATTTTCAGACTTTCTTTTTTCTATATACATGGTATTATTATAGGGGACTACATATTTAAATATTTCTATTATAAATGACTACAATTAAGTTATTTTGTAGACACCCCAACTAGATGTCTTTTTTTCTCTTCAACATTCAATTACTTCTCATATTAATTTATCTAACCTCATCATAAATTATCATACTCATTACCTAAAAATTTGAATATTTATAATATACTATTTGTGATTGAAAATTTAGGTTATCCAATTCTTTTTGAAAATATGTTCTTAATTATTCTGATTTGTAGGCTGTTGTCAAGCATTTATTTCAAACTTGTCCCTAATTAAAAATCCATTAGAAATCCCTAAGCCAAAAATATAGCTATACTTGCTTAAATATTTGTCAAGAGAACTTAAAAATCCTTTTTTTTGTTTAAATGTTACAATTTTTGCCTTTTCAATATTAGCTAATTCTTTGCTTACATTAATAGCTAAATCTTTCCCGCCTAAATAATCTATTAATCCAATCTCTTTTGCTTCCACACCTAAGAAAAATTCTCCATTACTATACTCGCTTAAATCTATTTTTCTGTTTTTGCTTACATCATCACTAAAGGCCTTGTGTATTAAATCTAGTTTTCCTTGTAAAATTTTTCTTTCTTCTTCTGTCAAAGATTTGTAAGCACTCCCAGTATCTTTGTATTTTCCAGTAACAAGCCTTTCATATTTAACACCATATTTTTCCATTAATCCTTCAAATTCTAAATAAGAGCCAATTACCCCTATGCTCCCAGTTATTGATAAAGGATCAGCAACAATAGCATCAGAAGCAGAAGCAACCCAGTAAGCACCACTAGCCCCAACCTCTCTTATCCACGCAACAACAGGCTTATTTAATTCTTTAACTTTATCAGCAACCTCTTTGCTTGCAATAACAGTACCGCCAGGGCTGTTAATTTCTAAAATAATTGCCTTAATTGTATTATCCTCATTTGCCCTGTTAAGATAATTTATTATTTCATTTGAATTTATATTATTCTCATTAAAAACACCAGCACTATTTTCAGAAACAATAACTCCATTAATAGGAATAAAAACAATTTTGTCAGTAAAGTCTATATTATTGAAATTTTTTGCAACAAAATAACTAAATAAGAAAAACACCAAGATTACAATTATAAATTTTAAAAATTTAGATTTCTCCATCTACAACCTCTGTCTTGCTTAATTTTTCAAAATATCTTTGGTAATCCCCCTTAAATATAATCCTTAATGAATCTATAAAAAGCAATAATCCAGAAAACTTTGTTAAGCTCCTGACTAAGCACTGCCAGAACATTAATTCATTATTTGTACTTCTTACATAAATCCCGACTAAAGCCTTTCCAATGCTCTGGTTTGCTAAATATTCCGAAATAGACCAATACAAAACTGACAATATGCTAATAATTAAGCCAACTAAAAATATCTCGCTGCTAAATTCATTCACAAAAAGATCATTGTCAAAATTTGCAAAAAAACTCCCAAAAGGCATTACAATAACAAATCCTATAATAACCTCATCAATTAAATAAGCAAGAACTCTTTTCCATAATTTTACAGGAGCAACTATTTTCTTTAGTTTCATCAATAATATCAAATTAAAGAGCTATTATAAATCTTGCTTTCAAAGATTTTCCTTATCATTTTTCCATAAATGCTTTTACTAAAAGGCTTCGTTTTCTTTTCCAAAGTTTTCATATAGTTTTTTCCAGTTTTTTGATGAAACTTTTTCTTAAAAAGGTTCTTTTGATGAAACTTTTAAAAAAGTTTCCCCGAGACTTTTTTCATAAAAATGCTCTAAGAAAAATAAAGGTTTATAAAACAACTAATAACTCATAAAATATGTCCCAAGTATATGAAGAATTAAAAGAAATATTGCCGAAAATAAAAACAAAAAAACAATTAGATAAAATAAAGTTAGAAATATCTAAAAAATACAAATTAAAAAGAAACTTAAGCAATATAGAAATTTTATCTAATCTAAAAAACCAAGACCTTAAGATTTTATTAACTAAGCCAACAAGAACAATATCAGGTGTCACACCAATTTCAATAATGTCAAAGCCAGCAAATTGCCCTTCTCAGGCAAAATGCATTTACTGCCCTGGCGGCATTAACTCTGTTTTCGGAAACACCCCAAAAAGCTATCCTGGAAACTCCCCAGGAATTAAAAGGGCAATTAGAAATGATTATGATCCTTATTTGCAGGTTTTTAACAGATTAGAGCATTATGTCTTGTTAAATCAAGACATTACAAAAGTTGAATTCATTGTAATGGGCTCAACATTTTTGTCATTTGATAAAAAATACAAAGAAGACTTTATAAAATTCTCATTAAAAGCATTAAATGATTTTTCAGAATTATTTATAAAAAATAATAAAATAGTTTTTGATAAATTCCTGGAATTTTACGAGCTTCCAGCCTCAATTAAAGACAATGAAAGAATAAAAAGAATAAAAGAAAAGATCCTAAAATCAAAATCAGATACAAATTTAGAAAAAGAACAATTAAAAAATGAAAATTCTTATGTAAGGTGTATAGCTATGTGCCTTGAGACAAGGCCAGATTATTGTTTCCAAGAACATATTTCTGAAATGCTTGATTATGGTACAACAAGAGTTGAAATAGGTATCCAAACATTGTCAGATAATATTCATAAAATTATAAAAAGAGGCCATACAAATAAAGATTCAATTAAGGCAACGCAATTATTAAAAGATTCATTTTTAAAAGTAACTTATCATAATATGTTGAATTTGCCAGGTTCGACAATTGAAAATGATAAATTTGAATTAAAAGAAATATTTTCTAATCCTAATTACAAGCCAGACTCATTAAAGATTTATCCATGTTTAGTATTTAAAGGGACAGAACTTTATGAATTATGGAAACAAGGCAAGCATAATGTATTTACAATAGAACAAATTATTGATATTATTTGCGAATCTAAAAAGTATATTCCTAAATATTGCAGAATAATGAGAATAAATAGAGACATTCCAACATTTATGTCAGAAGCAGGAGTTCGTAAAACAAATTTAAGGCAATACATAGAAGAAGAATTAAAGAAAAGAAACATAAAATGTAATTGCATAAGGTGTCGTGAACCAAAATTAAAAGATATTTCTTGGAAAAATGTTAAATTATTAAGACAAGATTATGAATCATCTAATGGGCAAGAAATATTTTTGTCATATGAAGATTTAAAAAATGATTTAATTCTTGGATTTTTAAGATTAAGAATTCCATTTATGCCTTTTAGAAAAGAGATTACAAATAAATCAGCTGGAATAAGGGAATTGCATGTTTATGGCCAGGCAATAAAAATTGGTGAAGAAAGTAATAAAATACAGCATAAAGGCTTAGGTTTAAATTTAATGCAAAAATCAGAAGAAATAGCAAAACAAGAATTTGATATAAATAAATTATTAGTTATCTCAGGTATTGGTGTAAGGAATTATTATATTAATAAGTTAAATTACAAAAAAGATGGGCCTTATGTTTCTAAATTAATTTGATTAAGTTTAAGTAATAATAAATTAATTATTTTTTATGCTAGATGAAGTTGATTTTGATAGGGCTTTAAGATTAGCTGGAAATTTCATAAATATTTATTTAAAATCTTTACTAAATCATCTTTTTTGCCTAGGCAATTCTTAGAAGTAGACAATTTAGCACAAAAAGATGAAACTATTTTTGTATCTGAAGGAAAAACAAAAAGAGAAAATGCAGCTATAAAACAATTACAAGATAGGTATACTTCATTAAAATTATTTAGATTAAAATATATAAATGTGGCGCTTTCCAAGATTATAAATTTATTAGATTATTTTATTATAGCATAAAAAGAAAAGTTATTGTAGAATATAATTCAAAGGGCATTAAAATTTCATCTAACAAATTTAATAATTTAAATGAATTAGTTTTAATATTACTAAATCTTTAAATATGTATTTTAATATATATATTAAATATGGAACAAGAACATAAATTCTTTATGACAGAACAAGAAAGAGTAGATGGACTAACTAATTTGTTAATAAAAACCCTTGAAAAAGAAGGAGTTAATCTAGAGCCTTGTGGTGGTTTTAGAACGACCATAGGAAAAAAGTTGGATTTTTCTTCATATGACTTATTTTCAGACAAAATACAAATAGGGCATTATGAATTTGAACTAAAACAAAAAAGATATCATTGTATTCTTGATTTACAAGGTCTACCAAAAGATAATTATAAAAGAATAAAGGAAATTGTAGAAAAAGAATTCCTAGAAATTAAATCGAATTAATTTAAATTTTTTAAGAATTTTACTATAAATAATATAAAAAATCTAGTTTATATAACATATTATATATAGAGAAACATTTACAAATAGTTTCACTCTATATAATACCATAAGAAATAATATTATCTAAAGAACGTAGTTTATTTGGTACAGTTAATAATACAATAAATTTTTCTTATTTAATTTTCTTCTTGTAAATTCTATATCCATAATATCCAATTAATAAAAATATAACAATAGCAGCATTAAATCCAGAAAAAAAAGAAAAAGGCACGCTTTTTTCATAACATTTTATATATGGAGGAGGCATAGCCAAAGAACAACCCTCTGGTATATTCGGGCAGATTATAGACTTATATCCATTCAAGCACTCTCCAATATTGCATTTCCACCCAGCACAACTGTCTGTATATCCAGCACATTTAGAACAACTTAAATCAAAAGCAAAATTACAGTCTTCTTTTCCATCAGCGCAATCATCAGTTTCATCACTGCATCCATCTGCATCATTATCACTTGAATCACTGCAAGAAAGATCAACTATAGAATTCCTGCTAGAAGAAGAACTAGAAGAAACTTGAATTAAAGGAGAAGAAGCACTAGGATTTATTTTTACTTTAAATTTAAACTTTGAAATAAGTTCATTTAAATCATTTGGGTCAACATAAGCACTCCATTTAACACTTAATTTATCTGATGTAACTTTTTTAGGTCCAAAAGAAGTAACTAAAAATTCCTCATCTGAAAGCAATAACCTTTCTTTTACTCTATAAACTTCAAAATTAGCATCTTTGTTATTACAGTTTGTTGTTTCTACATAAATATAAACACTTTGTCCCTCATTTATGCTTGAAATAGGACTGTCACTATTAGAAGAGCTGCTCCACCCAGCCTTATTAATCTTGCAGCAATCAGGGTCTTCTATATAACAGCTTGTGCCAGGAGAAAAAAACATCTCGGGGCAAATACCATCACTGACCCCGCATTCATTATTTAAATTACATATTTTTACACCGCGTAATTGTGATTGTCCATTTACTAAAACAACATTTAAACTAAATAAAATTAAAAAAACTGCAAAAATCACCATGCCTCTTTTTTTCATCAATTAATAAAACTATTGCTTACTATAAAAATATTTCGTTGTGTCTTTTTCAAGGTTTTCTTTCCATTTTTCCGCGAACGCTTTTTTTAAAATGGTTCTAGTCGTTTTTCCCTGAACTCTTTTTCGTTTTCTTTTCAGTTTTGATCAAACTTTCTTAAAGTTTGTTTTGATGAAACTTCCTAAAAATTCTCTATAAAACTTCTTGCAATTCTTTAACTTCTGAACTTCTTATATATTCTGCAAATTTATTCTTGACTTTAGGGCTTCCTTTTTCCAAAACTTGTCTTGCAAATCCCTTTGCCCTATTCACATGTGCATTTGCTTTTTCTAATTTCCCATTTTCAAGAGCCTTTCTTCCTTGTTCAATCTTGCTTCCAACTTGGCATGCAGAAATAAAAACAGCATGAGGTAAATAGCTTTCTTCTAAATATTCATTTTCCCATCCTTTTAAGTTATCCAAATAATTTTCTCCAAATAATTTTCTCCTGTCTAAACTTCCATTTTTAGGATCTTCTAAAGTTGTAACAGCATCTAAAACAGGATTTCCTAAAGCCATTTTTTCAAAATCAATTATAGTCCCGTCTTCTAAAATATTAGGCAATGCCAAGTCACCATTAATTAATCTTAAAAATCTGTTTTTATAAGGTACTAATCCTTCATCAACAGCAGAAATAAGTTCTCCACCTTGAGAATTCTTTCCTAATCTCTTAATTAATCTTCTTTCTAAATTTGCAGCATAGTCATATCTTTTTGCAGCAACCTTTATTTTTTGGCCCTCTTCTTCAACATAAAAATAAGGTTCTTCATTAAAATATAATCCTAATGTTGATAAATCATGCATTAATCTTGTATTCATTAATCCCCTTTTAAGCATTATTTCTTTTTCTTCATCACTTACACTTTCAAAAGCATCTTCCAAGTTCTTTAATGGCTTTCTTTGTGTAATAGCATAAGAATATTTTTTAAAAGAACTTAAAAATTTTAAAGGCTTTGCCAATTTTAATCCTTCATTACTTTTTCTGTTTAATTCATACAAAAATAAGTTTGTTAAATAATCCCCTCTTAACTCATCTCCCTTAACAGCTCTTTTAAAAACAAAAGTATTTTTCAAGAATTTGCTTGGTCCATATTCCAAAACCTCGTTTCTTGAATCTGCTATTTTTTCAAATCTTTTTTCTAAATCTTGTTCTTCAAGAATTAATTTTATTGCCTTTTCCCATTGTTTAATGCTGCTAATATTTTCAAGATATTTTCCTGCTTTTGCTAATCTTTCTTTATTCTTTTCTAAAGAATCTAAAAACAAAGCATGCAAAACATTGATATCTATTCTTTCTTTTATATCTAAATCACTAAGTTTATCCCAATATTCAACACTTTCTTTAAAATTATTCTCCCTTAACCCAAGATCTATTAAATCAAAATAAGGCTCTGTATCTTTTGGCTTTTCTTTAAGTTCAAGTAAACTTTTCTGTCTTAAATTCAATAATATTATTTTTTCAACTAAACTTAATTCAACTCTAGAAAGATTTTCAAAAGCCTTTTTAAAATATTCAATCCCCCCTTCAATATCCCCTTTTTTAAAATGTATGCTCCCAATTTGTAAATCTATCCAAGTTTCTATCCCAAAATATCTCCTTTGATTTTCAAGTAAATTAATTAAACCGTTATAATTTTTTGTTGCTTTAAACAAAGCACCTAAAAATAAGAATATTGGTGCATCAAAAATTAAATTAAATGCATTTGTAAAAACTGGTTCTTTTAATTTTCTTAGGGTCTTTAAAATAGGATATACCAATAAAGGTACTATAGAATAATAAACTATTGTGAGTTCCTTTGAAGAAATAATATCCATAAACTTATGAACCAATTTGAGTTCTAATGTCTTGTATTCTACCTCCCCCAGTAAATAATCAGGATTATAACCAGGATTATAATCAGGTTTAAATAAATAAACGCCAACTGCTGTTAGCCCAGCTAATCCTAAAGAAATCTTTCCAGCATTATCTTGCAAAATATCAATTAATCTTCTTTTCATAAACTCAATTTAGAGAAGAAGAAACTTAAAAGATTATTCATTCTTAATCTCATATAATCTACCATAAATTTAAGAAATTACGTTTAAAATGGATTTAGAAAGAACATTTGTATATAAGCTCCTTTCACAAACACAACATTAATTATAAAATTTAATCTATTCTAAACTTGCTTTTTCTCTATCATTAGTTGAACATATCTTTTTTGAATTATGTCTTTTTCTTGTATATTAAGTTTTTTAATTATAAAGTCCTTTCTTTATTCTATTTTTTGCTAGCTCAGCATTATCTGACATTAATTCTACTTCAATGAAGTTTCCTAATCCCTCTATTTTATCTAAATTTATTTCAAAGTCTCTTAATTTGTAACTCTCTCTTTTCTTTATTATTTTCGTAAGAATAAAAAAACCATTAGACAATAAAAAATTTTCAAGAGTTTCAGGATCTTTAATCTCATTTTCCCATTCTTGCCCTGCTACATCTTCTTTTAATTTTGACGAGCCTTTTAAAGTTAAAAGAAATATAAAAGGAATAAAGATTAATTTTGATACTGGTATATCTTAGATCTTAATGTGGTGGCTTAACAAGGTAGCTTAACTAATTTTGTCCCATACTCTCTAATTGCTAAGAGTTTTAATATCAATTGTTGCTTCTCCAACTTCTTGTAATCTATATTTTTTTACTTTAACTTCTACGCCCCTTATATCACTTAATTTGTCTACTATTTTTTCCAAAGTAGCTATTTCTTCAATATTGCCATTGCCATTTGTTTTAGTTAAAACAGATTTTTTTCCATCTACACTCCAAACAGGAAAAGAATATCTATTTCCATCCCAGTCAGTAAATTCTCTTTTTTCAACTCTTACATTTCCAGCAGAATATTCACTATTATTCCTAAACTCATCTCTGCTATAATATCCAGCTGAAAATATAGCTCCTGTAAATAATGCACAAGCAGTTATTTTTTTTAAACTACTAGCTAAATTACTTGAACCAATGTAATTACAGATATTGTTAAAAAGTTCTCCATAAGTAACATGTTTCAATCCAATTCCTCTTTCATCAGGAAATTTGTAACTTGACATTTTTTTCACCTTTGTTTTGTTTTTTATTTGAAATCTTTTGCATCCTCTATTATTGGTCTGCCATTTCCTAATTCATATTCCAATCCAGCAACCTTTATTTTTCTATCCACTAAATCATTAACTATAGCTCCTATTTCTTTTACACTTTTTATTTTTCCATTATTTCTATCTAGTTTAAACCTATAATGAGTTTTTTCACCTTTTGAATTATGTACTGTAAAAACTGTTATTTCTTCATAATTACTAAATTCACCACACCCAACCTCTTTTCTCTCAATTCTTGTATTTTCCATTGAATATTCATTTCCAAGTCTAAAATTGCCCCCTAAATATCCGGTTCCAGCAACTGTTCCAGCAATAGATAAAACAGCACTCCCTATACACTGTATTGCTCTTTTTGCCAAAAAACTATCCCAGACATACTTTCCTAAAAAACCCAAAACAGCCCCTTGTGCTGTGTTCATTAGTGCTTCTTTTCTCATTCTTCCATAATTACTTTTTAATTCTTCTACTTGTTTTATTCTTTCTTCTTCTCCTATTTCTTTTATTCTTTCATCATAAGTTTTAAAATTTCCCATTTTCTTCCTCCTTTGGCTCTTTTATATTCATAAAATCCTCTCTTTTTAGCTCATTAACAATATACAAAACATCGTTTTTCATTAAATTAAATCCATTTTCAAGTTCTTCCAGAAAATCATTTAATTCCTGCATATCTCTAAAAATCCCCTCAACCATAAAATCATACCCATTGCTTAATTTGTAAATACTGTTCAAGCAATCTCTTTCAAGCAAATATTCTTTCAAAAGATCCCTTTCTTCTCTTTCAACCTTGATTAGTATATTCACATCAATTTCAAATCCTAATTTAGAAAAATTCAATAAACAACTATGCTTTTTTATTACAAAATTCTCTTCATAACGCCTTATTTTGTCAAAAATAGTACTTACTGGTATTTTTGTTTTTCTAGATATATTTGTTAATTTCTCTCTCCCATTATTTCTTAAGTTTGATAATATCTGAATTTCTTTTTTTCCGAACATCTTTTCCTCCTGAATAAACATTTCGAATATACAACTATAATATCAGAAATTTTATATATACTTAATCAATATATTATAATAACACATTATAATATTATAATTTTTCAAAAATATCATAAAAAGAAACTTTTTTAGTTTCTTTTCGAACTTTCTTTCGAAGAAAGCTCTCTGCGAACACTTTTTTAAAAGTGTTCCAAAAAAGCTCAGTCGTTTTTTCCCAAGGCTTTTTCATAAAAAGGATCTATGAAAAGAAAAATAGCAAAAATAGGACCAAGTACATTAATGGTTTCTTTGCCTAGCAAGTGGGCTAAAAAATACAACCTAAAAAAAGGCGATGAAATAGATATTTTAGAAAATGAAGAAAAATTAATTGTTTCAATAGATAAAGAGATTTCTAAAAAAGAGATTCAGATAAATATAACACAATTAGACATAATGCTTTATAGATTAATAGGTGCAATATACAAGTCAGGTTATGAACAAGTAAAAATTATATTTGAAAAGCCAGAGCATCTTGAAACAATTTATGATGTTTTAAGAAAAACATGTATTGGTTTTGAAATAACAGATCAATCTAAAAATTACGTAATTATAAAAGAAATCTCAAAGCCAGAACATCATGAATTTGATAATATCTTAAGAAGAAACTTCTTATTTTTGTTGTCAGTTGCAAAAGATTCATTAGAATCTATAAAAAAACAAGATTATCAAGAGCTAAAAAATATTATTTTAAAAGACTATAATATAAACAAATATTCTGATTTTTGCAGAAGAATCTTAAACAAAAGAAGTATATCTGAATTTAGCAAAAATGCACCATTATATTGCATTATTGAACAACTGGAAAAAATAGCTGATGTTTACAGGGATTTATGCAAATACTTGTCAGAAAACAAATTAAGTTTAGAAAAAGAAACACTTGATATTTACGAAAACATAAATAAATTTCTAGAAGAATTTTATAATGTATTTTATAAATTTGACTTAAAAGCAATTGAGGGTTTTGGTCAAAAAAGAAAAGAAATATTGCAGATATTAGATAACAAATTGGAACTAAAATCACACAAAGACAAACATGCCTTGTCTTTTCTTAATAACATATTTAATATGACATTTGATTTAAATGGTGCCTTGATGACATATAAACTATAACACTTAATAGCCATAACATTATGTCAAAAAATGATTATACAGATATTTTAGAAAAAATCCAGAGATAGCAAGAGAACTATCTCTTGATACATCTTCAGTTATATCTGGTTATCTTAATGCTATTTTAGATAGAAATATTGCAAGAGATCGTTTTAATAGCACAACTAAACAAGTAGAAGAAATAAAAAGCAGGTTAGTTCGCATTATAGAAGAAGAAATAAATCCCAGCTTAAGAAGAAGAAATCTTCCAACATTAAATCCTGGCAATGAACAAGAATTAACTGAGTTTTCTTCAGCAGTTGTTTTTTATTATTACAACAGAAGAACAAAATAATCTAAATAAGTATTAGTTGGTTCTTTGGTTGTTTTTAGAATTTTAATAAATAGCAATATTTATAAATAACGTAACCTTAATTAAGGTTATGTTAAATGAGACTGAATTAAAAAGAAATGAAGCCATTCATAGAATCTTGGGAAAAGTTGAAATAGATACAATCATAAAAAAAATAAATGGTAGAAAATTAAAACAAGTTGAAAGAAATTATTTATCTAGATCAATTAGACCAAAATTAATTGGTGCAAAATTATTATCTCAACAAAATATTTTAGATTTAATACAAAAAACTAATAAAACAAAAAGAAGTAATATAATTTTTAATCTTAGTAGATTTGGATATGATCTTATCTCTAATTATAATTTTTTAGATAAAATAAATTTGAAATTAGAAAATTTAATTGCACTTATTATTGCAGAATATCCTGAATCTAGATATATAGAAAGTATTCCAATATTAATTTTAAAAAATAAAATAAATCCTTTATTATTATTAGAATTAGCTTTAAAATATAATATTAAAAATCAAATTGGATATCTATTGGAAACAAGTTTCATTATAGCTAAAAAATTTAAAATTACTAAAAGAATTTTTTATCTTAAAGATTTGTTAAACTATCTTGAATTATCTAAAGAAAATGAGTTTTTTTTGCTTGGTTGGGAGAGTGATAATTTGTATAAAGATTTTTTAAGAAAAACAAGCCCTAAACGAATAAAGAAATGGAACCTATTAGGAAGATATTTTGATAAAGATTTTATTAAAAATGCCAAGGTTTATTTATGATTACTAAAAAAGACTTGTTAAATTGGTTAAAAGAAATAGATTCTAAATTAAAAGATAAAGTCGTTTTAACTGCTGTCGGAGGAACTGCTATGACTCTTTTAGATCTAAAAGAATCAACTGGAGTGCGCCCCTAAAATGAGACAAGTAGTTAAAAAGTAATAACATAAATTCTAGTAGTGTAAAAATTTAATTCATGGAAAATAGCCTAAATAAAGAAAAAGAACAGCATATCTTAATAGATAATAAAATACTAGAAAAAGAAATAGAAATATCAGATATTACTAAAAAAGATAACATAATAGAAATAGGAGCAGGCCCAGGTAATTTAACAATAGAACTGGCAAAAAAAGCAAATAAAGTCTTGGCTTTTGAAATAGATGAAAAATTTAAAGAAAATCTTGATAATTTAAAAATTAATATTGAAATAATATATGGAAATGCACTTAATTATAGCTGGAAAGGGTATAACAAAATTGTATCAAATATCCCTTATTCTATATCAGAACCATTAATCTGGAAATCTATTTCAGATGAAATAAACACTATAATTCTTATTGTTGGAGAAAACTTCAAAAAAATACTTTTTTCTCAACACAAGAAAATAGGCATATTAGCAAGTTTATTCTTTAATATAAAACCAATATTATTTGTTGGAAAAAACTGTTTTAATCCAAAACCAAGAACAAACTCTTGGGTTATTAAGCTTGAAAGAAAAAAACAAGATAGAATCGAAGAAATCCTAGGAAAAATACTTTTAAGTAAATCAAAAACAAAAAATGCAATAATTTATTCATTAGTTTCTAAAGGAAAAACAAAAAACCAGGCAAAAGAAATATTAAAAGATTTTAAATTTAGCAACAAAACCCTTGAAAAACCAGCAAAAAGAATAACATCAAAGTTTATTTTAAAACTAAAAGAAAACCTGGAAAAAAACAAAGCAATTCAGCTTTAAACACCAAAAAATAGGTACTATAAACATTTAAACTATGAAAAATAACTATTCTATAATAATTTTATTAACTTTTAAGTAGTTACAAAAACAAAAGGTTTATAAACAAGTAATTCTCCTAAAATAGTATAATATTTTAAGATTTCAAAGGAGGAAATTAAAAAATGGCATTAACACAAGATCAATTAGATTTAATTAACCAATACGAAGCAACAGTTACAAGATATCCAATAAATATAGCTCCTGCTGGACAACCACCTCAAATGGCTGAAACTTTAAGGATATCACCTCAACAAATTATGGGTTTAATAAAAATAGATAAAGAACAAAGATTAGAATTAGTTGATATGGTATTAAGGGCAGAAGCAGAAAGAAATCCAACACAAAGAATGGCTATGATGGCTAATGTCTTAGGACGTATAGAAAGAAGTACCAAGCTTTATGTTGGTGAATTAGCATCTCCTAATACACCTTTAGAAGACCAATTAGATGTATTCAAAAATAAGGGTGGTAAATTAGTAGATGGTCATTATGGTATAAGAAGAAGAGAAGAATAATTCTCTTTATTTTTTATTTTTTTATGAACTTTTAAAACAGTTTCTAAAGCCTTATATATACCATATTAACAATTAAACTTATGCCTTTAGAAGAAAATCTGGATGAAGAAATAAAAAATGTAATCTCTGTGTACAAATCAATATGCCAAGATTATAAGGCTGTATTAGAAGTAAAACTTCCATTAATGGATGAAGAAAGAAAATTAGAGTTTCTGTCAAAATTTTTAGACTTAGAGAGAATAACTGAAAGAGCAAAAAGAGCAAAATTAGAAGCAGAATTATATGATGAAATAAAAGGTCATCTTGCTCATTACATTGGTTTAATGATAATCGAAAGACTAAATCTAAATCTCAGAAATACAAAAATCCCAAGAAAAGCTTATAGGTTTTTGGGTAGTTTAATTATAGATGATAATATAGGTTACATTTAATTAATATTTCTTATTTTTGTTGTCATCTTTTCCGTGAAGGCTTTTTCTAAAAGGATTCATTTGTTCCCAATATACTTTTTCATTCCATTTACAAAAGTATTTGCTAATTCATAATATTTGTCATATTCTTTTCCAGAAATAATTTTAATGTCTCTATGCACTATTTTCTTGAATAAAATATAAAATTCTCTCATAACATCAGCATATCTCTTGTTAATATGTCCTTCTTTTACTAATCTTCTCTCTAATAAATCAGCAACATGCTCAGGACTAGGTGGAATCTCTCCAGCCTTCATTAAAGCAGCATGTGCAGAATCAATTGTAGCCCAGTACAAGTCAACTACACCAGTTAAAATATGTTGCTGTGATCTTGTTAAAGAAGCAGGAGCCATTGAAAAATAAGTAAAAATACTTTCTTCACTAGGCCTTATCCTTCCCTGGTCTAATAATATCTGTAATGGATCAAAAAAACCAGTATCAATTAATGCAACACCAGACCTTAAAATATTAATTGCAACAGGATCTCCAGCTCTTACATATTCCCAGAAAGAACTGAATTTCATTGATTGAATATGAAGTCTTTGTGGATCAACATTTCCAACAACTTTTTCAGTAATAATTCTATAAGTTTCAACTAATTCTTTGGAAAATCTTACTCTTACATCATCCAATATAATTAAAATATCAATGTCTTTTTTAGGTGAAGTTGGTGATTTTGTAGTGCTTCCAAATAATATTAAGCCCCTTATAAAAGTCCCAAATTCATTATACATTAATCTTGCAAATTTTCTTGCAGTCTCTATATCTTTAGAATAATACTTATCTACATTCTTTGGTCCTTTCTTTTCAATCTGAAATCTCATCTATCCCTCTTTTTTTATAAATACCTAATTAATTATTATATTTAAACTATTCTTTTTAATCTAAACTAAGATTAATTTATATAATTAACCTTTTCCTATTAATTTATGCAAAAAGGGTATAAAATAGAAAATAAAACAATTATTTTAAATAAAGAATTAACACAATTAGATGTTTTTGTCAAAGACTTTCTTGATATTTTAAAAAAATATTTAGATTATTTGGTTGTTAGTGGTTTCGTAAGTATATCAACTGGTAGAACAAGAGGTACAGAAGACATAGATATTATCACTCCTTTAATGGAAAAAAACAAATTTAAAGAATTCTTTTTGGATTTGCAGAGAAATAATTTTTGGTGCTATCAAGGAGATAATTATGAAGATGTTTATGAATATATAAAAGAATTAAATAATATAAGGTTTGCAAGAATTAATGAAATGTTCCCAAATATTGAGTTTATTCCGTTTGATAAATCAAATAAAATAAAAGATTTTGAGTTTTCTCATCCGCAAAAAATAAAAATTAAAGATTTTGAATTCAAAATTCCACCAATAGAATTTGAGATTTTATATAAAGAAATTATCCTGGGGTCTGATAAAGATATTGCTGATGCGTTGCACTTAAGAACATTCTTTTCAGATCTAATTAAAGAAGAAAGATTTAAAGAATATAAAAACATAATTAAATAAATATGAAAAAAAAGCCAGTTAAAGATTTGGATTATGTAAAATTATATTCTGAAAAATTAAAAGAAAATAATTCTTTATTTAAACAACAAAAAATATTAATTGAAAGCCAGCTAGAAGGAAGCAGATCAATTTTTAAAAACATGTTCTTCAAAAATAATTTCAAAGAAAATGCAAGAAAATATCTCAAAGATATAGGGTTATTAAAATAATTTTGTTAAAGATTTTTCCCTGAAGGCTTTTTTCAAAGGCTCTAGTCGTTTTTTGGTGAAGCTTTTTCTAAAAGGCTTCCATCGTTTTTCCCTGAAGGCTTTTTCTAAAAGGCTTCCAAGAAAAGTTTATTCTAAAGGCATCTCACTCCATAATGTCCAGTCTTTTGAAGGCGCAAAATCTCCAACAATATATCCAGGGCTTCCAGTTCTTCCAAAATAACTCCCCTCTATTTCTGTCCATGAATGACTCATACTGTCAACTCTGTAAATTGGTGAATTTAACGTTTTCCAAGCATTTGTCAATACCTGCCCTTGTTCCCCTTGTCTCTGGTTTCCTGCTTCTATAACCATCTTGCCCTTAAATCCATGTTCTGTTATTTTGTCAACAAATTCTTTTATTGGTGCATTCCCTTGTCCAGGAGACACATGGACATCTTCATATCCAAAATTATCATTTATATGTACATGCCCAATAATTCCTTGTTTTTGTAGCTCCTCTGCCTCTTTTAAAATCCATTTTCTAAAATCAGTATCACTTCCAGAATAATATTTTCTCCATATATTTGCATGCCCTATATCAAAAGTAGCTTTTATTCTCTCTTTTGAAATTTTATCAGCCTCTTCCTCATTTCTTGCTAATTTGTTTTCAACTAATTTTTTCTTAAATTCTTCTCTTGATTTCAGAATTATCTCTTTTAATTCCTTTGGCTGTGCACCATAATATTCAGGAAAAACATTTTCAGCAGAAACAATTAATGGCTTCTCTAATTTTTTCTCTTTCTCCTGTTTGTAAGCATAAACAGCAGCATCAGACAAGCTGTCAGCAGTCTCTTTTAAAGAATAATCTTTTAATGACCCAATATTTTCAACTTTTCTTTTTGTTTCTTCAATTTCAAGTTTTCTATTGTCAGCTGCTTGAAATGTAGAATCCATTGATTTTTTTGTCCTGTCTTCTAATTCTTTTAAATATTTTAATGGCTTCTCTAAAAATTCTCTATATCCAGGAGTTCCTTCTCTTGGTGTTAACTTCTCTCTTCTTTCAGACTCAAATTTTTCCATCCAAGTAATTGTATTATATCTTGCAGCAGAAGGGTCAGTTTTTGCTTGTTCTTCAAGTCCTTTTATAACACTTTTCAAAAATTCATGTTCCTTTTCAATTTTCTTTGCTTGACTAAAATATTCTTTAGCTTCTATATCTTTAAATTCAAGATCTTTTTTATAAACTTTATCAAAAATATATTTAACAGCATCTTCCTTTTTCTCTCTTGCCTCTTTTTCAAATTCAAAAATTTTCTTATGGTCCCATTGA
>Ga0209541_10007715_pt1 | contig 17989 bp, 27 predicted proteins | sample RifCSPlowO2_01_FD_184027 | JGI IMG/M metagenome (GOLD analysis project Ga0209541, IMG submission 184027) | Groundwater microbial communities from Rifle, Colorado - Rifle CSP2_plank lowO2_0.1 (SPAdes) (version 2) | ecosystem: Environmental > Aquatic > Deep subsurface > Groundwater | place... | reverse complement strand
TGGATTATATTGCTTTTGCCTCTGAAATAAAAGCATTAACAGATTTAGATTCTGATGAAATAAAAACTATTCAACCAGGAACTTATTTTATCAATAATAGAATTAATACTTACTTCACACTAAAAAAACAATTTTTTAATGATAATATCAATGAAATTAAATATGATATTAAACAACTTTTTGATGAAGCAGTTAAAAAAAGAGTTCAGACAGATTTGCCAATTGCAGTATTATTAAGCGGTGGGATTGATAGTAGCCTGATATTGAAATATGCTTTAAAATATCATCCAAATGTTACAGCATTTTGCGTAGGAGAAAAAAATTCAGAAGACTTATTTTATGCAAGAAATATAGCAAATAATTTTGGAGTTAAATTAAAAACATTTGATCCAAAAAATATAGATATTAAAAATGAACTTGAGAAATTTATTTACGTTGGAGAAACATTTGAACCAAATCACATTAACACATTAGGCTTATCCTATTATATATCAAAGGTAATACATGATAATGGGATAAAAATTGCTCTTGCAGGGGAAGGTAGCGATGAGATATTTGCAGGTTATTCTGAATTTAAATCAATTAAAGATAAGAAGGAACTACAATCTCAATTATTAAGATATATTAACTTATTGCACAGAACTCAGCTTCAAAGAGTAGATAGAACATCAATGGCTCACCAAGTAGAAGTAAGAGTCCCATTTTTAGATAAAAAATTAGTTGAATATGCAATGAGCATTGATCCTTTATTAAAAATAAAAAAAAATCAAACAAAATGGATTTTAAGGGAAGCTTTTAGAGATGAGCTTCCTGATTATATTATTGAAAGGAAAAAGATGGCTTTTCCAGTTGGCGCTTCCAAAAGAAAAGAATTCGAAGAGGATGAATATAAAAGATTGGCTAATACATTATCCGACAAGGAATTTGAATCTATCCAAAAACAATTTCCACAATATCGCTTAATAGATAAAGAAGAAGCTTTTTACTTTAACATCTATAAAAAGTATTTTCTAAAATCAAAATTTAATCAAGAAAGATTTAGGATGAGGTCAAGATGAAATTAATAGATTTAACTCATGCAATTTATACTGGAATGCCAAGCATACTATCTGATAAACATGTTAAAACAGAAATTAAAGAAATATCAAATATCAATAAAGATGGTATAGAACGGCATCAAATATTAATGAGTTGCCATTCAGGAACACATATAGATGCTCCTATACATATGGTTAAAGATGGTATAACCTTAGATAAGATTCCGCTAGAATATTTAATTGGTAAATCTAAAAAAATTAAATTAAAAAAAGAAGAAAATGAAGCAATAGATTTAAATGAAATTAAAGATTATGATCTAAATAATCTGGACTTTTTGATATTTCAAACTTCATGGGAAAAAAGATGGAATAAAAAAGATTATTATTTTAATCACCCTTATATATCACAAGAAGCAATTACATATTTGGCATCAACAAAATTAAAAGGCTTATTAATAGATACGCCAAATCCTGATAAATTTGATGACCATAATTACCCTATTCATAAGATATGGTTTGCATCAAAATCAGTATTAGTTGAAAATGTTTGTAATTTAGATATGTTAGGAAATGATATATATAATCTTATTATTGCTCCTTTAAATCTTAATGCAGAAGCAGCTCCTGCTAGAATTTTTATCTTTCCAGCACCTTAAACACCAAAACAAGCAAAGCTCCAATCATATTAAAAACTAAATCAACAAAGCTCGTAACTCTTCCAGGAACAAATAACTGATGCAGCTCATCTAATGCTCCGTAAAGAATTGTAAATAATACTGCAAAGTAAAAAGGCATCTTCCACTTTTCTTTGACAAAAACCCTTAAAAAAAGAAAAGCCAGAATAAAGAATTCAGCAGTGTGCAGTATTTTGTCCTTTAATAAAAATTCAGGCCCAGGCATCTGCTCAGCTGTTAATGGAATTGAAGAGAAAAAGAATATGATTAAAGCATAAACAATAACAGGTATCCAATAAAAAATAAATTTCTTCATAAACAATAATTATAAGAATTAATTTTTAAGGATTTATATTCTATTCAACAACAATAGCAGGCTTGTTGGGAAAAGCATTTTTATTTTTTTCTTCTTTGCTTTCTTCTGCTCTCTCAATCTCTACAGAGCAGTTAAACTCCTGTTTTATCTTTTCCTTGTTGTCTTCAAGATTCTTAATTTCAGTTTCCTGGTCTAAAACAACAGCAGGAATCTTTGTTGGGTCTTTTAATAAAGAAGGAATTAGCTTAGAAATTTCATTTTTTTCCTTAAAATCCTTCATAAATATCTGCATTAAATCTTTTACATCTCTTGTCTTCTCAATCTCCTCTTTGAATTTTTTAAAAAAATCAAATTTCCATTTTGAAGCTATAATTAATCTAATTCTTTTTGGCTTCTTATTAATCAGCTTTAAAACAGAATTAATATCACTAACTGCATTAGAGATCATAGAATCCATCTGCTCTGCTTTTTCATCTATCTTCTTAGAATCAAATTTAGGCCATTTCTCTAAACTAACAAATCCCTTCCTCTCCAATCTCTCCCATATCTCTTCAGCAAGATGAGGTGTAAAAGGACTGATAATCAAGCATAAATTTTCCAAACATTCTTCATAAATCTTCTTGTTAGCATCTTCTTTATACACAACAAGCTCAGTGACAAATTCCATTATCTTTCCAATTGCCTGGCTTAATCTGAATTCTTTAATATCACAAGTAACATTTTTTATTGTTTTATGCAGATAAGAGATTATTTTCCTGTCTTTATTACTGACAACATTCCTGTATTTTACATCTTCTAATAAGTTATACATCCTGTTCAAGAATCTAAAGCTTCCCTGTACTCCCTGATCATTCCAGTCAAGCTCTTTTTCAGGCAGTGCAGCAAATAAAATAAATAATCTGGCTGTATCAGGCCCATATTTATTCATTATCTCATTAGGATCAACAACATTTCCAAGGCTTTTACTCATCTTTGCTCCATCCTTTATAACCATGCCCTGGCATAATAATTTTGAAAATGGCTCATCTATTTTATGCATTCCAATATCTCTTAATGCTTTTGTAAAAAATCTTGCATACAATAAATGCATGATAGCATGCTCTATTCCTCCGATATATTGGTCAACTGGCATCCAATAATCAACATCCTTAAAAGGTAATTTATTGTTTTTAGGATCACAGTATCTGAAGAAATACCATGAAGAATCAACAAAAGTATCCATTGTATCTGTTTCTCTTTTTCCAACTTTTTTACATTTAGGACATTTTACACTTACAAACTTTTTAGAGGTTAATAATGGATTGCCTTTTCCAAAATTAACATCTTTTGGCAGTAAAACAGGAAGATCTTTTTCAGGAACAGGAACTATTCCGCACTTATCGCAATAAATAACTGGAATCGGAGTTCCCCAGTATCTCTGCCTTGATATCAACCAGTCTCTTAACTTATAGTTAACTGTTCTTCCCCCTTTTCCTAATCTTTCCAACTCTTTAGAAATCTCTTCAATTGCCTCCCTGTTATTCATTCCGTCAAACTCAACAGAATTAACCAAATGCCCGTCTTCCAGATAAGCCCTTGACATTTTCTCTGCATTGATTGAATAAGAATCAGGCTGTATAACTATTTTTACAGGGATATTATATTTCTTTGCAAAATCAAAATCTCTTTGGTCATGCGCAGGAACTGCCATTACAGCGCCTGCTCCGTATTCATAAACAACAAAATTTCCAGCATAAATAGGAATCTCTTCTTTTGTCAAAGGATTGATTGCGTATTTTCCAATAAACATCCCTTTTTTCTCAGACTCTTCAGAAGTCCTTAGGAATTTGTCTTCTCTCTGAACATCTTTCCAGAATTTATTGAAATCATCTTCAAATTCAGTTCCTTTAACCCATTTATGCAGAAGAGGATGCTCAGGAGCAAAAACCATAAATGTAACCCCATGAATAGTATCAGGCCTTGTTGTAAAGATCGGGATATCTTCAGAGCTTTCCTTGATGCTGAAGTTGATTATAGTGCCTGTGCTTTTTCCAATCCAGTTTTTCTGCATTATATTAACCTGCTCTGGCCAATCAAGCTTTTCTAAATCATTAAGCAATTCTTCTGCATAATTTCTAATCTTGAAAAACCATTGCTCAAGTTCTTTTTGTTCAACAGTATTTTTACAGCGCCAGCATTTTCCTTCATGGACCTGTTCATTAGCCAGAACAGTGTCGCATTTAGGGCAGAAATTGACATAACTTTTTTTCCTGTATGCAAGACCTTTATCAAAAAACTTTAAAAAAATCCACTGGTTCCATCTGTAATAATCAGGAAGGCATGTAGATATACTTCTGCTCCAGTCATAACTAATGCCCATTTTTTTCTGCTGTTTTTTTATAACATCTATATTATCAATTGTCCATTTTTCAGGATCAATTCCATGCTGTATAGCTGCATTCTCTGCAGGCAACCCAAATGCATCATATCCCATTGGATATAAAACATTAAATCCATTCATTCTTTTATATCTAGCAAAACAATCTCCGATAGAATAATTCCTTAAATGACCCATGTGTAATGCAGCAGATGGATAAGGAAACATCTCAAGAACATAATATTTTTTCTTTTTTTTTTCTTTTTTTACTTTGAATATATATTTATCTTCCCATTTTTTCTGCCATTTATCAGCTATTTCATTGAAATCAACCATATTGCAAATTTAAGATAAGTTTTATTTAAATTTAATGGAATGTTATATTTCTTTGTCCGTTATAGTTGATAGTCATTGTTTTAGCACGTTTTATTTCAATTGGTATAACCCTTCCATCGCTTTTTTCAGGAGTTTTTCCTTTCATATATATCTCAATTGTATTCCTGCCTAATTCCTGATAACCAGTTGGATTCACAACTCCAAACATAGCTAAATTAATCTCTTGAATTCCATAATCTTTACTTTCTATTTTTATTGCCTGCTTCCATTTCATATCTCTAAATTTGTCATCTAGCATATTTTCCTCCTCTCCCAAGGCTTTATAGCTTTAACAAGAAACTGATAAAGGCCTTAGAAGAAAACAAATTATAAGGCCTTATAGTAATAAGACCACTAGCACTAAGACTAAAACTTTCAATTCATTTCTAATAGTCTTAGCGATTTTCATAGTTAAAAACTAATAACTTGCTATATTTAAATATTTTGAATTGTTCTTATTAAAATTTCTTGAACTTTGCAGCAACATCAATCAAATCAACATGGCCAAGAAACATTGACCTGCAGCAGTATCTCTCTACTTTAAGCTCATCTAAAACTTTCTTTTTATCTTCTGTTTTAATCTTCTCTAAATACTCTTCATAGAGATGTGCTATTGGTTTTCCGCAGCTCATACATCTGATTGGAATAATCATGTTACACCTCACCTATAAGATTTTTGCCTTTTAGCCCTTGCCTTTGAATGCCTGTTGGGCTTCCTTGTTTCTTTCCTGCGAACATCAGCTACTAATAAATGCCTGTCATATTCTAAAAATGTTTTTTCTAATTTCCTGTCATATAAAATAAGGGCCTTTGCTATAGTCAGCCTTGCAGCTTCACTCTGCCCCATCATCCCTCCTCCATATACATTAACATCAATATCAATATTATCAGCTACATTACCAGATAATATCAGCGGTTCTTTAAGCCTCATTCTAGCGATTTTTGGGTTGATTAAATCCAGTGATTTATTGTTAATTCTAACATTCCCTTTTCCTTCTCTTAATACAGCTCTCGCTATTGCTCTTTTTCTCTTTCCTGAAACATTTATAACCTTCATATGTTTAAAAATTACTTTGTAATTTTTGACATCCCAGAAACGCTTTGCGTTTCTGTGATTTTAGCTCCTAAATATTTGCAAATATCTTTTATTGTTAAATATTTTGTGTTAGGCAATTTTTCCACATTTGCTTCTTTGATTGTTTCTATTTTCTTGTCTTTAAACTGCTCTGGAACTGAAATGTAGCACATAACTCTTTTAAATGCTTCCCTTCCTCTTGTCCTTTTCCATGGAAGCATCCCCCTGATAGTTCTTCTTACTAATCTGTCAGGATATCTTGGAAAATAAGGTCCGTGCAGTGGAATTCCCCTGTCTTTCTTTTGCTTGTAATTAGCCAATATGTTTTTTTTATCACCAGTCACAACAGCATTCTCGCAATTAATAATATCTATCTTCTCTCCTATTAATGCTTTCTTGGCAACAACTGTAGCCATTCTTCCCAAGATTAAGTCTGTAGCGTCGATTATCATCCGATTATCCTCACCTTATTTCCTTTTGGATTTTCTTTGATTAATTCTTTGATTGTGATTGCTTTTCCAACTGAATTAATCTTTTCCCTGGCTTCTTCTGAAAACTGGAAAGCTGCAACCTTTATTTTTTTTTTTAAGATTCCTATACTTAAAACCTTCCCAGGAACTATTGCTGTTTCATCATCTCTTGTATATTTATCAATCTTATAGATATTAACAGATCTCCTTTTTCTTGATGGCTTTTCCAAATCTTCAGCAATCCTTTCCCAAATATTGATATTCTGCTGTTTACTTAAATCTCTTAATTCCTTGATTAAATCTGCTAAATGCAGATTTGCAGTACCTGTGCGTTTTGCCATTATTATTTTTTTTTTTTTTATGAATGCGGGAGAGAGGATTCGAACCCCTGTAGGCACTTAGCCATATGATCCTTAGTCATACCCGTTTGGCCTCTCCGGCACTCCCGCATAAGCAGGAGTTTTTATTTTATTTTTTTATGCAGTTCATTTAACTGCTTGTCAAAAATGTCAATTGATTTTGTCAAAATATCCTTGCAGCTCAGTTGCCCAAATGATTCAATATAAAAGACAATTTCTGAGTCAGACTCGCTTAATTTAATTCCAGGATCTATCTCTTGGCATGCTCTGCACAAGTGACATTTAAGATAATTTTCCTTATTAATTGTTAGTTTATTATTCTTAACATCAAAAACATTTACAGGGCACACCTTGGCAATTATCAAAGAATCCTTGTATTTTCCAATTTCTATATTTGGCTTATATTTATAATAGGCTAATCCAGGGCTCCACTTGATATGCTCTTTTCCCTCTCCTAATACAGCCATTGCCTCTAGCTCTAGTGTCTGGCCCTTTAATAATTTAACAATAGGCATTTTTGGATAAACAGGCTTTATCTTTGGATCTCTTGATTTTAATTCAGAAGCGTAAACTGTACATGGGCCTTTTGCTTTTAAAACCAGTTTTACCCTGCATTTCGCGCAAAATTTTCCTTTGCATGAGCATTCACTTGGCATTTCATAGCCTTTCAAATCAGTTGTTAATGGAATCAATCCAAGCCTATGCGCTATTATCTCATCATATAATATAGAAGAATTTTTTCTGAATTCAACATCTTCTATTGCCATCACAGGCACTTTGTTGATTATATTCCTTCTCAAAACATTTGCAAATGCAGCATTTGTATTTTTTATAATAAAAGAACACTTATTTTCCTTCTTATTGTAATCTAATAATCTAATTTCCATTATACCCTCCTCCCTCTTTTTCCTCCTCTTTTTCTACAACCATCATGAGGAATAGGAGTTACATCTTCTATTATTCCGATTTTTAAACCAACTCTTGATAATGCTCTTATAGCTGCCTGGGCTCCTGGGCCTGGATTTGGAGGTCCGTTCTGTCCGCCAGTTGCCCTTATTTTAATATGGATCGCATTAATTCCTCTGTCTTTGGCAACTTCTGCTGCTTTTTTTGCAGCTGTCATTGCAGCTGTCGGGCTGCTCTCTAATCTGTTAGCCTTTACAACCTGCCCTCCAGAGCTTATAGCAATAGTTTCTGTTCCAGTGATATCTGTGATATGGATTATTGTGTTATTATAACTTGCATATATGTGCGCTACACCCCATCTTATATCTTTCATTCTTTTAACCTCTCAGGATGCTCCATGCTAAATAAAGATGATTTTTGCGTGAAATTAACCAGTTCTTCTTCTTTCTTTAATACTAAATAGCTGGGAGCTGTTATTTTTTTTTCCCCAACTGTTATATGGCCGTGTATAATAAACTGCCTTGACTGATTCATTGTTTTTGCTAATTTTTTTCTTAGGACAATTGTCTGCAACCTTCTTTCTAATATATCTTTTAATGTCAATGACAAAACATCCTCTAATCTTGAATTTTTTTCTAATAATCCAAATCCTGATAATCTTGACAATAAATCAATTTTTTCTTTTTCTGCCTGCTTTGTCTTTAATGCCACAAGTTTTTTTGCCCTGTCTTTAAATCTGCTCAACAAAGAGGTTAGTTTCCATATCTCTTTTTTTTTTTTTAGACCATACTCTTTTAATATTTTTTTTTCTTCTTCAATCCTTTCTTTCTGCCAGGGATGCCTTGGCTTTGAGTACTTTTTCCTGTTTTTTTTTATGTCTCCCATTATGTTTTTCCTGGTTTAGCTCCAGCCTTTCTCTTAACCCCTAATACCTTTCCTTTGTTTTTTCTAAAGTTTGATTTTGTTCTTTGTCCCCTTACAGGCAATCCTAAAATATGCCTTACTCCCTTGTAAGACTTGATTTTCTTTAAGGTTTTAATATCATTCTCCTGCACAAATTTTATGTCTGTAGCAGTTAGATGCTTATTCTCATTTGTCTCATAGTCTTTTCTTCTGTTAAACATCCAGCTAGGAGCATTTAACTTTTCAGGATTCCTGATTGCTTCATCTAACTTACTGATTTCAGAATCATTTAAGTTGCCGACTATACTTTTTTTTTTTATGCCTGTTAATGAGCAGATCATATTAGAAAACATAAAGCTTATTCCTCTTATATTTCTTAGAGCATCAACTACTTTTTTATTGCCGTTTAAATCAGTATTTGCAATCCTGACTATATACCTAAATTCCTTATTTTCCATTAGATTTAGCCTGAGAACTACGAGCCCTTTTGTAATATCGCTCTTACGAACTCGGACTATGGAATTTAGAGTTTTAAGGTCCTTTATAAATATTATTATATTTTTGAAAAACAAAAAAACAAAACAAAATAATCAAAAGGGAGGTAGGCGAGAATCGAACTCGCGTCTCGGGATATCAGCAATGAGCAATACCCTGTATTGCATCTACCACAGTCCCGTATAATAACCATTCTACCTAACAAATAACTCTGTTAGTCTATACAACTACCTCCGTAAAGAATCAGGATACTAAATATTTTATAAATCTTACTTAATCTTAACCTTGCTTAAAGCATAAGGCAGTATGAAAGCAACAGCATAAACAATGCTTATTATAATAGGATTATGCTCTACATTGACCACATTTAACATTTCAATCAATCTATTGGCCAGCTTTGTTATGATAAAAAGATTGACTATAGCTATTCCTGGTATGAATATTGCTGCAATAACATGATGCTTAAAATCAATATTTTTTATATCCCTTAAAAGCAAATCAAACAATAATCCAAATGCTATTCCCAAAACAACTATTATAAGATAAAGCTGAACATCTTTCAAAACTATTAAAAATGGAATCAAAGCAGCTGAAATTATTAAGTTTCCAATGATAGTTACCAATAAAGCAAGCCAGTAAACTAACTTGTTCATTGTTAATATCTCTTTATCCTCTTTTTTTCTTAATAATTTTTTTTCTTTTTTCATCTGGTCATTACTCTGGCTAGTTCTTCAAAGTTTTTTGATATCCTGTTTCTTGGAAACAAATTAACAAAAGGGACTCTCATCTTCAATGATTTTTTAAAATAAATATTTTCAGGAATCTTTGCAACTATAGGTTTTTCCAAAATCTCCTCTATCCTTTTGACAGGCATATCCAAATAGCCTGTTTTATTTAATAAAATGCCTATAACTACAGCTCCATTAGCTTCTGCAAACTTTATTGCTTTTAAAGAATCAGCTATAGATACATGATCAGGATTAGCAACAACCAGCACTTCATCGCTGGCTTTAATAGCTTCCTGCGCATCATAGCTCAAATTTGGAGCATCAATAATCACAAAATCAACTTTAAGATCTTTTATAGCCTCTTTTAATTTTCCAATTTCAACATCAGAATCATTTAATAATATTGAACTTGGTATTATTCTTAAGCCGCTTTTATGAATATAAACTGATTCATTGATATTTCTTTGGTCATTTAAGACATCATTTAATGTTACCATGCTGCTTATTCCCAAAGACAATCCTAGGTTTGGTGTTTTAAGATTAGCATCAACCACAACAACATCCTTTCCTAATTTCTGCAGAGAACTAGCTAGGTTTAAAGCCACAGTTGTTTTTCCAGCGCCTCCTTTTCCAATAATGCAGATAGCCTTCATCTTTTTCCTATTAACTCTTTTGTATAATCAATAAAATCCTGTGTTTTTTGGTAATGCTCCCTTAGATTGTCCATATTCACCTCAATAAAATTCCCTTCTACATCTGCAATCATTGCTACATGCCTTCTGTATTCCAGTCTTTTTGTAAACTTAGCCTTGCTTATCTTTCTTAACAATAAATAAAAATCAAGATACTCATTTATTTTGTTGTCTTTGAATTCTTCTTTTATCAGATCGCATCTCAATATTGTAGCCTTTGGATATACTTTGTTTTTCTTCTTCTTCTTTTTCAGATATTCCACCAAAGCAATGATTCCAAAGTCAAAACTATTTATTAACCTTTCTATAACGCTTTTTAGCACATCAACTGTCCTCGTATACTTTAAACTTACAAAAATAAGATGGTCTGCTCTTTTTAGCTCTTCTTTTGCTTCATCTAAATATTCGTTCATTTTTATATACAATGCTGCTTACGTCTTGAATAAATTGTTTAGACTTACTAATAAACTTTTTCATATCATCTACGCTTACAGATCTGCACATATAACCCTCAGAGCAGATAACAAATCTGTCTCCTTTTGAGAATTCTATAGGGCTGTTTTTATGATCTGAAACCATATTTTTTACATCTTGGATCAGAATTAAATAATCCCTGCTTAATCGATACTTGTTTAAAATCTCATACCTGAATATATAAAATTTGTCTTTAAAATCATCTTTAAAATTATCAATCCTCTTGAAGAACCTTTCATAATATAACAGAGAAGACATTGCATTAGACAAAGCAAGGAATGTATTTTCCATTACTCCCATTAATAACCTTGGATCCTTGACCAATGGAAAAGTTGAATCAAGGATATGATCTGCTATCTTAATTCTTTTCTTAGCACCCTCAATAGCAGCCTGGAAATCTTCCATTTATCTTAATATTATAACAGAAGTTTATTAATTTTATTGTTTAAGGGATAATATTGCTTCAGCCAGGTCGCCATTTGCTTCTTCTATAGCTTCTTTGCACTCTTCTTTTTTTTTTCCTGTCTGCTCCATAACAGTTTTAATATCCTCTTCACTAATTTCTATCTTTAAAGATCTCTCTTCTTCATTTCCAGAAATCTGATATGTTTCCTGTCCAGCCATATTTACCTTGCTTACACTTGGATTTCTTATTACTATCTCTTTTTCTTTAGTCCTTATTATTACTTCTTCTGCATCTATCTCTTCCTGCTTAATCCCCATTTTTTTCATAGCCTGCTTCATCATCCTGGGATTAATTCCTGGAAACATAGTATCATCCTATCCCTAACCAGCTATTTCCTTTTGAATGCAGAATAAGTATCAATATCATGACTATGATTGATATAACAACAATATGGCTAGGCTTAAATCTTATCTTGCTTTTATATTCATCAAAGTATCTAACTAATCCCCCTATTCCAGAAGGCATTGAAATTTTATCTTGCGCCATAGCATTAGTTATAATGTTTTGTTATTTAATATTTTTGTTTTTGACAAATTATATAAATAATAACTATTCTGGATTATTATGCCAAACAGCCTTGGAATTCACCATATTCATAAAAGAAAGAGAATTTCGCAAAAACTACTGCCTTATCCGCATAAGAATAAATGGATAAGGTTTCTTGATAAATTTCTTTTGATAATAGCAGTGATAGGCCCTTTAATGGCATTTCCGCAGGTGTTTAAGATATATATTGAAAAAAATGCATCTGGCGTCTCGCTATTATCATGGTCATTATTCACACTGCTTAATATTCCCTGGATTATTTATGGTTTTGTTCATAAAGAAAAACCGATAATCATCGCTTATTGCTTATGGTTTATAATTAATCTAATAATTTCTATTGGAATCATAGTTTATTCTTAAAAGAAAAAAAAAAAAAGAAGGGCAACAGTAAGCCACCTTCTGTAAGACTTTGCTTTTAAGCAAACAGTCTTCCTTAACATTTAACTTAGCGTCTAGCATAACAAAGTTATGCATTGTCGACTTGCACCAGCCAGGGCTCACCGTTTCATCCTCTCCTTAACCAATGTCAAAAGGTTAACTTATGCTTCTCACGAAACACTTCGCATTTATCATCCTTAGTCAAGGCGGTATCGTTTCTTTGTGGTTGCCATCCATTGCTGAATCTCAACTTGCGTTAAGCAGCTTATTTAAGCTTTGCAAAGATCATTTGCTCTGCCATGGTGGGTGGACTTTCCTCAGCATTATAAAAATGCCGTAGTTAAGTTGCTGCCCTATAGAAAAGTAGAATTTAACTCTTTATAATATTTACTATTACCTTTCTCTCCCTCGGCCCATCCCATTCCGCTAACATAATTCCCTGCCATGTTCCAAGAACTAACTTATTATCTTTTACAGGAACTGTCTTATCACAGCCGATTATAGCAGCCTTAATATGGGCAGCTGCATTCCCGTCAATCCTGTCATGCTTCCATATTCCTTCTGGAACTAATTTATCAAGAGCGTTTATAGTATCAGTGCAAATATTAGGATCAGCATTCTCATTAATTATTAAAGATGCAGTAGCATGTGTTGTAAATATATTGCATATTCCTTCTTTAACATTAGATTTAGCTACAAGCTCTTGTATCTTAGAAGTTATATCAATCAATTCATTTTTATCTTTAGAATTAACTATAATCTCATACATAATCTAAAGTAATAATCTTCTATTTAAAAAACTAATTGCTATTATGAAAACCTTTATATACAACTATTAGGCACCATAAAAATAGTGATTAATATATGTTCATACGCATTAAAAAAATAAAAAATCAAGATTATGCTTATCTTGTTGAAAACAAATGGACATCAAAAGGTACAAGGCAGAAAACAGTGAAGTACTTAGGAAAAGTAATTGAGCTAAATAAGATAAAGAACAAGGAACTGAAAAAATATGATTCTCTGGCTCCGAAAAAAATCATTCATAACCTAATCTTATCTGAGTTAAAGAACCACGGCTTTAAAGAAGACAACGCCTTATTAAGATATAAAAAAATAATATTTAATCCAAAAAACTACAATTTCTCGTCTAAAAACAAAAATATTGTGCTAAAGATAAACAATGAATTTATGTGCCAGCATACTATAAATTCTTTATTAAAATTTGAGCATATTGGTGATGAAGAGCAGACAGGGATAGCATTGGCAAAGTCAGTAGTCTCTTCAGGTCTCACTATTCCTAAAGATGTATTTATTCATTTATTTGAGAGCGTATATAAAGATGAAAAAGCAAAAATATACTAAAAAAATAATAATTATAACAGGCACGCCTTGTACTGGCAAAACATTAATAGCTAAGAAACTCTCACTTTTACTTAGGATGAAGTATTTGGATGTTAATTCTTTAATAATCAAGAAAAAGCTATATTCTGGCTATGACAAGGCTAGAAACACTAAAATTGTGCCTTTAAAGCCGTTAATAGCAGAATTAAAAAATATAATAAGGAAAAGTGAGGGTTTAATCATTGACTCTCATTTATCTCACTTTCTTCCTGTAAAATTAGTTGACTTATGCATTGTAACAAAATGCTCACTTAAGGAATTAAAAAAAAGGCTGGAAAAACGCAATTATTCATCCCAAAAAGTGAGGGAAAACATTGATTCAGAAATTTTTGATATATGCCTTTCAGAGGCCCATGAACAAGGCCATAAAATTTTGATCATAGACACTTCTTCTAAAATAAATTTTAGTAATATAATCATAAAAATAAATGAAAAATTATTCCAATGATGAAAACAGATGTCCCTTGTAATGTCCCGACTTGTCCCGTCCCTTAGGGACATAAGGACATGTCCTTAAGGACAATTCATTTTATTTTTATCTTCCGGAAACTTTTATCTTTTCTTCAGCAGGCAAATAGAAACCTTTCTGCCTTATACCTATCGGTTTGGTCATTACATCAATGCCCTTTCTTCTTATTTCATATATTAAATTCCTTATGCTTTTCTCTTTTTTTCCGACGATTTTTGATATCTTTTCATAGCTTACAGGCCTGTCAGAACTATACAGGACATTAAGCACTTCAAGCTCTGCTCCTGTGAAAGATTCTTTATCTAAAATACTTAATTTTTTAGGCTTTTTAACCTCCACTTCCTTTGGAACTTCTTCAGGTGACTTGTCCCTGACTTGTCCCTGACTTGTCCCTTGTAATGTCCCGACTTGTCCCTGATAAACTTTTTCGTTTTTTTTTTTAAATTCCTCGAGCTCCTTCACCCTTTCAAACAGCTCTTTATCGTTTTTATGAAGATCTAAAATAAAACTATGCGTATCATTATGCCTATTTTCCAGATATTCAATCCAGGTATTGAGATTTTTAACATCTTCCTTAGTCAAAGTGAGATGTTCCTTGTATCTATCAATCTCCTTGCTCCTTTCATTTAAATGAGTTATCCACTGCTTTATAATGTCCATATCCTTCTTTACATTAGAGAAAGTGAGAGATAGATTGCTATTAAGATTGTTAAATTTATCATCCACTCCTTTTTTCCTTAAAAAATTAAACATTAACCTATTATAAAAAGCCCATATTTATATAATTTACTAGTTTAAGCTAAAAGTGAGAGTTAGTAATGTTTATTAATAGGCTATTTCTTCTTAATTTTTATGAAAGCAGTAATAATGGCAGCAGGCAAATCAACCAGGACATATCCTTTAACGCTTAGTAAGCCTAAGCCTTTATTAAAAGTGAGGAATAAGACCCTTCTTGAATTAAACCTAGATCAATTAAACGGCTTGGTAAATGAAGTTATATTAATTGTTGGCTATAAATCAGGCATGATTAAGGAATATATTGGAAGTGAGTATAAAAATATCAATCTTACATTTGTTGAGCAAAAAGAGCAGCTAGGAACAGGCCATGCTGCATTACAAATAGAGCCTTTTATCGACGATAAGTTTATTGTAATGAATGGAGATGACTTTTATCATCAGGAAGATCTGATAGAATGCATGAAACATGAGTATGCTGTCTTAGCAAAAGAGGTTTCTGCTCCTGAAAACTTTGGAATATTCCAAGTTGATTATAACGGCTATGTTAAAGATATTATAGAGAAACCAAAAACATTTATCTCTAATCTGGCTAACTGCGGACTCTATATCTTTGACAAAAGTATATTTGAGATATTAAAAAAAATAAAGAAATCAGAAAGAGGGGAATATGAAATAACCTCTGCTTTGAAAGAATTTGCTAAACAAAAACAAGTCTACTGTGTTAAGAGCAGGCATTGGATTCCTATTGGAAATGCATTTAATCTGCTGGATTTAAATGATAAGATCCCTGTTAAAGAAGATATTAAAGGGGTAATAGAAGAAGGGGCAAAAGTTGAAAAATCAGATGTTGCAGAAGGAACTATCATTGCTAAAAATTCAAAAATATCAAACTCAACCATTGGAAGGAATTGTGAAATCTCAGGAGAGGTAATCAATTCTTCTGTTGGGAATGATTGCAAGATAAAAGGAAACATAATAAACTCAATAATTTATGATAATTCTGAGATAATAGGCGATGTATCTTATTCAGTAATAGACTCCTCAAAGCTTGAAAATGTAAATATATTATCTGATCATAAAGGAGCTGTAATAGCTCATAATTGTCATATAACCAATACAACTATCAATTCTGGTGTAAAGATATGGCCTGATAAGAAAATCAAGAATAAAGAGCTAAAAACAGATGTTATTTGATGGTGCCTAATTTTGTATACGATTCCTATTCTTTAATCCTTAGATTATAACCAATTCCTCTAACATTTTCAATTTCTATATCTGTTTTTTCAAGTTTATGTCTAAGCATATGAAACATGCTTTGCGCCTTCTTTAGAGTTGATTCAGGATGATATTTCTTGTATATCTCATAGATTTGTTGATATGACACATTTTTTCCAATTCCTGCTTCGAACAAAGAACGCAGCACATCTTTTTCATATGGTGTAAGGAGTCTAACGAAATTTTCTGTTGTAATAGTGCTATTATTAGAGTCAAATGTAATTTCACCAATTTGATATATTCCAGAATTTGATTCAACATCAATAAAATGATCTTCTAACAATCCAAGAATTTCAATATAGGATATAGTGCCAGATGGAAGAAAATATGTTTTTTCTTCACTTTCCACCCCACCAAACTTTTTTGCAGTACCATGAACTGTATATCCCAATTGATCATATGCTATCAAATTGCCATTAACAATTAATTGATGTCTATTATCTAACATACCTCTTATCTTTACTGGAATATTCCTTGTAATTAATATTTCAAGTGTTTTTGATTTTGTCATCTTTTTCACCTATTGTTTTAATTTATCCTGAAAATATTCTACAATTTTTCCTAGGTATTCCTCTTCACCAATTTCATAGCAATACACATCGTAAGGCTCTAATTCAGTTTTGAATCTCCTTGCTATAAGTGAATATAATATGATAGGTCCTTCAAAACCTTGTTCTCTTAATTTCACTGAAACTTTATCACCGTAATATTGTTCACTTAACCAAGATGGGTCAATAGCATATCTCTCATCTTCTGTTGATAGTTTCAACTCGTTTTGATTATATATAGTCATTTGCCAATTAAGAACAACTCCATCTATACCTCCTTCTTTTATTCTCTGAAAAGCTCTAAAACCATCTGGAAAACTAATTACGTTATAATATTGATTTAAAACAATTCTCAACTCTTCTATTTCTTCTTTATCATCATCAGCAATCAATATTGTTTTTTTCATTTTTGTACCTCATTATAATAACTACTATGTAACGGTAATTATATTTAAATATTATCTCCCCCTTAGTGGGTTACCAAAACAAAAGTTTAATAAAGAGAATTAAACTAAGTAATAGTATGGATGAGGCATTATTCGAGAAATTAGGATTAACAAAGGGAGAAATCAAAGTTTATTTAGCTCTTAATAATCTAGGAGAGTCCTCAATAGGCCCAATTGGATCTGAAAGTAAAGTATCCAAATCAAAGATTTATGATATTCTAGATAAGCTTATTAAAAAAGGGTTAGTAGGCTACTTAATAAAAGAAGGCAAAAAGTATTTTATGGCAAATGATCCACACATGATCTTAGAGTATATAGATAAGAAAGAGAATGAATTAAATAATACTAGAAAAGAAGTACAACAAATTCTTCCTCAGCTAATTCAACAAAGAGAATCTGTTCCTAAAAAAAGAGTTGCAGAAATGTATGAAGGATTCCAAGGACTTAAAGCTATTAGGGAAGAATTGATGTTAACCTTTAAATCAGGAGATACACTTTTGGTTTTGGGTGCACCTAAAATTGCAAATGTGAAATGGGAAGGTTGGTTTTTAGATTTTCATAGAAGGAGAATAAAAAGAAAAGTCAAGATGAAAATAATATATAATGCCAACGCACGGGAATATGGTGAGATTAGGAAAAAAATGAAATTAACTCAAGTGAAATATTTAGCTAATGATTTGATCAGCCCAAACTGGATTGATATTTTCCAAGATACAGTATTATTTGTAATGGTATTAAAAAACCCATTAGCTTTTGTTGTTAGAGACAAAGAATTAGCCAATAGCTTTAGATCTTATTTTGAAATAATGTGGAAAAACTCTATATCCTAAATCTTACTAATTTAAGATTATTAATACTA
>Ga0209541_10007714_pt1 | contig 17989 bp, 14 predicted proteins | sample RifCSPlowO2_01_FD_184027 | JGI IMG/M metagenome (GOLD analysis project Ga0209541, IMG submission 184027) | Groundwater microbial communities from Rifle, Colorado - Rifle CSP2_plank lowO2_0.1 (SPAdes) (version 2) | ecosystem: Environmental > Aquatic > Deep subsurface > Groundwater | place... | reverse complement strand
GCTGTCTTGTTCTCTATCTTATGGTTGTTTGTTTCAAAAATATCCTTTATTTTGTTGTCTATCTCCTGTATGGGGATTATCCTGTATTCAACGCCTAAATTTCCTGCAAGCCTTTTTGCAATTGATTTTGTTGTCTCTGTGTTGAACATAGAAGGCAGGTTGTATGCAGTGACACTCTCTCTTCCAAATGCTTCAACGCAAATTGCCAAGCCAAGAGAAGAGTCTATGCCTCCGGAAATCGGAATTATTGCCCTCTTAAATCCTACCTGCCTTGCATAATCCTTAAGGCTCATGACTAATGCATCATAAATCTCTTTTTCCCTGTTAAACTCTGGTTTTTCAGCAGCAATGCCTTTCTTTTTTAAGTCAAGCTCAACAAAAAGCATTTCCTCCTCAAATTTTTTCCCTCTTGCAATCAGGTTGCCGAAGCAGTCATACACAAGGCTTTCGCCGTCAAAAGGTATTATGTTCTTCCCATTGTCAGCAGCGCCGACAGTATTAAGGTAGATGAAAGGCAAGCCATTTTCTTTAATATGCCTTGTTATTATGCCCTCCCTTTTTGCGAATTTTCCGGGCGTGAAAGGCGAGGCATTTATGTTAATAATAATCTCTGCCCCTTTATCTGCCAGTTCCCTGACTGGCTTGATTTCATAATCGCTGTCCCACATGTCCTCGCAGATAGAAACACCCAGCTTTGCAATTCTGCCTTTAATTTTAGCCTCTATTGGCTTTCTTTCTTCTCCAGGAGAAAAATATCTCTTGTCATCAAAATACCTGTAGTTTGGCAGAAGTGATTTATGCGCTATGCCTGTAATCTTTCCATCCTGAAGGACTGCTGCAGCATTATACTTCCTGATTTTGCCGTCTTCATTCCTTTTCTTTCCGTCATAATCAATAAATCCGACAACAACAGCAATGCCTCCTGCGTTTTTGGCAATCTCGCCCAGCATCTTTTTGTTGGCAGCAACAAACTCCCTGTCCTCTATCAAGTCAGAGATGCAATAGCCTGTTATCGCCATTTCTGGAAAAATAACCATGTCTGCCCCTTTATCTCTGGCAGCAGCTATCTCTCTGATTATAGTTTCTGTGTTTCCTCTTAAGTCACCTGTTACAGGGCTTATTTGAGCAAGCGCGATTTTCATTTTCCACCTCCCGGCTTTTTATCATTTGATTTTTCAAGCATAAAATAAAACTGGTGCGCTAACAAATCCGGAAAGAGCGAGCAGAATGCTTTCCAGCCAGGCATTGTCTCCTTCGGAAATCCTTCTACAACATCAGAAGGCCTGAAATCAAATAAATAAACATCCAGCCCTGCCATTTTAAAAAGCCTTTCCCATTCCCCTATTTTTAACAGGCTTGCATGAGTCTTATGGTACAGCTTAAACCTGCCGTATTCTCCGTTATTTCTTAATTTATCCACCATGCCGGCAATGCTTCCTCCATTAGGCAGTGTGACAAGAGCCCTTCCTTTGGGATTTAGCAGATACTCAATCTTTTCAATAACGCCTGCTGGATTTTCCAGATGCTCAAGAAATTCAGCTGCTACTATTGTATCAAATGTTCCAAGATTCTCTTTAAGCACTTCCTTGCCTGTATTTGCAATATCCAAAAAATAAAATTCATTAAACTCTTTTTCAGATTTAAGCGCTGCCCTGGCTGATACATCCAAGCCAACCTTTCTTTTTATCCTTATCTCAGAAGTGACAGGATGATATCCACAGCCAATATCCAAAAGAGAGCTGCCTTTTGCATATTTATTGATGAATTCCACCCTCTGCCTTGCTGGCTTCCAGTTATCATATGGAAAATCGCCAAAACGATTGAAATACAGAGGATTTTCTTTTACCTGCCTTTTCAGCTCCTGTTCAAGGCTTGGAATTCGATTCAGGGCAAATCCCGCATTTTTTATTGCTGTTTCCATTTTTTATCCTCCCATTTTGGAATTCTCTCGATTTTTTCTTGTGTTTCAGTTGTGTATTCAACCAGCCCGCATTTTTCACATGTTCTTTTCCACCTGTCGGTGGTTGTTGCTGGAACATCTAGCGGGCCCCTCCAGTCTACCCCCATTGTGCCTGGAGGGTCGCCTGGAATGATATAAGCAGGGGTATAAATTGGGTCATATACACTTTCAGATTTGTGGAAGCATGAATTTTCATAGTTCTTAAGTTCGCTTTCAGCTCTTAAAAATTTGCTCTTCAGCTCTTCAACAAGCTCTCGTAATTCTCTTGCTTTAGGTTCCATTTTAACTTTTTTTGCCTCCTAATCTTTCCTCCAAAACATCTCTTGTTTTCACAAATTTAGCGCCTGCTTTTCTCATCTCCTGAATAGCTGTTTCAGTTGTTTCAGGAGCAACGCCCTTAATCGCGTCCTCAACAACATAGCACTGAATTCCTCTTTTCTGCATTCCTAAAACTGCTGCCTTGACGCAATAGTCAGTTGCAACGCCGTAGACTACTGCTTCCTTTGGTTTTATTAAGCCTAAAAGACAACCAAATGCAGGATTTGTAAAAACATCATAGGATTGTTTTTCAAAATAGGTTGGGATAAATCTGCAACCTTTTTCTTCAGTTTTTTGAAATCTTAACATCAATGAATCGACTCTACATGCCCACTCTATCTGGCCCCAAACATCCATTGACTCTGACAAATGAGGAATATAGATGCTTTCATCCCCATCCCTGCAAGTCATCATTAAATCTGCAACTCTGGCATCTTTTATTGTATAGAGTAAGGTTTCTCTTATTTTTGTTTCACCGATTGTTCTAGCCATGCAATGGTCTGGAAAAGGCCCACCCCTTCTTTGCAGTTCTCCTTCTCTGTCTTTGTATTCTTCAGTGCCGAAATGCCGGTCAACAGAGCCAACTACAGCTATTCCGTATGCTTTTGCATGTACTGTCAATTTCTCTAAATTTGGCTTTATCAGCTCTGCATCAGGGACATACAATGCCCATTTTTTGTTCATGAAATCTTTTTGCGTGTCTACATCATAAAATATTCTCATCTTTCTTTGCTCCATATTTTTATGTCAAGAACACTTGACAAAACTCCATCCTTTAGGATGGAGTTGTGTTCTTGAGCATCCAAAAAACAAGGGGCTTTACAAACCACACCTTTTAAGGCTTCAAAGTTCTTTGAACTTTGACAGTCATCAAAAATCATAGATTTTTGAGATGTGGTGGCACATTGTTTTTTTGATTTTTTCTTTTTGCATTTTCTCCCTATTTGCTGTATTCTTCTATGCACTCCCCGTATCTGTTTATAATCATCTTAAGCTCCGGATTAACATAGCCTCTTTTGGCATAAGCCCGTTTTATGCACTCAAGCGCAAAAAGGTTTTCCTCGCATACTTCATCCTTTAAAACCTCCAGCACCATAAGAGGCAGAATATCCAGATTCCCCGGATTTTTTACTGCTTCCTCGCCTGTTAATTGCTCTATGTTTTTCATCTTATTTTACCTCCTTCAGCCTGCTTGTTTTAATTTCAGGCCTGCCAACCTTGTGCATCTCTACCCACTTGTTTTGCTTTTCGCTGAAATATGCAACAATATCAGCAGTTGCCATTATCGGGTTTGCAATGCTTCCTGTGCCTATGGCTGTGAATAAAGGCAGGCCGTATTTATCCTGAAATATCCTGTCAGCGCTAACAAAGGCAGTTGTTTTTTCTGCATTAAATCCGCTTGACACAACAAATTCCAGGTTTCCAATACCCTCATTAACCATTGCCTTTCTTAATGCCCATACTGCAGCGATGCTGACTCCCTTTCCTTTAAGGTATTTTTCAGGAACATCAAGATTAGGCAGCTCAGCCTCAATTTCTCTTGCTCCCTGCGCATAGTTTTCTCCGCATGTGTCTATTCTTACGCCGTGAAGCCTGTCCTTCAATGCCTTTGCTGTTGCTATTGTGTCATCTATCTCCCTGTTGAATGTGTCTATCAAAACAACTCTCGGCACTGCCTTGTCTATATTCTTGTCAAAGCCCTTTGCTGCTTCAACAGTTGCATTTCCGTCAATATTGTTCTCATGCATCCAGGCAGCATAGGTTACAGTCAGTGCATGCGGAATAGTTCCCCTGCCTTTTGCGCCCCATGCCCTTGCTCCTGCATCAGTTGAAGTCCCGGCAAAGCCGGCTTCCTTGCATATTCCTGCTATCTCCTCATCTAAAGAATAATGAAAATGCCTTGCTCCAAAATACAGGACAGTCTTGCCCTGAGCAGCCTTTACAATGGCTCTTGCTTTTTCTCTGACATCGCCCATATAAATCTTTCCTGTCAAGCCACCGGAAATCATGCCCAAATACCCTGTTTCCAGCTCAACCAAATTCTGCACCCTTCCTTCCAGCTTAATCAAAGGCTCGCAGGGCTCGTAGAGTTCTCCGTCTTTTAGGGCATATGCTCGTGCTTTGTTTCCTGCAACATTCCTGGCAAAATCCACAGCCTCATCAACCCCTCTTGCTGTATTGCCCTTTCTTGCAAAACCCTGGTATCTTACAAGAGGGTTTATGCCTTCTGCTTCAAGTATCTGCCTTGTCCTTGAAAAATACTTGTCAGTGTATTCCCTGTATTGCTCAGCAATGTTTATCTGTCCCATTTTTCCTATATCTTATTGTATTATTTACAATAAGATATAGTATATATTACACTATTTAAGCATTGTGGTGGTGGAGAATACATATATTATGGTAGGCAATTCAGGTTTATATAACACTCTAAAATATATTTTGCAGTATATATGTTACAGTAAAAAAAAAAAATAAAATTGCAAAAAAATTTATAGGCGGCGGCACATTATTTTTTAATCAGCAAAGAGAGCCCTTTTACTGAAGTACATAAAAGGGCTCTCCTCTGTTGCTTGCTTTAGTTGGCTCCAAACCCGCCAAGCGCAGTCTGGCTGAATGTTTTTGCGCTCTGGCTTGCGCGGACAGCGCTCTGCGAAAATACCCTGAATGCCCTGCGTATCTCGCTCTGGGTTTTATCCGGCGTCAGAATCCACTCATCGCGAATTCCCATGTTCTTAAACACCTCATGGAAATCAGTGGCGCCGTCATCAATGCCCATTGCAGCAATAATGTGTGTCTCCTGCATCAGCATGTCCTTGATGAGGTTTGCGCAGTCTTTTGCATTGTTGCGGACAGAGCATTCGTCATGGCCGTCTGTGACAAGAAGAGTTACTGCGCGGACAGGCACACCATTTTCAACAAATTCCTGCTGCTTTGCCAGCACTGTTCCTAGTACGACCATTGTTTGGTCATAAAGAGGAGTGCCTTTGTCAGGGTCATAGTTGCGCGCATCCATCTGAACTGTCTGAGACAGCAGGCTGTATGGGTACAGCACAAAGCCATTCAGGTATCTTGTGTGGGCGAGGATATTCTTATTCTGCTTAGACGCGAGAAGCGCCTCTATCACAAGATTGTGTCCATCACGAACCGCCTGGCTGTTGCTGGCAAAACGGATTGAGCCTGAATCGTCCATCATCATTGTTACAAGCACAACTTCACTGGCCTGCATCTGGTCAGCTGGCATACCGAGGGCAGCCTGTATCTGCTCGCCTATATCAGTCACTATCAAAGACTGGGCTGATGCCTTTGAAAGAATCCCTCCCTGCTGGGCTGTTTTAATCAGCTCCTTAACATTTGCACCTTTGCTCATTTTAACCTCCTTTTCTTTTTAGTGGGAAGATGCCATGCCGCAGACATCAAGCATGCATGGCATCTTCAGCATTTGTTTTTAAAGCTCAATTCCAGGCCAATCCTCTATAGGAGTGGCTGTGTTTACCACGCGCATTCCTGCATCAGCAAACCGCTTGAATGCTGCATCTGCCTGGTCAGTGTAGTCAATTACACCAGGAACAACAACAGGAGATGTGCAGTCCTCAAGAAGATAAACCTTTTTTGCCAGCGAGGCATCCTGCGCCAGAATCTCCGTAAGCAGGTCATCAATAGTCCATGCAACACAATGGCTTTTGGCTTGCCCTGCAATCACAATTGCGTCAAACTTAAGAAGCTTCTCAATAAATCTGACATTCTTCTGCGCAATCGGGTTTCCATCCGCATCTATGATAACCTCTGGCTTGATAACAGAATAGTTCTCTGTTAAGGGGTTGCCTCCTTTAATCTCAAACCCTGTCTGGCTATAGCGCGCTATGTTATGGAAGAAGATTGCCTCTTCCACTGCTGAAACAAGCGCGTGGCCTATTCCGCCAAGCATTCCATGGTATGGCCATACTGTAAGAGAGTATTTCCCACCATCGCTTAACTTCTGCGCATAGTGCAAGGCATGTCTCTGAAGCCCAGTGTAATTTCCTCTTGCCACGCTGTAGGCAACAGCAGGATTCACCTTCCACTTGCCGCTTTTGACATCATCGAGGGATATTGGTGTGTAAGGCTGCGGATACTCACCTTTTTCATTGACCCAAAATATTCTGTGAAATATCTGCATGGCTGTGTGCGTGTCCATTGTCGGGTCAATCTCAGTTATGATGTTAAGGTTGCGATAGATAAAATCACAAAGCCTCACATTATCCTCAACAGCACCCTTTCCTGAACGCCCTCCGACAAACAGCTCAAAATCTTTAATGCAGAATGTGTTTTGGCAGTCAATCGGCATTAAGCATATGCGCGGGCTGTCTATAGCAGCTGGCTTAATGTTATACCTGGCTCTCCATTCACTCGCTTTATCAGCCACTTCTTGATATTTCACCCGCCAGACCTCACCAACTTTACTTGAATCAAAGAACGACGGCACAGGCAGCTTTACAGCCTTTGTTTTTGTAGCCATTTTCTTCCTCCTTCCTATTTATTTTATTTCCCCAGAAAAACCATTTCCTATTTTTGTGCCCCAGTGCATCCCCCCTTTCAGAATATGTTGTATGCTGGGCAGCTATGTTATTTTCAGCATGCTCACCTCATGCTTGCTAACCACATACAGCCCTTCCTGACATGGAAACAGGTGGCAGCCACCATCAACAAATGGTTCTGTGTCAGGAAACTCTTTTGTTTTCCTTATCTGCCCATTATCAGGCTCCACGCGCACCACTCCGCCATCTGTAGCAGCAAGAAGGAAATTGCCGGCAGCGCATTTTCCACGCAGTGTTGAGAGCCATGAGCCATCGCCTTGCTCAGCCTCTGCTGTTGCTTCTATTGAGCCATCTGGGAGTATTATCATGCATCGATTGATAACCTTCCTTCCTTCTGATGCGGCAATTAAAAACCAGCAGCGATGCTTTGTAAATACTGCAGTAGAGTCTACAAGCTGCCCCCTTATCCTGAGCTTCACGCCATCATTAATCCCCTGCCGCTCAGCATCAAAAACAAATGCAACACTAATATCGCTTGCCCGATAGAAGCCAAAGCCGAAGCTTGGGCCTACCCAAAAGAGTGTTTGCCCTGGCAAAACACTGCCTATATAAAATCCCCCAAAGGTGCCGTCACGCATAAGCTGCCCATTCTTTATCCAGTACCTATAGTTTTCATTCGCATCAAATATGGGCATTGTTCCGTAGGCATCAACAACCAGCCTTTCTTCAGGCTTGTTGGGCGTGATATCTACCACGCTGCTGTTTTTTCCGATGAGAGTTGATTTACCATGCAGCCTGAATCGCATTGCAGGCTCAAGCTCCCCTGAAGCTATTTCAGTTCCATTCTCGCGCCTGAACTTTCCGCTTTCATGATACAGCCAGAGCAGCTTATCACCCTGGCATGTTGCATACAAAATAACCCCTCCTGTGCTGAATATTCTTGTTGCCATTACCTTTCCCCTGACTCTTGTCACCTCCTTTATTGCAGCAGGCGCAGCCTGTGCACATTCAGGGCATACATTGCGCGCGTGCTCCATGCCGCATACTGTGCATTTAGTCCACCTCAATTTTTCAATCAGTGCTAGTGGAAACTCTCCGCGCCTGTCTTTTTCAAATACAAGATGAAAATGCTGCAGCAAGTCATCTGGCAGGACTTTATAATGCACAGCTGGCTTTGGATACCTGACCTCTGGGTGAAATATTGTTATGCGGTGCAATGGCCTGGCATCGTGTGGAATGCGCTTGGCAGGATTCTTGGGAATGTATATCCCACCATACGGGCTGACAAAAAGCAGGCATTGAATAAGCATCACTGCAAATGCATACCAGTCTGAGCCAGCATTATGCGGATTGATTAGCATTGGAGCGGTTAGCTGCTTGTCACAAAGAAGAGGGTCAACAAATCTTGCAGTGAAGAGCTTGCATAAAAACCTGCCAAACTGAAAACTGTCTGCGTCTATAAAATAAGCCTCTGTGCCGCGGATAAGCACATTGAGGTCATTAAAATCGCCAATCACAACTCCTACTTTGTGCATGCCGACAACAGTTGCGTGCATGCCCCCGAATATCAGTGAGACATCATTGCTTGGCACAGCCTGCCGAAATGTTCTGTCAGCGTATTGCAGCAATACTTCTGCGCCATTGAGAAACTTCATTGTGTAGCCTAGAATTTTCTTGTTTCCCTGGTCAGTGGCAAGCTCCTGTGGCGTGATGATGTGGGTTGGCATATTGCGCGGAAATGCTGGTAATTTTTCCTGATGCTCAGCAATGCGCACCCTTGCTCCTTCTTCTTCATCAGGAAGCCCTTGATAATCCGGGTGCTCTGGCGGCTTGAATAGCTTTAGCACCATCCCGCTTCCTATGTCAAATATATCTGCCTCATTTCCCTTGCCGATTGATTTTGCAGGGTCAACATAAATTCTCTTGCCTTTCAGGTAGATATTCATTTTTCACCTCCTTTCTTTCCCGGCAATTATTATGTGCTGTTTTTCTTCCGAATGACAATAAGAGTTGTATCATCGGAAAGCAGCCCATGCTCTTTAATCACCTCTTGTTTTTCTTCATCCAGCTTCGTACACTCACGATTTGTCAGCGCAAGTTTTCGCCTGACCATATCCTGGTTTTTAAAATAGCAGTCCTGTTCCCAGAATTGGCCTATTTCGCCAACCATTTCATTTTTTCCGGGCATCTTCAGCTCAGCCGAGCTTATCATATCAGCCACGCCGTCTGTTCCTATCAGAATTGGGGCAATTTTCTGGCTTTCAGGGATGTGCTGTACCTGAAACTTCAGTGCGTCAGGGTAAGATTTGGTTAGCGAGGCTTCAATCAATCCATAGGCAATATATGGCGGCTCATTGTCGGGGAATGGGCCAATGGAATTAATCCTGCCATTCGCAATAAACACCCCGTCACCAATGGAAAAAAATGAAACTCCGAAGCGGGTAATTAGCGCGCCAACAACCGTAAAAAGAAGATACTTGCTGACTGTTTCTGAAAGCTCCCCTCCCATTGCATTTGCAAGGATGCGCAATTGGGCTAATACATCATGCCTTATCTGCTCCCAGAAATTTTCTGAGAACAAGCGGTTTTGGGAGTTGCTCTTAACAGCTTTGGCTGCATAATCCATGGCATAATTTGCAATAAGCGCAGCGCCAATCTTGGCACCAACCTCGCTGTGCTTGCTGCTTCCGCACCCGTCGCAAACTAGCGCTACAAGAGCATCCTCTGTTGCAAGCCAGCAATATGCATCCTGATTATTCCTGCCTGCAAGCACATGCTCTCTGCCAGCAACAGACCCTCCAGCTATCTCAAACTCTTTCATCACATTTCTCCTTTCTTTTTTGGGTTTTCCAGGGTTTTCCACGCAAGAAACATAATATTCCCGGCATAATTGTGTGTAATCCTGTTGATTAGTTATTTTTCAGAATTCTCTGTATCTTTAACTTCCCATAGACCTAGTTTTTACTCTTTTAGTGCCTTTTTCCTTCAGGCTTTCTCAAAAATCCTTTTTACAAGGTCTTCCGCTTTGTTTACTTTATGTTTTTTGTCTCTTGATGTTCATTGGTGTCTTGTGAAATCAAATGATGTTGCTACCTGTTATGTTGGGTATTGTGTTGTCTTTGTTCTGTGTTTTTTGTTGTCTGTGCTGCGGTTTAAATTTTTATTTTTTATTTGATGAATTAAATAAGCATGATTTTGGGCTCTTCGTTTTGTTTTTGCAGCATTTTTGGCTCGTTTTAATTTGGCTTTTGCCGCCCCCATATTATTGTATTATTTACAATAAGATATAGTAAATATTACACTATTTAAGCATTATTGCGGTGCAGGATACATATATTATCTAATACACTAAGTAGAAGAATATCCGAGGGCTAATGCAGATTCTTAAAAACACTAACAGAGAGAGAATTATGTGATGTTTGCTGAGAAAACGCGGATTTTCTGGCTTTTGGAGAATTTTTATGTCAAGAACACTTGATAAAACTCCATCCTTTAGGATGGAGTTGCGTTCTTGAGCATCCTAAAAACAAGGGGCTTTACAAACCACACATGTCAAGATTTTACAAAATCTTGAGCACTATCAGAAATCCATAAAAGATTTCTGACCTTTTAAGGTGTGGTGGCACATTGTTTTTTTGATATCCCAGAAATATAAGGCTTTCTGTCCCTGCTTATTATTGTCAAGCCAAGATAATTCTTGTTGTCCATTTGCGGGAAATCCTCCCTGAAATGGCATGCCCTGCTCTCCTTTCTTGCAAGCGCGCTTTCCAGGATTACAATGGCAGCATCTGCTATATTTCTGACTTCCAGAAAATCCTTGTTGACTTTATAAGTCCAGTAAAAATCATTTATGTCTTTTTTTATTGCAAGCAATACCTCTCTTGCAGCAACCAGCCTTTCCTCGTTTCTTGATATCCCGCATAAGGATGTCATGGTTCTTCTTATAATCTCCCAGTAATATTGTATTGTTGTCTTATCCTTAATCTCTCTGGCTTTCCCGACATTCCATTCAGGGGCATCTGCATTTTTTTGATTTTTCTGTGCCAGAAAATGCCGGGCAGCAAGCCTTCCGAACAAGATGCATTCTGGCGCAGAGTTGCTTGCCAATCTTGTTGCGCCATGCAACCCTGTATATGACACCTCGCCTATTGCATAAAGCCCTTTAATGGCAGTCTCGCTGTCTTTTCCCACCAAAACCCCTCCGTTTGAATAATGCTCTGCATATACAACAGGAACAGGCTCTTTTGTTATGTCTACCCCCTTGCTCAGGCAGAATTCATAAGAGTTCTTAAAGTCATTTTTTAGCCTTTCCTTGTCTATTGATGTGCAATCAAGCCACACATTCTGCAGCCCATTCTTTCTCATCTCAATGTCCTCTGCCTTTGTCACAACATCCCTTGTTGCCTTTGAGCCCAGGGCATCATACTTCAAGACAAAATCCTCTTTGGAATCTTTATGCAATTTTAATATTGCGCCCGCGCCCCTTAATGCCTCTGTAAGCAAAAATCTTCTTTCAGTTTCATTAACAGCAGATGGGTCATAGAACACAGTCGGATGGAACTGCACAAACTCCATATTTGCCAGAGGCAAGCCTGCCCTGTAGCACATTGCAAAGCCATCACCTGTTGCAACATCCTGGTTTGATGTGTACATAAAGACTTTTCCCAAGCCGCCTGTTGCTATAAATATCCCTTTGCACTCTATTGTTTTAATTGAATTATCTTCTATGTCATGCACATAAAGCCCAATGCATGAATCTTTTTCAGATTTCTTTTTTAAGAGCTTGTTGCATGTTATAATGTCAATAGCAATATGCTCCTCGCAAACCATTATATTGCGGTGCTTTTTTACAAGCCCTGTCAGAACATTCATGATAGCATTTCCTGTCGTGTCTTTTGCATGAAATATCCTGTTTGCAGAATGCCCGCCTTCCCTGTGCAGGTCATAATCCCCGCTTTCATTTTTGTCAAATTTTACCCCTTTTTTCTCAAGCCATTTTATCACATCTGGAAAAAAATGCTCTGAGCAGAATCTCACAATATCTTTGTTGTTCAGGCTCTTCCCTGCATTTAATGTGTCTTTTATATGCGAATCAAAAGAATCCCCTGCGGCAGGCTTTCCGTTAACTGCTGTAACTGCTGTCAATCCCCCTGCAGTCAGGTAGCTGTTGCAGTCCTCAAACCTGCCCTTTACAAACAGCATAACCTTTTTGCCTGCATCTGCCAGCTCAAGCGCTGTTGTGCAGCCTGCAAATCCGCCGCCTATTACTGCGCACTCTGTTTTTATTGTTTTTGGCATGTTAAGCTACAGCAATATTGCCCCTCCATACTCCCAATTCCATCTTAGGCGCCCGTCTGGAAAGAAAATCAGGGTTCTTATCTCATCTGATTTCGGCTGGACCATTTCACAATCTGTAAGGCAGATATTTTGCCCATCAAGCTCGTAGATTACTGCTCCATGAGAAAGGGTCATTAATTTTCTTGCATTTTTGTCCATGTAATCTTTAATAACTTTTATTTCTGAATTTATGAGGACATGCTGCCTGCACCACTCTTCAACATCCTTATTTTCCGAGTGCTCAACCAATCCAAGTTTTCTTATTGTAAGCTGCTCAACAGAGTTGTTTTTTGCAAATTCTGCAAGTTTCTTTATCTCTTTTGGAGAGTCAATAAATCCTTTCACCAAGACGCAGCTTAATCTCACAGAAAAATTTAAATCATGAAGCTTTTTTATTATTTCTTCCAAATCAATATATTCTTTGTTAGGCGTAAAGATCTCCCCATTCCTTTCCCTTTTATAGTGGGCTATTGAGATAGCCATGGTGTTCAAGCCAAGAGCATACCATTTCTTAAGATATTCTTCAAACCCCTCTTTTTCAAGAGCCAATGCATTTGTCTGCAGCTCAATTAAAGGGAAATCAAATTTTCTCATATGTGATAGGTAGTCTGTGATCTGATTAGGGTAGAGTGTAGTCTCTCCTTTTCCTGTGATTAGAACAGTGGACACATTATTTACCTGTGAAAGCCTGCAAGCCTTATGAAAATTTCTCCAGTTTATTTTCTGCTCTTTAAAGCCGATTCTTTTCTTGCCAGTCATCTTTGATATGCAATAAGGACAGCTGGCATTGCAAGCGCCTGTTCCTGCTAATATACTGAATGTCTGTATTTTCATTTTGTTATCTTACATCTTATTTATGTTCAGAACCTCCAGGCTTATGTCAAGCGCTTTTGCAGAATGAGTTAAAGCGCCGATTGAGACAAAATCAACACTGGTTTTTGCAATAGATTTTATGCTATTGAGGTTTACTCCGCCGGAAACCTCAAGCTTAGCCTTTTTTCTTCCTTCTTCTTTAACAATCTTAACAGCCTTCTTTATGCTTTTTATGTCCATGTTATCCAAAAGCAAGATGTCCACTCCGGAATTTAAAGCTTCCCTAACCCCTCTCAGGTTTTTAACCTCAACCTCTATGCTCTTTCCAGAATGTTTTGCTTTTTTGACTGCCTCTGTTATGCTTCCTGCTGCCTCTATATGATTGTCCTTAATCAAGACAGCATCATACAATCCAAAGCGGTGGTTTTTCCCCCCTCCAGCCTTAACAGCATATTTTTCCAGCTCCCTCATCAAGGGCGTTGTCTTTCTTGTGTCAAGTATTTTCACGCCTTTTGCTTTTCCAGCTCCTGCCAGCTTAACAAATCTTGCTGTAAGCGTGGCTATTCCGCTCATCCTCTGCAGAAAATTCAGGGCAACCCTTTCACCAGCTAAAATCGCCCGGGCATTTCCTTTTAGCTCTGCAATAACCTGAAATTCTTTAACCTTTTTTCCGTCCTTTGCTTTCCTGACAAATACAATATTTCTGTCAAGCTCTCTGAACACCTGTTCTGCAATGCCAAGCCCTGCAATTATGCCCTCTTGTTTTGCAACAATCTCAGCCCTGACAATGGCTGATTTAGGAATTATTGAATTGGTGGTTATGTCTCCGCCGCCTATATCTTCTTTCAGTGCCTGTTTTATTACCTCATGAATTTTCATTTATGTCTGTCTCGCTTTATTTAATCTTGAGCATCCTGTCAAGCGCCATCTTGGCTTTAATTCTGACTCTTTTGCCTACATTTATCTCGTTTGTTTCATTTTTTAGGCATTCATAGATATTCTGCAGGTTGTTTTTCTTTTGCTGTATGCACACAAGCCCCGGCGTGTAAAATTTCTTGTTTGGCACCTCAATCTTTAGCCTTTCTGCCATTCCTGTTTCTGTCAAAACTACAAATTCCTTCAGGTGTGACTTTTTAGCAAAATCTATCATTTGCGAGGTAGAGCATATGATATGTGATTCATCTATAACCTCTCTTGGGCATTCTGGATGCGCCATAACAATTGCGTGAGGATGGAGTTTTTTTGCCTTTTTAGCCTGCTCTGAAAGAAATCTTGCATGGACATAACAGAAACCTTTCCATGGCACGATGTTTTTGCTTGTAAATCTTGCAACATAGTCCGCAAGGTTTTTGTCAGGCACAAATAAGATATTTTTTTCTTTCAATGAATTGACTACTTTGACTGCATTTGATGATGTGCAGCATATGTCACAAACTGCCTTTACCTCTGCTGTCGTGTTAATATAGCAAACAGCAGCCACATTATTCTTTCCATATCTTTTTTCAAGCTTCTTTTTTTCCTCCACTAATGCCCCCGCAGTTACCATTGCTGCCATGGGGCAGTTTGCCTCAAATGTCGGCAGCAGCACTTTTTTTGTCGGGTTTAATATCTTTGCTGACTCTGCCATAAAGTCAACTCCACAGAAAACAATAATCTTTGCTTTTGTTTCAGCTGCTTTCCTGCTTAATTCAAGGGAATCTCCTACAAAATCTGCAACCTTGTAGATTTCCGGGCGCTGGTAGTTATGAACAAGAAGGACAGCATTCTTTTTCTTTTTCAGCCTGTTTATTTCCTTTATCAGCTTTTGTTCGTTCATTTTTGTTTAATCTTGATTTCTCAGTATTTATATTTTATCTTATTGTATAAAATACACTATTTAAATGTTTCGGTTATGCCTGCGTTATCGCGTTGTCTGGACTTTTAGAAAGATTTAAAGGTTAATATTATTTTTATTGTCTATGCAAAAAGAGGTATTTTATGTAAAGTCTTTAGAGGAAGATTTTATTTCCAAAACCCTAAAGGGAAAGAAAAAGGTAGATTTTCAGTCTATTGAAAATATAATAAAAACAAAAAAGATTAAACCAAATACAAAAAGTTTTGGTAGAAAAAGAAGACTTGCCTGCACAGCGTTAAGTAAAAATTATACCAAAACTTACAGACCTCAAGGAATAATCTTTAAGACAACAGACAAACCAGATTATGTTGCTCCGTTTGATTTAGTTTTATTAACAAAAACAAATAAGATAATCGTCCATTATTATAGAATAAAGAGTAATCTGCATTTTTACTATAATCAAGAGCTGATTTCAGGGTTTAAAAAATTCATATTTAAGACAGCAAAAGATATGCTTAAAAAATTCCCTTCTCCAGAAAAAGCTTGGATTGAAGTAAATGAATTTAGAGTAAAAAATGGATATAAATTACTAACAAAACAGAAATATAGACTCGTTGAGTACAATGAAATAATTTTCCACAAACCAATAAAGATAATCCCCATTGCATTATATGGTTACAGAAAAGAAGCAAGAGAAAAAGCAAAGAAATTAGGATTGCCACATTATATCGCAGCTAAGAATTTTTGTGAGAAAAATGCAATTTAGTGATTATTTCTTTTTGATTCTACCTAAAACCCTCAGAAATCTTTTATCTGGATTTCTGATGGCTATCAAAAATTAAAAATTTTTGAAGTCCCCTAATTTTTTCTGCCTCTTGCCTTCGGCAATCTCTTTTATATTAATGCTAAAAACCTCAAAGATGTTCTCAACTGCAGGAATAATCTGGTGCTCAAGATAGTATTTTATGTTATATTCCCCTTTTTCATCAGGCAGCTTGACCTTTTCGCGCACAAGCGCTTTTTTTTCACGGGTTTCTGCAATAAAATACTCAACAACCATGCCCATGTCAACAGGTAGTCCTTTTTCTTTCATCTTCTGGGCTGCAATCACATGCGGCGTAATTGCCTTGTATTCGGAAAGCGGCTTTTTCAGCTGCGTTCTTATCATTATGTCGCTCTTACCTATTTTTCTTTCCTTGATTTCCTTTATTGCATTTTTAATAATCTCAAGTGCAGACTTTTCATTTCCATCCTTCAAAATCTTCTGCAGGATTTTGTTCTGCAGCTCGCGGGCAAGTGTGCACCAGTCTCTCCTTACAGTTTCAAATCCCCTGATTTTTACCTTGCCTTCGTGATTGATTAAGGCATATTTCTTTTTTGCGCCAAACTCGCCTGTTCTCTTTGCCACCCATAATCCCCTTTTGTAAAAATCCTCAAGCTCAAGCTCCATTATGCCGGGCAATTCAGAGTTTAATTTTTCAAGAAACTTTAAGGTTTCCTGCTTTGTATGCTTGTTTAATTTAAGGGCTATAGAATCTGTGTCACTGTAAATAACCTCATAGCACTCTTTGTTTATTGTTTCTATTATTCTTTTTATAAAATCCCTGCTTATCGCTGTTGTCGCAGCGCTTGCTTCAGGGCAATAATATCTTGCGCCAAAAAATCCCTGATAGCCGTAGGATGCATTTGCCAAAAGCTTGTAGGCATTGCTTCTCGCAAAGGTTAGTGCATTCTTGTCCTTTTTGTATTCCTGCTTGTATTTTTTTCTTAGTTCTATTATCTCTTTCAGCATCAAAGGAAAGAATGCTGGTTTTTTTGAAAAATAAAATTTTTTATTGTCAAGGCTGATTTCTAATGCATCTTTTTCCTTGCTCTTTAAAAAATTGGACATTGACAGGTTATACGTGACGATGATTGACGGCCAGTAACTTGTAAAGTCAAACACAGCAAGGTTTTCATACAAGGCTGCCCGCGGCTGGAAGACAAACGCGCCCTCATATTTTTCCCTGCTTCTTCTTTCCTCTATCTCATTATGCAGGGGCCTCTTCTCTGCTATTTCATTAAATTTATTAAGATTATGCAGGATATAATTCTCAACCATTTGCGACATGCTGTCCCTTGCTATCTCAAACAATGGCTCTTGTATTATCCTGCTGAACTCTGAGATATCCGGCCAGATTTTTTCTGCAAGCTTGTATGTCAGCACAGAATCCTGAAGATTGTATTCAAAATATGCCTGCCATTCATCCTGCTTCATTTGTTTTGAATTTTTATGCTCAAATTCTTTCTTGCCCTCTCCAAGCAGCTCAGATGCAACCTCATTTAGCCCTAATGTTTCAGACTGAAGGTATTGCGAGTAAGCTGTCCCTATAAAGCGAAATAAATCAACATGCACAATTCCAGATATGATGGCAGATGGAATTCTTCCTCTTGCAAATGATGGTTGTGAGTTGTCTATGCCAAGCGCAAGCTTAACCCTGTTCTTCTCTGCCCTCGCTTTCAAATACGGAAGGTCAAAGCCGTCTGAAAAATAGCCGACAAGCACATCAGGATTTTCTGCCTTGGCATACTTTACAAATGCCTCAAGCATGTCTGCCTCATCCTCGAAGCATTCCACATAGCCAAGATTGTGCTGGCATTTCTTCCATGTCAGAACCTTTCTCAGGTTTTTTCCAACAAGAGAAATCATTAAAATCTCGCCCTGCCCTATCTCAAGCTCATCTGCCTCTATGTCAAAGGCAAGAATTTTTGGCTCAAATTTTATATTTTTGTTTTTTGCGCTTTCAGCTTCATCTATTTTTTCTATGCTCTCCGCCCTTATGCACAAATCAACATCCATTACAGAGTCTATTCCCCCAAACTCGCTTGAATTGTTTAAAATTTCACCAGAAACCTTATGCCATTGCAGGGGCTTTACCTGCTTTTCTGTTATGTACTTTGTTATGATATTCAAGTCATACTCTCTTCGCGCCTCTATCTCTGGAAAATCAAGCCTATCTGCTACTGGATGCGCATCCTTGTAGTTTGTTATAGAGATTTTTACTGCTTTAACGGGCTTGCCAAGAAAATTTTTCTCGCAAAGCTCTATCTTTTCAACTTTTGTTGTCCGCAGATTGCCCTCAATCTTAATCTTTTCAATCTTTTTTCTTAGCTCATTTATCTTTTTCTCACTCGTGCCCTCTTTTAAAATAGCCCATAAATAAGGCTTAAAGC
>Ga0209541_10007711_pt1 | contig 17993 bp, 20 predicted proteins | sample RifCSPlowO2_01_FD_184027 | JGI IMG/M metagenome (GOLD analysis project Ga0209541, IMG submission 184027) | Groundwater microbial communities from Rifle, Colorado - Rifle CSP2_plank lowO2_0.1 (SPAdes) (version 2) | ecosystem: Environmental > Aquatic > Deep subsurface > Groundwater | place... | reverse complement strand
ATAGACTTATTAATTGTTTTATTTTTAAATCATCTTCATTAAGTTTAAACATTTTAGCTCTTCCAATATCTCTAGTGTGAATTAGTATTTTATCTTTTATTAAACTCTTCCACATTTTAAGTAAAGTGACTCTACTAACTTTACTATTTCTAGCTAAATCTGTCAAACAAATATCCATTTCTCTAGTCCAAATTAAATAAAATAGAACTCTTGCTTTTGGGCTGTCTCCTAATGTTTTTATAAATAATGGTTGCTTCTTTTCCATTTTGTTATCTCTATTAATTTATTAATTAGGTAAAAGATAGCATATTTATATAGGTTTCGGTTTTATCCAAAGATGTTTATTATGAGAACCTTTATAAAGATGGGCATTATTTCTCTTTTATATATGAAAAATGTAATAAAAAGGGCTATTTTAGAGAAGCTAATTCATATGGGAAAATGGGGTGGTGCCCATACTGATATAAGAAACATATCTCGCTTACCAATATCAATTAAAAAGAAAGATTATGATAAAGCGGTTAAGGAGTTAATTAATGATAGATGGCTTTTAGCTAAGAAATCAACAGGCTCTATACATGTTAGTTTAAATTCTCATTATAAAAAGGAGATATTAGAATTTATCAATAAATAAAATTTTAAGTTTATTTATAGGTTTATTCTTTTAAGTTTATTAAAAAAAGAAAGAATTGAGAATGATTTTGAGATAAGATATTAAAAATTCAAAAGTTTTATATAGAAAGTTTCCTAATTTCTAAATATATTCTCTAAAACCATAATCTTTATATACTTCAAAGTATTTATAAGTATGAATAAATATGAAAACGAGATTTACATTAACTATCGACGATAAATTGCTTAAACAATTTAAAGAAGTTTGTGGGAAATATGGATATAAGATGTCTCCAAAGGTTGAGTTATTAATCAAAGATTTTATTGAAAAAGCAAAGAAGTTATGAGGTGGTTAAAAATCTTAAAAGGTAAAATATACAAAATCAAATTACTAAAACAAGACTTAATTAGAATGTATAATAAAGAAGGACTTAGTACAAAGAAGATTGCGAACGAGTTTGGGTGTAGCCCAAGTACAATTAATATAAGGTTAAGAGATTATGGTGTGAAGATAGATCCCAATCCTCAATATAAATATATACCAAAAAGAACTCTTGAAAATTTATATCTTAAAAAGAAGTTATCTACACAAAAAATAGAAAGAAAATTACATATAGGAAAAACAACGATAAATAGTAAATTGAGAGAATATGGCATTAAAGTAAGAAATCATTCAGAAGCTGGAAAATGCAGAGATGATTTTAAAGATAAATATATAATTTCAGATAGTGAATTAAAAAATCTTTATTATGAAAAAAAATTATCACCCTACCAAATTGCTAAAATCTATGATTGTTCTCCTTCTGCAATATTTCATAAAATGAAGAGAGCCAAAATCCCCTTACGAGATTTATTTGAAGCAATTAAAATCTCTATTCCTAGGAGGTCAAGAAGTGTATCCAAAGCAGTAATCAAATATCCAAAAAAACCATTTTCAGGAAATTTAATTGAAAAATCTTATTTATTAGGATTCGCAATGGGTGATTTACACATAAGCAAAAGAAAATATGGAACAACAATAAAAATGGAGACTACTACAACCAAAAAACAACAATTAAATCTTATCAATAATCTATTCAAAGGGTATACTCCTGTTGGAATTTTTAAGAGTAAACTTGGGCAATACCAACTTTATTGTAACTTAGATGAATCTTTTGAATTTTTATTAAAATATAAATGCAAAAAACTTCCTCAATGGACAATAGATAATCCAATTGCTTTTTTATCCTTTTTAGGAGGTTATATAGATGCAGAGGGCCATTTTGGAGTTTCTAAAAATATAGGCGTATTTAATATTGGAAGTTATGATAAAGAACTCTTATTTGAGATAGCAAAAAATTTAAAAAAATTTAATATTTTAGTAGAGGGACCAAAATTAACTGTTAAAAAAGGACACATAGATAAAAGAGGAGTTAGATGGAATAATGATATGTGGAATGCAAGAATTAGAAAAATGAGAGAATTATATAAATTTGCTTCTATTATAAAGCCTTACATAAAACACAAAAAGAGATATAATGATTTAATTTCTGTTGAAAATAACTTATTAAGCAGAACTTATAGGATAAATTTAAAAGAGGAAAAAATAGGTGCTTATCCCACCATAAAAGGAGTTTAATAAATGACTAAAAAAAATTATTTTCAAATTTCTACTGCTATAGACTACCCTAGTGGACGCTTTCATCTAGGCCATGCGTATGAAAAAATTTGTACAGATGTTTTAGCTAGATGGATGAGGCTAAATAATTATAAGGTTCATTTCAGTACAGGAACTGATTGCCATGGTTTGAAAATAGAAAGGGCTGCTAAGAATGCTGGGAAAACACCTTTAAAATTTGTTATAGAAATTTCTAAGGGGTTTAAGGAATTATGTATGGTGTTGAATATTTCTTATGATGATTTTATTATGACAATAGAAGAAAGGCATAAAAGGGTTGCACAATACATCCTTCAACAATTATACAAAAATGGAGATATTTACAAAGGATTTTATGAAGGTCCTTATTGTGTTGATTGTGAAACATATTATACTGAAAAAGATTTGATTAATGGAAATTGTCCAATCCATAAAAAACCAGCTGAAAAAATAAAAGAAGAAAGCTATTTTTTTAAATTGAGTAAATATCAAAATTTCTTAGTTAAATATATTAAAGAAAATCCAAATTGTATTTGGCCTGAAAAGAAAAGAAAAGAAATGTTGAATAGATTAAAAGAGCCTTTAAGAGATTTAAGTATTAGCAGAAAAGAGGTTAAATGGGGTATTTTATTACCTTTTGATAAGAATTTAAGCGAGTTTGTTTGGATAGAAGCTTTACAAAATTATTTAACAACTATAGATTATCCAAATAAAAAATATAAAGATTTTTGGCCAGCTACACATGTTATTGGTTCTGACATAGTATGGCATCATACTTGTTTGTGGTATTCTATTTTAAAATCTTTAAAATTAGGAATCCCACGAGTGCTAGTGCATGGATTCATTAGGAGTTCAACTGGAGAAAAGATGAGTAAGAGTCTTGGAAATTTTATAGACCCATTAGAACTATCAAATAAATATGGTGTAGATGGTCTTAGATATTATCTTCTTCGTGAAATTCCATTTGGCGATGATGGTGATTTTTCTGAAGAGGCTTTGAAAGCCAGAATTAATAATGAATTAGCCAATGAATTAGGAAATTTAGTAAATAGAACATTAACTTTGGCTGAAAAGAAGTTAAATAATAGAGTCAAGAAGGGAAAAATAGAATTAAATTTGAATGTTAAAAATGTTGAAGATTATATGGAAAAATTAGAGTTACATAACGCCTTGAATGAAATTTTTAAATTTATATCAGAGTGCAATAAATATGTTAATAATAATGAAATTTGGAAATTAGAGGGGGAAGAGGCTGAAATTAAGATTTATAATTTATTAGAGGCACTAAGGATTATTTCAATTTTATTAAGCAGTTTTATACCAGAAACCAGCGAGAAGATAAATAAACAACTAAATATCAAAGCAGGAAAATTAAAGGATTGCAAATTTGGAGTAATTAAGAATTATAATATCAAGAAAGGAGATATATTATTTAAAAAGGTGGAATAATGTGGATTGAATGGTTTGCTGTGCCTTTAAGTTTATTAGGAAATTATTTAGTAGCTAGAAAGAAGATAGAGGGATTTATTATATGGATAATTGCTAATATTTTATGGGTCTATATAGCAGTAGTAAGTAAACTTTGGGGGATGACAACACTTTTTGTTGCTTATTCTATAATTAATGTTTATGCTGTATACTATTGGAGGAAAAAGAAAATTTAAGGTTTAGAGATTTTCCATAATTCTTCAAAATATTCTTTATATGAATTATAAATTTTTTTGCTTTCTATTAAAATCCCAAATAAAGGCTCTTCCCAGATAAATATTGCAACTTTATCATTAAAAATAAAAGTTGAAGTAGGGGCTGTTAATTTTTCTGATAAAAATCTAAACTGAGTTTTATGTGCAGTTTTAAGAATTTTGTCTCCTTTTAATTTTTGGCTTAAGATTGTTCTTGTTTTTATATTTAATTTTTTCTTCATATTTTGAAAATATTGATAATCATGCTTCATAAATCTCGGAAATTGATCAGTTGTACCATAACTTACATACTGTTTTGATTCTAGAACAAGATTAAGGATATTTTTTACGCCTTTTCTGCCTTTATAGACGATTACTTTGTTCTCTTCTATTGGTAATATGGTTTTTAGTTTAGGGATAATGTTAGAAGCAAGAGTTTCCATTTCTTTAAGATTATCAGTTATTACTTTGGGGTTCATAGCAAAGAACATTTTTCTATTTGAGGAAATATTATAACCAACAAAACCTTTTTCAATAAGCCTCTTTAATGAATCATAAGTTGTACGCCTATTGATATTTGTTTCTTTACTTATTTGTCCTGCTGTTATATCTGAATTTTTAAGTAATTCTAAATAAATTTTTGCTTCATTTTTTGAGAATCCTAGTTTGATTAATTCATTTTCCATTAGATTTTAGAAGACTTTTTGATTATTTAAATCTTTTCATTTGATGTAAGGATATTTACCACAATAATTGAAATAGTCTTATTTGTGTTATTTTTAATAATGGGGGGAATTAAAATGGAAGATTTAACAAAAAAAATTATAATAATAGGAGCAGGGGCTGTAATAAGTTTAGCTGCATTATCACCTGTATTATATGAAGCAACAATAGGTCATGCTGAATGGGAGATGCAGAAAAGACAAGATGGAATAATAAGAAACCTAAATTATAATCCTTTAACTAGAACATCTGATTTAAAAGAATTTGAAAGATTATATAGAGCAGAAGAAGAAGCTTATGATAATGGACATGGAGTAATGCACCCGTCTATTTTAGAAGAATAATTCTTTCTTCTTTTTTATATAAAAGATAAAATTTAAAAGGTTTATTTAATTAGAAAAACTAATGATAAAATTTGATGAATGGAAAAAAATGGATATTAGAGTTGGCGAGATTAAAGAAATAAAGGATCATCCTAATGCTGATAAATTATATATTCTAAAGGTTGATATTGGAGATAAAGAAATACAGGTTGTTACAGGACTAAAGGAATATTATAAAAAAGAGAAATTAAAAGGAAAAAGGTTTGTTTTCTTTGTAAATTTAGAACCTGTAAATTTAAGGGGAGAGAATTCAGAAGGGATGATTTTAGCTGCTGTTAAGGATAAAAAAGTTGTTTTATTAAAGCCTGATAAGAAAATTGATAATGGGGCTAGGATAGAATAATTGTAAGTGGGCCCGAGGAGATTTGAACTCCCGGCCTGTATCGACAACTTATTGAGTTGTTCTCGATATATGAGTTGGAAAATAGACCAACTTATCAGTTTCACTAAAAGCTAAGTTAGCTTTTTCGAGTGCTTTAGCCATGTTTTCCAACACTCTAGCCAGACTAAGCTACGGGCCCTTGTAATAAGAATTAATGTCTATCTCGCCTTTTAAAATTTTTCGTCTTTCGATTATATTAGTATTTGGTGGACAAAAGCCAAATTTCTTCCATATTTCATATTTTGTTAAATGTTTAGTTGAATTAAAGCCTATTTCTTTAAACCAAAGATTTAGGTTTTGTAGACCATTTAAATTTATAGTATTAATAAATAATTCTTTGTTATTTCTATACGTTTTATAATCAGAAATATAACATAAATTAAAACCAATTTCTTTTAGCAATTTAATAACAGATTTCTGTAGCTTCTTGCTTTGTGTGCCAAAAGTAATTGAAGGATAATAATGTTTTTGTCTATACCTCTTTTTAAAAGTTATACAAAATTCTGTATCTGCTAATCCCTTTAAGAAAGCTTTTTTAATTTCAGAATTTGAATTTTTAATTATTTTAGGTATATCTATATCTTTTTTTGGGCTTAAAGGTATTCCTATAGATTTATTAAAAAATATAAGCATAGCTTTAGAAATAAACTCAGTTGTTATAGTTGTTTTATATCCTAAGTATATATTAGCTTTTTTATTAAATAATTTTTTGACCAAGGGAGTTATGCACTTCTTATGAAGTTCAAATTCATCTATTTCATGACCACTGTATTTTATTATATATTTAAGTCCATTACAATCTGACCTTTTATATATATTCATACAACCATCACCTATGTGAATACCAACCAAATATGCAAGTTCTGGGGTTAAATATTGTGGAATTTTTATATTATTCTTAATATCATTTTTGCTAAATTCAACTTTTGAAATATCTAATTTCATATCGATAAAGAAGGCTTTTTCCTTTATAAACCCTGCGCGTGGATGTCGGATATGTCGGATATTATTTTAAAAATAAACGCCTCGGGTAGGACTTGAACCTACCTACGGTTTTAAGCTTTTAAACTTAAAAAGACCGCACGGTCACAGTCCTAGCAGGTTAACAGCGTCACATACATATACAAGATGTATATGAATCGTGTGCTCTACCTATTGCTCCGCATGATGCGACTGAGCTACCGAGGCCTGTAAGCTAAGAATAAAATTTGTTTTAAAAAGGTTTCTCTTATTCGAAATTGTGTATTAAAATAATGTTTATTACTCCTAAGAATAAAGATAAAAAATAGAAAAAGTTAATAAGATTAATGGATTAAAAAATATATGAATAAGGAAAAATGGTTGCATAAATTAAACATGCAAAGTTGGTTTTATATAATTGGTTTGATAATACTAATTTTCTTTAATTACGTTAGATTTGATCCAACAGAGTTTTTTAGAATTTTATCTCCAATATTAATTGTTTCCTCTTTTGCATTTTTGGGAATTTTAGCTATATCAGAAATTAGGCACTCTATTAAAGAATATTCTTCTAAAAAAACTAATGAAATTCTCAGAGAAATTGAAGGTCTTAGGAAACGTCAAATTACAGAAAATTTGGAAGACCAAATTATAACAGATAAAGATATATTAAATTTAAGGGAGTCTTTAAGAAACTTTAAAAATAATTATTTTGAAAGGTACATTACTTATTCTACAATTTTATTTGCATTTACTCTTCTTTCCACATTTGTAAATTTTGGTTTATATATTGATATATCAAATATGGTTGTTATGGTTATATTCTTCCTTTGGGGTCTTTTTTATTTTTGTCAGATGTTAAAAACTATTTTTATTTCTATGAGAAATTAGTTTAGGATGTAAAAAATTGTAAAAAGTTAAAGTATGTTAGGCGAAATTTATTTTAATGGTATATTAGGAGATTCTTTAAATTTTTTAAATTTCTTAAAACTTAATATTAAGATTTGAATTAAGATAATTAAAGGTATTAAACTTATTAAATTAAATATAAATTTAAAAGAGTATGTTATTACCATTATAAAACCTATTATGGAAAATAAATTTTCTATATTTTTTATAAAAAGCTTAAAGTTTATAGTTCCCTTTTTTAAGTATATTATCTTTCTTTTAAGTCTAAAAAGTAATACGACTAAAAACAACTCGGATATTATTACTTTAAGTTTATAAAAATAAGTTCTCTTAAATTCTAATTTAATATAGTTTTGAGTAAAATAGCCTTTTCCATCCAAAGATGGATTTTGGTTCTTTATAGAGATTGGGACTGTAATACTATTTATAACATGAGGATATATATTATATATTTCAGAATATTGTATATCCCAAGGAAATGCAAAAATATATTTATTATTTAACTTTAAATTTTTATCAAATATAAAAAAGGAATCATCAAACTGAATATCATAAGATTTATTCCCTTTCAAATCAATATATTCTGTATGTAATTTATTAAAAGATGGATTTCCAAACACCTTAAAAATTAGGGTTGGTTTTATTTCAGATTCAGCAAAAAATATATTACTAATATTTCCTATTAATTCTACTTCTACCCTTGTTGGGAGAACCGTATTTGTGTTATGGGTACCCTTATTAAAAGTCTTTAAATCTTGTATTGAGCAATTATTGGGTCTTAATATATTTGATTTAGGGATAATTTTAAAAAAAGTATTATTAATCCATAACCACTTGTTAGGATCCTTTAATTTTTTAGCTTCTTGTAGACTAATTTCTTGTAAAGAAAAATTATATAATTCTTGAAAGCATTCTAATCCTTTTTCAGTAAATGCTACTTGTATTAATCCAGAAAGAGCCATCATGTTTTCTCCAGTGCCCACATTCTCAGGGTCTGAAAAGTTTAATACCCCTTTACTCTTCCTTCCATCAGGGCTATTAAAAGAGTATTCAAAAGACGCTAATCTAGTTGGATTAGAGCCATATATGTGGGGAGTTATTGTAATTGTTGCATTTTCTCCATTATCCAACTTAATATTCTGAGGATAAAAATAAGAAAAAATATCCCAACAGAATAAGCTAAAAATTATTATAGATAAGAATATAACTAAAATATTATTCTTTAATTTAAATTTATTCATTTATAAATAAAATTTTTAATAAAGATATAAATCTTATTGTTCGCTTAATACTAAATAAACTCCTAATCTAAAAATTCGCTATTCTTTATTTTTTCTGGCAAATATCATAAACTATATAAAGATTAAAGTATATAAATATACCATGAAAATCAATATAATAAAATTAGTTCCTAAAAATTGGTTAATTAAAGATTTGGGAGATAAAATTGAGGTTACTTATAAATCAAAAAGAGGTAATTACAATAGAAAAGCATTTGTTTTTCCAAAAGAAATTTGTATGAATGAAAAATTTATGGAGGGAATTGGTTTATATTTAGGTGATGGTGATTTAAATAGAAAAGAAAAAGGACATCTTGGTTACTGTTCTAAAGATAAAGATATAGCAAAATATGCCTTTTCTTTTTTACAAAGTTATTTTAATGTGAAGATTAAAGATATTACATTTTTAGTTCAATATAAAACAAAAAATAAAAAGTTAAAAGAGGAATGGGCTTCTTATTTATCAATTTCAAAAGAAAAAATATTAACAAGGTTTTCTGATAGGCATAGAAATGAATGTTTACAAATTCAAGTTAATGGTGTTGTTTTTAGAAAGATTTTTGAACTTGTTATAAAAGAAGCATTAAAAAAGGATTTTATTAATAATAAAAAGTTAAGAAGAGGAATTTTAAGAGGATTATTTGCTGCTGAAGGAAACATAGGAATTGATTATATTGAAAAGAAACCATATATATCCCAAATAGATTTTAATCTGCATATAAATGAAAATAAAATTAAAGATTATATATGTAAAATACTTGAATTAGAAAATATTGGTTATAGAATTAGCAAAGATGAGAAAGACAATTCTTTGGTGGTATCTATAAGCAACTGGAATAATTATTTAAAATTATGGAAAATTAATATATTTGATTTATGTAAAAGAAAGAAAAATAAATTTGAGGAGATTTGTTTAAATTTAAATATTCACTTTAATTTTAATAATAAATTTAGAGAAGAATTCTTCAAATCTCTGAATATATATCAAAAAGATATAGCAAAAATTATTGGATCATGGCAAGCAAATGTTTCTAGAACAATTGATGGGATTCATTTATTAAAAGTTGGACAGTTAAATAAATTATTACCTTATTCTAATTTTACTAAAAAAGAGATATTAAATAATTTAGATTATATTAGGATTGGATCTTTAACCAATTTAAAACCAAATAAAGACATATTAGAATTTTTAAAAACTTTTAAATCATTCTAAGAAATCCTTTTTCTTAATCTTTTCAGGCAAATAAATTTCAGATATAAAACTTACACCTTTTGAACTTAAAGATTGAATTTCAACTTTACCATTAAATTCCTTCATCATTTTAAATTGCCTTTGCCAGTCTTTATTATTTTTAAACCAGTCATATTTAGAAACTTGTTTTATCCTTGCCAAATCTTTTTCATCTAATTTAATTAATTGCTTTTTTAAATCATACTTTATGACATCATCCATGGTAATTCCTACATACTTAACACTTGGTATAGTTAATCTTTCAGAAGCATGAGATAAAGCAATTGAGCCGTATTTTAATACAGAATAGATATATGCACCATAAATATCCCCATCGCATAGGACGTAAATTGGCAAATTATGCTCTTCAGATAATCTTTGCAATAATCTTCTTATTCCTCTAGTGGTTTGACCTTGTGATGTAACAAGAATAGCATTATTTTTAGCCCAAAATTTATCTTCTACTAATCTTTCAAATGTACTTGCTTTTTCCATGTATAAAACATATTTTGCATTTACTTTTTTAAATTCTATTTCATCTGTAATAGAAGGAATGGAATAACCTCCCTTACCTAATTTAGAACAATCAATTTTGTCGCCAGAGTCTTCTATAATAATATTTCCAACTAAACTACCCATTTTATTAGCAGAAATATGCATTTGCTCTCTTGACAAGCCTGTAATAACCTCTAAATCCTCTATTATCTTGTCAGATTCAACTTGGTCATCTACTATGTTAATATTTGTCTTTGGTATTGTTCTTTTTGCTATATAGAAAATTCCTCTAAGATGCTCGTGCTTGTTTGTCTCTAATAATTCTTTTTTTATTATACTAGCTATTTCCAAAGTTTGTAAAAATTTTTTGGCATGTGCTATATTAAAAAAATATCTTGATGAAACCTTTTCGCCCATTACTATTGTTTTTGATTTTTCATCGTAGTTAATATTAGATAATGCTCTAATTGGAATAACTATTTCAGGATTTTTTTGTTTTTTAATCTGCTCTAATATATTCTTCCCGAGTTTTTCTAGTTCTTCTTTAGGTTTGTTCTTGCTCATTTTCTTTTGGCATTAAATCTTTTAATGATTTTTTCAGTATTTTATTTAAATCAGCTATTATTTTATCTTTTTCTGCTTTTGTTAGTGATGAAACTGATGATGCAACCTCTGGAATGTAATTTTCAAATAAAGATGCTTTTTCTTTCTGTTCACGGAGATGAACTGTCCTTCTTATATAACTTAATAATTTTCTGCCACATTCCTGGATTGCAAGTTTTATTTCTCTAATAATCTCTGGATAAGGTGCTATTGCTTCTTTACTTTCTGATGTAAATGGAACCCAAACAGATGCCATATGAATTGCTATAACTACAGGTCCTATTGGTAAGGCTCCTTTTGATTGCTGCAAACCATAATTATGCCAATTAGTTTCTAATATTGATTTTGTTATTGCACATGATGATTGTTGATATTGTAAAGGAACACGATTAGCAAATCTTAGTAATTGAATTGTACTATCTGATTCTAATTTTCCTCCATATGCTATTGCTGCTGTTATTTGGAATGGATTACCACGATAAACAGAAGCTGGTCTTGTAGTAGATGCAAAAAATTCTGCAGGAATTTCCTTTTCCAAACTTTTTTGTAAATCTTCAGCTTCTATTGGCGAAAGGCAATCTGTTGATGGGGCAATTAATTTTGTTTTTTGAATTACATTGAATAATTTTTCTGCTTCTTCTCTAGAAATATTTGATGGATGAGAATTAGTTTTTATTTGTGCTTCTTCACAAATCTTTTTTGCTGTTCCACTTCCTATTCTAGAAAAATCATTTGTTAAAAAACTTTGTAAAGTTCTTGATTCAGTGTTCTTAAGCATGTTAATAAAAACACCAAATTCAATTCCATAGGGATGAGGCTTGATTTCTTTTGGCTGTGGGGGAAGTTTATCTGTTGCTCTAGAAAAAATAGTTCTTTTATTATAAGGAGAGTTATAAATTATATATGCATGAGGATTAGCAATTGCTGTTTGTTTTAGATAGTCATCAACACTTCTAGCGCCTTTTTGATAGAGCGCTTCTATTTCTAATTCAATTTTTGTTCCTGTTACTAAATCTGATGAAACTTCTTTATCAACTAAAATTTGTGGCTGATTATTTTTTGTATCAATATTTAATTCATAATAATGGGCTGGTTGTTTATTAGATATTCTGGATGTAATTTTTGCTGGCTTTCCTGTTGTTAATTGAGAGTATAAAACTGCTGCTGAATTATGTACTAATATTCCATTTGCAATGAAATTGTTTCCTTGTTTCATAGTTAGGTCATAAACATAAGATTCTTTTGATTCTAGTTTCCTTTTTGAGATTACTTTTGTCCATACAACATCAGAATGAAGTAGACAATATAACTCTTGTAATTCAATAGGAGTTTTTTCATTATTAACATTTGAATCTAGATCTTTTACCAATTTACTTAAAGTATGAAAAGTAACTGTTTTTTCTCTTATAAGCAGGTGTGGGGATAAAAATTGTTTTCTAGAAATATTGAGTTTGTTTTTAAGATTATATAATTGGTTTTTTATAAATGGAACTGTTTCAAGATTGCTTTTATTTGTAGATTTTCTAACTATTATAGCTAGATCCCTTTTTTTAATTGGGTGAGAAAAACCGATTTCTCTCTTAAATCTTCTAAGATTTTCAATTCCACTTATAGATAATCTTGTATCTTCTCTTAATTTATTTATTCTTGAGATTACTCTAAATTGTAGTAGAAATAAATTAATATAAGATGTCATCTCTTTGTTTCTTATCATAAAACTTAAACTTTTCCTATCTTTGGAAACAGATCCTTCACAATCAAATAAAGCTTGTATGTAGAATCTTAATAGATCTTTCCTATGTAAGAAACTTTTCAATTTAAATATGTCATGTTTTCTTCCAGATGGTATGCCACATTTATTAATTATCCTTGCTACTAATGAAGAAGAAAACTGCATCATTTGGCCTTTTCCCTTTGAATGCTTAAACTGTCTGCATTCTATTCCAAACAAATCTTTTATTAATCTTTTAAACTGCTCTTGTAAATAGTCACTGTTATTCCAAAAAGAAATATTCCTTCCCCACCTTCCTGTTTCACCTTTTTGAGAATATCCATCGCCTGATATAAACCCTAAAAATCTCATGAAGTCAGCGTTAATATATTTTGGAATTCTTACATAAGTTCCAAGTTTTCCTACTTTAGTACACGTGTTAATTAATTCTGTTTTTGGTAATTTCAGATCTTGGGCGAATTGCTCAATCAAGTATATTGTTGGTCTTCTCCTTATTCTTTTCTTTCTCCACCCTTTAATTTGATCTATAGAAATTCCAAATTGCTTTCCTACCTTCCCCCATGTTCCATATTTTTTTCTGAGTTCATCCAATAAATTATTAACAAATGGATAATTATCTATATTTGTATCATCGTCCAAAAGTTCAAAGAAACTTATTTTTTGTTTTTTAACATGACTTTTTAGATTTCTTGAAACGGCAATGTATTCTCCTTCTTTAATCTCTTCTACATCTTTCCATTTCAATCCTTCCTCTCTTTTCCACCAAGAACTTTTAAATTTACCAAATAAGGAGGAGAAGGAATTTTCCAGAAATGATCAACTTTTCCAAGCCCTAATTTTAAATCAGGTGTTAATACAAAAAGATCTGTATTTGGTTTTTTTTCAACTATTTCTTTTATTGGAAGGACTTTTCCATTGCCTGTTGGAATTAAGGTATCTGGAGCCATACAAATTCCAATACCTTGCTGACCTCTTTGCTGTCGCATACTAAAAAATTTGCTTCCATATAATAAACGAGCAAAAATATGAGGAATTTGTTTTTTAACAATTCCAGGGCCATTATCTTCAACAATAATTTTAAATCTGTTCTCTGCTAATTGCTTGATATTTATTTTTATTAGTGGCAGTATATTAGCTTCTTGGCATGCATCAAGAGAATTATCAACTGCTTCTTTTATTGTTGTTAGCAAGGCTTTTCTTGGATTATCAAAGCCAAGAAGATGCCTATTTTTTGTAAAAAATTCTGAAACTGAAATAGATTGCTGCTTTTTTGCTAATTCATCTGCAATTGTAGACATAAAATTAAAGAAAATTGAATTGGTTAATAAAGATTTTTATTTTAACTCTTCTAATTTGCTTAAAACAAAGCTGCTAACTGATTTAAAATCCGGCAAATCTGATAAAACAAATGAGCTAAGCTCTTTTTCCCATAAACTTTCTAAATTTTTTATTCTTTTTTTAAATGCAGTATAATCTATTTTCATATTAAAAAAGGATAGCTTTTTGGTTATAAGTGATCTATCTAAATCTACAAACTTTAATAAGAAAAATAAGTCATATAAATCCCTTGCACTTTCTCTATTAAGCAGAGAATGAAGCTTCTCAGCTAAAATTTCTTTTAAACTAAGAACTCTTAAAGAAAAGGGGTTTATATCAATATATGAAGAGGTGTAATTTTTAACATCAAATTTATCAAGAACAGGATTTTTTAGATTTATATCAATTCTTAATGTGTTATATTTTGTTATTATACCTTTAAATGCTATTTTTATCAAGATAGAATTTTTTAATCTCTTTATTTCTTTAATTTCTGAATTTTCAATATTCTCTAAAGCCTTTTTTATTATTATTTCTACATTTAAATCTCCTATTAAAGAAAAATCTATGTCCTCTGAAAATCTTTTCAAGCCGTATAATTTATATAAGGCAGTTCCTCTCTTAAAAATGAGAAGATTTGTTTGTTTGTATATATTAAATAATAATAAATCTTGAAAGTAATCTTTTTCCATATATTCTTTATTCAATAATCCTTTTCTTTTTGCTGTTTCTATTAATATCTCTTTTGTTATCATTTTGTATTAATAATCAATTTCCATTTTTTATTTTTTATCCCCTGCTTTTTCGCTAAAGGATCTAAATAAATATACCTATTGTTAATATTCTTCTTTATTTTATCAAAGACATCAAATCCCTGCTTTTCAAGCAAATATCCTATTCTTTTTATTATACTGCTTTTTTTAATTTTTTGTAAATATTCTAACATTCTTTCAATATTTATATTTTCAAGAGCTTCTTCAAACAAAGAAATAGGAACTACACCAATAGAATCTATTAATGCTTTTTCAGGAGTGGCTATAGGAATTTTAAAATTCATATATTCCAAGTTGTTAAAACCAAAAAAATATTTTGTGTGAATAAATTTAATCCCTGAGATAAATTTAATGTTTTTATTTTTTTTAATGGTAAAGCAAAAAATATCTTTAGGAATTTGTGTTATAAGCTTATAGTAAGATAAAGCAGACACAGATGATATATAACTGGGCTTGTTTAAGAAGGTGGATATTAGAAATTGGTCATCCTGAAATGTGTATGTGTTTCTTCTTATTTTTTTAATCTCATTTGAGAGGACTAATCTCTTTAATAATTTTTTAGCATATTCTTTTCCAGAAACAATTTGGGAAATATCTGCTAATGAAAATACAGGAACTTCTTTTAGCTTTAATATCTTTGATTCATACATAGAAAATTGAATAATTTCAATATTTATAAACTTTTTGGTATTAAAAGGGGATATTTTTATCCCTTTTTATGGGATATTTGTTTAAATTTAAAAAATTTTAATCTTGAGAGATTTTATTTTAATTTTTTAATTGATAGTTCAATTGTTTTGTAAACCGGGGCATGAGGAGCACCTGCTAAGATGTCTTCTATTGCTTTTTTTGCAATTAATACATTTTGTAATTCTCCAATTATAGATACTGTTTTTCCGTAAATTGAAATTTCTGTATCAGTTAAAGATTCAATTGTTTTTCTGCATTTACCTCTTGTTCCTATTATTCTTGATTTAATCCTGATTAAATTATTTTTACTTTTTCCTGCAAAATTTTGTATTGGAATGATTTCAAAACAGATATCATCATTTAGCAAAGATAAGGCTATATTAGGATTAAAACCTCTGCCGATAGCTTCTATTACTGACTTTGTTTGATAAGTTGTTAAAGGATCTTCTCCCTTAATTGTTACAAAACCTAGTTCAGAATCTATTTTTAATTTTGTTGAGGTTATTTTTTCTATTTTTCTTTTTGTTGAGCCTTTTTTTCCTATTAAAACAGCTACCCTTTGTTTAGATATGTTTAGTTCATAAACATTCATTTTAGAACTCTTCTATTTCTTCTAATTGTTTTAAATAACCTTTTCTCTTTATCCAGTCTATTTGGCTAGGACGATATTTAAAGATTATATCACCTTTTTCTGCATCAAATTCCCATGGTTCTACTAAAACTAAATCACCTTCTCGTATCCATAATTTTCTTTTTAATCTCCCTGGGATTCTACAAATGCGTGTTTTTTGGTCTAAGCAGCGAACTCGCATTCTAGAAGCACCTAAACGCTGATCAACTATTCCAAATGTTTGTCTTCCTCTTGGTAATTTAACTCTACTAATTTCAAATTGAATTTGCTCTTGACGCTCTTGCTCTTCTTTCTTCTTTGACATATTCTATTTAGAATAAAGTTATTTTATAAAGGTTTTGAAAGAAAATTTAGGACAGTAACCATTTCCATAAAGGTGTGAATTTAATATTTGCTTTTTTATTAAACCACCTAACTTTTTCTTCGGACTCATAATCTTCAGTTATAATCAAAAGATCACTACACTTTAATTCTTTTCCAGCTTTAATCAATGCTCTTATTTCCCTATTTTTTGTTTCAATATTTTTGACATTAAAACATACTTGTATAATCTGTTTAATTTTTTCTCCTTCTTTTAACACAAAATCAACTTCTTCATGCTCTTGATTTTTCCAGTAGTATATTTTTATATTATTATTTAACTCCCTATTTTTTAATTCACATGCTACTATATTTTCATAAAGTTTTCCCATATCGGGGCTTGCTTTAAATGCTTTAGCATAAATAAACCCGTTATCTATGCAATATATCTTTTTATTAGAGGTTATTTGTTCTTTTAATTTATAAGAGAATTTTTTTAAACTAAAAAAAATAAATGCTTCTTCAAGATAATTAATATATTTTTCAATAGTATGAACACTTTGTATTTTTGTCATCTTGGAGAGAGCTGTATAAGAATATTCATTAGCAATATTTGACATAAGATAAAATGCTAAGTCTTCTATCCCCTGTGCAAATCTTATTTTATGTCTTTTTACAATATCTTTATAAATAATTGAATTAAAAAGAGTTGACAAATAATCTTTATAATCTATGTTCTTTATTAATGGTTCTGGGTAACCCCCATATATAACAAAATTATCAAGTTTCTCTTTAATTTGGTGAGTTGTTAATTCTTTTTTATTTACTTCTAAATATTCTTTAAATGAAAATGGAAAGATATTTATTAAAAAATGCCTGCCTGTCAGATGTGTTCCGAGTTCCTTGCTTAAAAGTTTAGAATTGCTTCCAGTAATTATTAAATTCATTCCTTGTCTTTGCATCCTATTAACAAATAATTCCCATTTAGGGAGATTCTGTATCTCATCAAATAGAACAAATTTTGGATTTTTATAAACTGTGTTCATTGCTTCAACAACGGCATCATAATCCTTTATATCAGTTAATCTCTCATCATCAAAATTAACATATCCAAAATTTCCTTGTTTATTAAGAAAATGAAATGCAAAAAAGGATTTTCCAGCTCTCCTCGGGCCTACAATAACTTTTATTAAAGGATTATCCAGCTTTTTATAATCTGCCTTTCTCTGTATATATAACTCTTTAAGTTTAATATCTAATTCCTGCTTTTGCATTATGAGGATATCTTTTATCATAAAATTCATGATGCACAAAAGTATTTAAATTTATGCATTATAAAATAATTGTAATTTTATTTTTCAGTGTAATATATTTGTCTAAATGTTACATTTAAGTGTAACAATTTTTGATAGCCTAAGGTGGTTAAGTCAACTCTATTGCGCTAGAAAAAACACCCTTCTATTATAATAAGAATAAATATTCTAAAGGATTGGAAAATTTACAGCACAATTAAATTGACAGTGCCAAGAAACGAAATATTTAAATAGTACAAAAATATATTAAAATTGTACTATGGATAAGATAATAAAAACAATACTTGTAGAATGGAAGAGTAAAAATATCCCTGAAGTAATCCAAAGAGAGACTAATCTTC
>Ga0209541_10007709_pt1 | contig 17998 bp, 20 predicted proteins | sample RifCSPlowO2_01_FD_184027 | JGI IMG/M metagenome (GOLD analysis project Ga0209541, IMG submission 184027) | Groundwater microbial communities from Rifle, Colorado - Rifle CSP2_plank lowO2_0.1 (SPAdes) (version 2) | ecosystem: Environmental > Aquatic > Deep subsurface > Groundwater | place... | reverse complement strand
CGTAACAGTGCGGATGCAAAATAGAGAAGTAAGCTTCAAGATACTTGCATGCTCTGCATTGCGGAGAGCAATAAGTTCCCTATTCAGGGAACTTTTCTACAGAGCCGATAGTGCATCAAGTATATATATGTCTGCGACAGATTTGCTCATCATAGAACACGCTCGTAAAAACTAGATCTATTTTTTCTTCAAGAATAATTCAATGGTGCTGACTCTAATTAACTTTCCTTCTTCATTGGTAAACTGTTCAGAATTAGTTTTAATGTCATGAACATGGATTTGATTATCTAAAAACCGTTTCATAGCAACTTCTACAATGTCTACTGCTTTGGAAATAAATTTTCCACGAGCCTTGACGGCGACTTCAGGAGCATTATGAGCAGTAAATTGCATGACAATACCAGTCACATAATTCATCAAAGGCTTGCTTCCTACAAAAATAATATTATCGTCGCGTTTAGGTGTTGTCTGTTGCGTCTGTTTGTCCAGCTCTTGAGCCATAGTTTACCTGTATAACTAGCTATAATGATGTTCAAGAAAGATATAAGCTTTATCGTTGTCGAGAAGTAGATTTATCGTATCTTGGGCTTCTATGACCTCGAGAAGCAGACATAACTCTTTTTACCTTAGGTTTTGCGCTTTCTACCTGCTGTTTCGCTAAACGACTTAAATAGCCTGCAACGATATTACGCATCTTCTTATTTGGGTTCACGAGCAAGTTCGTTACGACTGCTTTATTCTCATCAAAATTGATTTTTGCCTCTCCAGGGTATTTGTTAAAGAGCTTTCTGGCTGTGCGTTTGATCAATTGTGTTTTAATACGACCCATTGTTGCAATGGTTTGTTTGGGGGGGTTTTTAAAGCTTTCTTTACTGTTTTTAATATTATCTCTTTGTTAAATCATTTAACATCTACATCTTTTTTTACTCTCTTTGTTAATTATTAAATTATATACCCTTATTTTGTTCTTCTTTGTTTTCTATTCTCCATCATAAGGTTTATATACTTTCTTTGTTAAATAACTTTCATGGGACATAGCAGCCATTACTTAGATCGTGTTCTCTTTACCTATTCCCTGTCTCATTTGACTCATTCAGAAAAAATTAGGTTCTATTATGCCCTTAAAGGAAGAGACGGCAAATCGGGTGTTGTCAGAGAATATCATATTCGGCAGCTGGGAAAGACTGTCCTGCTTGTTCCGAGTCCATTTGATAGTGATGTCGAATCCTTTTTAAAAATCTGGAAATGTAGCATGATGAAAAAGAGAGTGATGATCGAACCATGATAACTACAAAAGCGGTGACTCTATGTGTACTCTTTTTAGGACTTCTCGGGTTAGTGTCTGGTTTCCAGTACACTCTTCTGACTCAGAACAATTTTGATCAAGGAAGCTACTCAGATACCACTTATAATACAAGCGCTTTAGCTGTGCAATTAAGTTCATTGAATCTTACTGGTAACTACACTAGCCAGATCTTCGATGGTTTTGACACAAGCCAATGGACTAGCATCGCTTTGAATCAGACGTTACCGCTCGAACCCCTTTTGATTGTTGTTGACAGTCAGGATGATATTTGGAAGTCATATGACGGTGTGAACTGGGCTTTGATTACAGATGACTACAATGCTGGCGACGGTGGCAATGATGCACAGTTTGTCTTCATGGATTATCGCAACCAATTCTATGCTATTGAAGACGATGATGATGTCTGGGTCTCTACTAATCGCGGGTTGAATTGGACCAAAGTCAATGATGATTATAATAGTGGTGAGGGACAACATGTTGTGCGCGCCGCTGCAGACTACAACAATAATCTTTACCTCATTGAAGGTGATGAGGATGTGTGGAAGTCTACTGATGACGGGTTGAATTGGACCAAAGTCAATGGCAGCGACTTCAATGGCGGCAATGGAAATCCTGCAGGGCTTGTAGTGAACAGCTCAAACACACTCATTGTTGTAGATAATAGCGAAGATGTATGGGCTAGCACAGACGGCACTGTATGGCGTTTTATTGCTAATGACCTCAACGGCGCAGAAGGCAGCGATGTGGATTATCTTATGATTGACAGCAGAGATTATATTTATGCGATAGAAGATGATGACGACATTTGGAGATCCATTGATGCTGGTTTTAACTGGATAAAAATTCGCACTGATTATAACGGCGAAGGACAGCACGTTACCAGAGCTACTATTGACTCTGATAATATATTTTATATTATAGAAAGTGACGAGGATGTGTGGAAGTCTACTGATGATGGGTTGAATTGGACCAAAGTCAATGGCAGCGACTTCAATGGCGGCAATGGAAATCCTGCAGGGCTCTTTAGCTTCAATTCTACGACAAATACTTCGCTTCAGGCAAGATCTTGTTCCCTGCCTGATTGCAGTGATAGTCTCTTTACTAATACTGGATTGAATCTCAATTTTAATTCAAATCGCTATTTCCAGTTTTTTATAACCATGACTGCTGATGATCAAGAGTTCACACCTTCCCTCTTCGAACTCACACTCGATTACATTGATGTAGGATACCCTAATGTCAGCACTGCTTTTCCGCAGAATGGTACTTTCTCTGTGAATGACTCAGTTTCTCTCAATGCGACTGTATTTGATGGACGAGCAGTAGACACTGTGCTCGCAAATCTCACATTCCCTAATGGCACTTCAGAATTCCTTACTTTGCTAAACACCAGCACTTATTTTTATGAAATTAATTATATTCCTTTAGATGGCGGAGACTATATATTTACTATTCTTGTCAATGATACGTCCAATAACTTGAATGATACGCTCTCTGGACAATTTTATGTTACTAGTGTTGACACAACTCATCCTTCAGTAGAACTAGGCCAGTGCTCCCCAAATCCAAGCATTTTAGGGCAGAATATTATCTGCACTGCAACCGTGACTGATGATCTACAAATTGATTTAGTGTTAGTAAATGTTACCTCATTCACAGGAACTTCTTTTCAACCTTCTGTCACTAATGTGAGTGACGTGTATAGTTTTACGATGAATACTTCTTCCCTAGGAGCAGGAACAAGCACTTTCTTATGGACAGCCAATGATACCAGCAATAATATTAATGACACTACTTCAGGCACTTTTGATGTTCAACCCCCCAATGATCTTGATGGACCAGAAATATTCCCGGATGTTTGCAGTCCTGATCCAAGCCTTCGCGGAGAAGATGTTACTTGCAATGCGACGATTATTGATGATGTGCAGATAGATATAGTTTTAGCAAATATCACACTATCCAACGGCGTTATTGTAGAAGTTCCTGTGTTTAATGAAAGCAGTTTGTACTTTTTCACCTATAACGCATCACTTACTGGGACTATGTTTGTGCTTTGGACAGCCAATGATAGCAGCAATAATATTTCGCTGAATAATGAACAAAACTTTACTGTCAATCTCCCCGCAGACTTCACGCCTCCGACTATTACTATTGAAAGTTGCGCGCCTGATCCCAGTACTGTCAGTCAGGAAGTAGTTTGCAATGCAACAATCACAGATGATATACAACTTGCTACAGTTTTAGCGAATGTGACTCTGCCAGACAGCACAATCATAGCATTAAGCGTCAGCAACAGCAGCGATGTGTACACTTTTAGCTTTACTACTTCTCTAGCTGGAACTCATACTCTTTTATGGTATGCTAATGACACTTCTAGTAACGAAGTTTTTGACACCAATCAAAGTTTCATCGCACAGGCATCTAACCAAGGCTCTAGCGGAGGCAACTCTGGTTCTTCTAGCAATGGTGGAGATAATGGTCCGGGAGCTTTACGTAATGCTGCGCCAGGAACTCCAGTAATAGGAAACTCTCCACAACCGAAACAAGCACAGCCTTCAACACAACCATCACCAGTACAACGACAAGGCAGTAGTCCAACTGTTCAACAGCAATCAGCAACTTTTTCGAATGATTTAACAGGTGCAGCAGTAGGATCTAAAAGAGAGGGCACTCTTTGGAAAACTTTCCTCTACACACTGCTTATTTTAACTTTCTTTTTTGTCGCAGTAGTCTACACTCTTCGTGAACGACGAGCAGCAACGAAGCATTTATATAGCAACAGACAAACAAAAAAAATCATGGTGAAAAATCCAGAGGTGCTTGATAAACTACAAGGATACGTCAGCTCCGAAGTTCTACATAAACTCAAAAAAGGCGATCAATTACAGCAAAAACGCGTTGATCCTAAAGACAAAGAATTTGCTCATCAATTCCCTGAAACTGCTAAAGAGCTCCAAGAAAAGAAGTTCCAAGCGCATCCTAAGAAATTTAATTACGAACGCCTAGAACAAGTCAAACAGGACATCGCCAAAAATAATCGAACAGTTTCTGCCGTTGACATGAAAAAAATTTTCCCAGAAACCTTAGGGAAAGTGGCAAGACTCCAAGAAGATCGCTTCGTCTTATCATCACGATCACAGCAAACCAGACAAAAAATCGCAGAAGATGACTTCAGCAGCCATTATGTGGTAAAAAATCCTGAAAAATCAGCCCCTCCAGAGCCAAAACAGCCTCCTCAGACTAGTCGAAAGATTAATAAGAGTTCAAAAGATGATTTACTCAAAGGATTACAAGAGGTGTACAAGATTGAGTAAGGAAAGTAAGATCATAGGCGTCATTTCTATCAAAGGCGGTGTAGGGAAAACATCAGTCACTGCAAACATAGGCGCAGCTCTCGCTCAAGAGTTCAACAAAAACGTTGTTATTGTCGACGCTAATTTTTCTGCTCCCAATCTAGGCTTACATTTTGGGCTCACACAACCGACAGTTACGCTGCATGATGTGCTCACTAACAAAGTAGACATTGGCGACGCAATTCATGAATATACTAAGAACCTTCATTTAGTTCCTGGAAGCTTATTGAACGAAAAAATCAATCCTTATAACTTACGAGAAAAAGTCAAGAAGCTGAAAAGCTACTACGACATTGTCTTACTAGACTCTTCCCCTAATCTAAATGATGAATTACGCGCTGTGATGCTTGCAGCAGACCAATTGATAGTTGTTACCAACCCTGATTTTCCGACGTTAAGCACGACGATGCACGCTGTGAAAGTAGCCAGACAGAAACGAGTTCCCATCATGGGCATTGTCCTGAACAAAGTGAGAAACAAAAACTTTGAATTGAGCGTTGAAGAAATTGAAGAAAGCTGCGGCGTTCCAGTTATTGGCGTTCTGCCTGAGAATATTACCATGTTGGAATCTGTCGCTGAAACAACTCCTGCTACACTGTATAAACCAAATACTGCTGTTGCTATAGAGTTCAAGAAAATTGCTGGTGCTTTAATTGATGAACGCTATGATGATCCTCGCTTTTCCACAAAATTAAAGAATATGTTCAGTTCAGATCCCAAGAAAGAAGAAGTCAACAGAGATATGCTTCGCAAAGGTGTTTTGTACTAATTACACACTTTCTGGTGTATTAAATTCATCAAAATAATCTTTTTCTGATTTATGTAAAAATGCACGCATTTGCATGATTATGAATGCTATTGGAACCCCATTATTTAAAATCCTAGCCTTTTGAGGCAACATATAAGAATCTTCTTTTATCTCAATAATAAATCCGAACAATTTGCTATTGTTGTTTTCTTGTTCCCTGTTTTTTTCCTTTTATTAATTCCAATAATTCAAGAACTTCAGAGGGATCATCAGTATATCCTACTTTTTGTTTAGGAAAATTTCTTCTTGTAAATTCTTCCCAAGTCATTGGTCCTGTTTTTTTCTTCTCTGCCATATTACTCCTGTAGATACTTATTCTCTATATAGTTTTCTTAGAAATTTCCGGAAATCTTCCGATTATTTTTTTTTCAATTTTCTCGAGAATGTAAATATATCTGTTAATTTTGTCTTTTTTATCAATATAAGGAATAGGACTTCTAATACTAGAAAGGATCGGTGAGAACTTGAATCCTGATCGCACAATAATCGTAGGCATGTCTAACGAAACAATATCTCCGCTTCTTGTCTTTAACTCTGGGAAAATAATAACTACTTTGCCCGTGACCTTTTTCGCTAGCTCCATCAAAGTACCTCTGTACAATATCCTTAATTCTTCAGCTATCTTCTCTGCCTCCTGCACTGTTGGCAGACCATGATGAAATGGACCTAGATATGGCTCTGTAACTACAGCTTCAATCACTTTGAACTTTCTCAGATCTGTAGCGTCACCTTCGAATACCTGCCATCTTCCCTTCACATCAGAACGTCTCTGCTCCAACCATTCCAAATTCTTTCTTGCTGCTTTTGATTCTCTATCTACACCCCACATGAGATATCCCATCAACAAACCTTCTTGTAAAATAGTTCCTGTGCCACAGAAAGGATCAAAGATTTCCCTCTGCGCTTCAGACAAGTTAATGAGTATTTTTGCCAGACGGATAGAAATAACCTTGAGAGGATCATAGACTGGGCGAGTCGCGTCTCGCAGTTTGTACTCTTTTGGATTGGAGACTGCTGTAGTTGTGTAGAGAGTGTCTCTATACGCTATAAATTCGAAGTCTAAATGCTGTGCCTTGGATGGATCAATTTTTCTTGTCTTTCCGTGACGCCTCGTTCCTTTCAATTCTTCCTGCGCCAACAGCTGCTTCACTTTTTTGTCTATTTGCAAAGGATCTGCCTTGATATAATTGACTGCATAAATCACTTTGTTCTTTGTACCTTTGTAATACAATGTTTCAGGCTGCGGACGTGCAATCTTGACAGTACCTCCTAATTCTTTGATAGCAATATGCTCATCAAATCCTTGCAGATCGAAAAGAGCTACTTCTTCATTGGAGTCCATCATAGTGTATCGAATCTTCTTTCTTTTACAATACGCTAGGATTTCCAAGAGACTTAAGTCTGGATTACGGCCCAGGACGAAGAGATACTGTGTCATATTTAGATGTGTTTTAAAGGCTATAAAAAGGTTGTTTTATTGTTCGGTTTCAGTAATGACATAGGTTTTTAATAGGAGTTTGTTTACTATGAGTATGTTAGACCTTTACTTTATCCGACATGCTGAAAGCCAAAGAAATTTAGAACCCCATCTTATCGGTGGAAGATCTTTTGATTCTTTATTATCTTCCCTTGGGAAAGAACAAGCCTCTTTACTAGGAAAGCGTCTTGCTTCACAAGGAGTCTTTTTCCAGCATGTATCTTCTTCAACTGCTGTTAGATGTAGAGAAACTGCAGTTGTTGCTGGCCAAGACTTAGGTTTTTCTCTTCAAGATATCGTCTTCTCAGATCAATTACTCGAGCTTGATCAAGGACAATGGGAAGGACAGCCACGAATGCAAATCTATACTCCTAAAACTTTGGCTCAAATTAACTCTAATAACTGGGAATTTACCCCACCTAGAGGAGAATCACAAAAAACTGTTGAAGAAAGGATGTTGGCATTCATCCAAACAAATATATTACCTCTTTATCGTGAAGGTATACCTTTAACTTGTGGTATTTTTAGTCATGGTGTAGCAATTAAATGTTTACTGAGAGGTATTATGGGCTTTACTCCAAGAATCACTTATAAAATTCTTTTAGATAATACTTCTATTACTCGATTACAATATGATGGACGTGGATGGCATCTTTTGAGTGTTAATGATACTGCACATCTCTTTGGAAAACCTACAGAGAATACATGAAAATGAAACCTCATGAGCTTCGAACAGTTTAAAATTAAAACATATGATCTCTGGGATTTGTTTCTACATGAACAACAGTTTCCCTACCTTGGAAGATGTTATGCTTGGGCAAGGAGAGAAGATGCGCAGAAAGTTACAGATATGTCTCCTCGAGAAACTAGTGAGTTGTTTGAAAAGGTAATTCCTGCTTGGAATACTGCTATTGAAAAATTATTTCAGCATGATTGGCCAAATGTTAGCTGTCTAGGAAATACCAGTCCTCATCTTCATTGGCACCTTATTCCTCGTTACCATAGCCCTCGTGTTTTTAGAAATATTTCATTTGTAGATCCAAATCCGACAGGCAATTATGCACCTTATCCAAAACAAGAGCTAGACGTGGAGATTCTTCAAGAAATAAAAGGGATGATTGGAAAAGAACTTTCTGTATTTGTTTAGCTACCTCAATCAGAGGCTTATTTGGTCTTCTTTCCGCTAAAAAATTTTAAGAAAGTGTAAAATGGAAACTAAAACGGGCTCCGTTTCAAAATGAGCTAAACAAATACAACTTTCTTAATTCTTCATAAAAACCTTTTTAAAGTCCCTCTAGCCCTCTGGTGGTATGAAACCTGAAGATCTCATGATTAAGGATCGCAAGAAGAAACTAGATGCTTTACGCAAAGAAGGCGTGAATCCTTATCCTTATCATTTTGAACATAAAGACCATGCCGTTGACCTTCTAAAAAAATTTGAGTATTTAGGCAATCATGAAGAAACACAACATGAAGTCTCTCTTGCTGGTCGTTTGATGACTCACAGAGTTATGGGAAAAGCAGGCTTCGCGCATCTGCAAGATCAAACTGGCAGAATTCAAATTTATGTCCGTGAAGACGTTTTAGGAGAAAAGAATTACAAACATTTTGCAACCACAGACTTGGGAGACATTGTCGGTGTCAAGGGAACGATTTTCAGAACGAAGATGGGGGAAATTACTATCAAAGCCAAGATGTTTGAATTGTTGGCTAAATGTCTTAGACCTTTACCAGAGAAGTGGCATGGACTCAAAGATATGGAGCAAAGATATAGATATAGATATTTAGATCTTATCTCCAATCCTGAAGTCAAAGAGATTTTCTTCAAACGTAGCAAGATCTTGAACACTGTCAGATCTGTTCTCGACAGACAAGGATTTTTAGAAGTAGACACGCCAGTCCTGCAACCCTTATATGGTGGAGCGAATGCACGTCCATTCAAGACTTTTTTGCATGACTTAAAGATGGATGTCTATATGCGCGTATCTGATGAACTTTACTTGAAGCGCTTAGTTGTTGGTGGATTTGAGAAAGTGTATGAATTAGGTAGAGACTTTAGAAATGAAAGCATTGATAGAACTCATAATCCTGAATTTACGATGATGGAATGCTATTGGGCATTTGCTGACTATCATGATGTTATGGAACTAACACAAGAGATATTTACTACAGTAGCGAAAGAAGTGCTTGGTAAATCAACGTTTGACTATCAAGGACACCAAATAAACATGAAATCTCCTTGGGAACGACTGACTATGAAAGAAGCACTAAAAAAACATGCAAGCATAGAGTTTGACAAGCTTAAGGATGGCGATCTCAAGAAACTTGCCAAGCAACACAAGCTAGATATTGATGATAAATCAAGTAATGGAGTTGTTATGGCTGCCTTGTTTGACGAATTAGTAGAAGAGCACCTCATCCAGCCAACGTTCATCACCGATTATCCTTGTGAGACTACACCTCTTTGCAAACCAAAACGTGACGGTCCTGAAGAGATTATTGAGCGCTTTGAGCTATTTATTGCAGGCATGGAATTTGCCAATGCGTATTCAGAATTGAATGATCCTATACTCCAGAAAAAATTCTTTGAGATGCAAAAGAAGAACATCAAGAAAGACGAACAACATCCAGTAGATATGGACTACCTCAAGGCTATGGAATATGGCATGCCTCCTATGGGTGGATTAGGCATTGGAATGGATAGAATGATCATGCTTTTCACGAATTCTGCTTCTATTCGAGACGTTATTTTGTTTCCATTTATGAAAGTTGAAGAAAATCAATAATTTTGTCACTTAATTACTCTTTATTGGTCTGACAACCACTTCCAAACCGGTTTTACTACTATCTTTTTCCCATCAACCACAAAACTATCTTCTTGATCATAAGTTAGAATAATCCCTTTATCCAGATTGAATTCCTTTAAAGCAAGCATTAAACCATTTATTTCCCTTTCTTTTGTTTCTTCATTGAAATCAAAGCAAACCTGAAACGCTTGTATTATCTTTTCCTTCTCTTTAACTACGAACTCACATTCATTTTTTTCCCGAACATAAAAGATGTCTTTATATTTTCTTCTTAATGCCAAAAAAACAACATTCTCAAGCATTTTTCCCTTGTCTTTTGAAAAAGAGGAGGAATTATTATAGGAAAATCCATTGTCTATAGAATACACTTTTTTAGGACTAACTTGTTGTTTTTTGTAGGAATAGCTAAATCTTGGAACTGTGAAAATTAAATAGGCGTTCTCCAAATAAAAAATATAATCAATGACGCTTTGCACTGACTTTATATCGAATGTATTTTTTAGAGCATTGTATGAAAACTCTTTTCCGACGTTGCTTATCAAATAAATGGCAATTCTATTCAATATAATGGTGTTTTTTATACCAAATCTTACAGCAATGTCCTTCATTACAACATCAGATAACAGCTCATGAAGAATGGAAGGATTTTCTTTTTTAAGATATTCTGGAAAGCCTCCTTTAGTCAAATAACTTTCAAAAGAGACAATTGATGGCTCTTCTTTACGCATATCTAAAAATTCTTTAAATGAAAATGGAAACATCTCTATTTGCAGATGCCTTCCTGTTAACTTTACGCCTAGCTCTCTGCTTAAAAGAGAAGCATTAGATCCTGTGACTACCAGTTTTTCTTTTTTATCAACCAGATATCTTATAAATTTTTCCCATTTCTCTACATTCTGTATCTCATCAAAAAAATAAACACCCTTACCTCCATACAGCTCGTTCATTATTGATTCTATTTTATTAAAATCTGCAAGCTCGAATTCATTTAACCGAGGATCTTCTAGATTCAGATAGTATCCTTTTTTTTGTTTTTTTAAAAGCTGATTAAGGAATGTACTTTTTCCACATCTTCTTATTCCTGTAATAATTATTACAAAAGAGTCTTCTATAACTATTTCTTTTTCTCTTAGAGTTCCTAGATCTAATTGCGATAACGCTTGTCTTTGTGATAGAATGACTTCCTTGAATGTTTCTCTAGTTATCATTACTTTATACTATAAAATCTGCTATTTAAATGTTTCTATTGACAATATAAACTATTTTCTATTTATAATAGAAGCTATTCTTCACAAAACATCACTCTTTTCATGCCTAAATATTTTAAGCGAAACTCTCGTAAAACAGCTCGAAAGTGCCTTTTTCTGCCATTTTAGGAGAAAGCTTTATATACTAGTATCTCGTCAAAACCTTGAAAATAAGCACTACAGGCTCTGTGGTGTGGTTTTTCACATGATCAAAACAACCAGAGAGGTACACAACCATGTCAGACTTATTAGTAGTTAAGGCAAAAGTTAAAGAATTTGCAAAGGGTATGAACGTAGCAGGCGATTTCGCTGAAGCTTTAAGTGATAAAGTAGCTGGATTAATCAAAGATGCAGCTCAACGCGCTAAAGACAATGGCAGAGCTACAGTTAAAGCACGCGACTTATAAACCTCGCACTTCTTTTTTTTATTTTTTTATTCCTCTTTTAACTCTTTGTTTATTTTAAGCAATTTCTGTTTGAGATTTGGAATGTCTTCTCGCATTACCTTCCACACTGTTTCCAAGTTGACTCCAAAATAATGATGCATCAATTTGTCTCGCATTCCCGCTATATCTTTCCATGGAATTTCAGGATAGTTCTTTTTAAAAGATTGAGGGATATTTTTAACAGCTTCTCCAACTATCTCTATTTGTCTCATAACAGCGCTCTGTTTCTCTTCATTTTTGAGAAATGATGTTTTTGACACTCCCCCCATAAACTTCTCTATTCTTTCTATGCACTCCAGAATATGTCGCACAAAAATTAGAGGATCCTTGATCATAATATTCTTACCTCTTCCTTAAGAATTCTTTTTTTAAGCAATGGGTGTATTCCTCGATAAGTTAACAGATCCACTTTCTTTCCTAAATTTTCCTTTAGTTCCCTCTCTATTTTTACCAACAACAATAAACTGCCGTTAAAAGCTATTAAAATATCCACATCACTACTTTTTTTTTCTTCGCCTCTCGCGTATGACCCAAATATTCCCGCTTTTTTAATTTTGTTTTTTTTGAGCACGCTAATTATCTCTTTCTTCATTTTCGCAAATTTATTTACATTTTTTCTATTTTTTATTTTTTCGAAGCTTTTTTTCATTTCTCTCTCACGAAGTTTTTATTACTCTTATTACTTTTTTACCATAGTTTTTCTCTTTAATAAAGCTTGCTCCCAAAATTCCTGTTTGTAGTATCCTGATATTAATGCATGGTGACTTTATCCTATAGTTTCGAGCACTCATATTACTTTATCCTCCTGAAGAACAATCCTATTAAGCTTTCTGGTTGCAGTTTGTTCAACACCGCTTCTTGCGGTGTGATGCCTTCTTTTCGGCTTAAGCCGAGATGAATGCGGTTGTTATACCACTGAATAAACGCGTCAAACGTCACGAATTTCATCCTGTTTTCTTCATATGTCCTGAACCATCGCTCATTTTTGCCATTGGTTTGTGGATGGTTCCTTCGTGAAGGAATATGTTTGATGGCCTGCCGCTGTAGGAATTCCTCAAAGGCGCATATGCCTTTGTCTCCGTCAGCGGTCTTTGTATTCGCATAGAACTGACTTCCCTTGTCTGTATTGACTTGCCGTATAATGGCGCTGTAATCATCATATGCTTTTTGTATTGCTTGCTTCATGAGGTTGAGATTATACTCTTCTAACGCCTGATCATATTCTCCACCGCAAAGAATGAGCCGTGAAGCGTCATCCTCAACAACACAGACCTGCTTGCCAGGGACGCACTTTGAGACATGCCAGTCGAGATGTGCCAAGGAGAAGCTATGATCTCTTTCATATAAGCGATAGATCCTCTGCTTCTTTTTTTCCTTATCTTCTTGAGCGATTCCCTGCTTAAGCAAGTAATCATGAATTTTATTGTGAGGAATGCGCTGTCTGTAATATTTCTTGATATACAGCCCCAGATGAACCGCTCCTTTCATCTGACTCTCCTTGATTGCCTTGTCAATCAAAGCTTTTTGCTCATCACGCAAGTATGTTTTCGGTCTTCTTTTTGAGTTGAGTTCTGGTATCTTGCCTGTCATTTTGTACTCAGCATAGAGCTTTTGAAACCATCGCACTCCTACTGCGCATAGATAGGCGCATTCTTTATTCTTTATGCCTTTCTCTTTTTGCTTGAACGCGTATCCAAGCTTCCTTTCTTTTCTGCTGACCATCCGCAAGAAGGCTAAAGCCTCCCGCTTATCGTAATTGTTGTGCTGAATTACATAGAAATAACGCTGAAGGTAGGGATGAAGTAATTTCGGGATACTACAAAACTACTAAAACATAGAAAGCTATTTAAATAACACTTTCTTCAGCTTTTTATGCCAGGAAAAAAGAGTGTGAAGAAATCTTCTGGAAAGAAAAAAAGATCGAATGTTTGTGAAGTCTGTTAGACGAGAGCATTATGCACTTAGATCGAAGACTTCATTGGCTTAGACTCTTTTCTTTTGTAGGGTTACTCATTAGCGCATTTTTAACCTATGAGTATTATAATCCACAACCTTCGACCTTATGCACTGTGGGGGACTATTTTGTTTGTTCACTCTCGACAAGCAGCTATTCTTCTGTCGACAGCATCTTCTATTTTCTTTCTGTTGATCTCGGATTAGCCTTGCCCGCAGTCTCATTTCCCATGCCCCATAGTTTATTGTTCTTCCTAAGCTTTCTCTTTTTGCTGATCACCGCATTCCATGCACAACACCAAGAGCCTGTGTTTGGCCTCTCTTCAGCAACCGCTCTTTTCTGGAACAAACGTCTCTTTTTTGTCCTTGCAGGCTACAGCGTCTTCTTGACTTATGTTGAAACTTATTTCCTCTATACTTTATGTTTATTCTGTCTTTTAGTCACCTTCCTGATTTTCGCTAGCTTATGGATCTTAGTTGCACATACAGTGCAGCAACCTCGAGGCACATCGACTCGACGCAAACGCAAATAATCTTCTCAAACGAAACCTATATAAGAAGCCTGACGTGCTGATTGCTTTATGACTTACCATAGTCAAGATATCCAAGAGGTGTTACAGGAGAAGCAGAGTTCTACTAATGGATTAAGCGATCTTGAAGCACGAAGAAGATTCTTAGAATATGGCCCCAATAAACTCCGCGTGGAACGACGCGATCCTCCCTGGAAACTTTTTGTGCGCCAGTTCAAGGAAACTGTCGTGTATATCCTTCTCTTCGCTACGATCGTCTCTTTTCTTTTAAAAGAGTATCTTGATGGCTATGTCATCTTAGCGATATTATTCTTCAATGCAGTGTTGGGATTTTTCCAAGAATACAAAGCAGAGCGCGCTGTCCAATTACTGCAGCAGTTGACTGTGCTGAAAGCCAGAGTCTTGCGCGACAATATTGTCAAGGAAATTCCTTCTACAGAATTAGTCCCGGGAGACATTGTTCTTCTTGAAGCTGGAGACAAAGTTCCTGCTGATGTCCGCATCATCGACGCCGCGAATTTACAAACGAATGAAGCCACACTGACTGGAGAAAGCCTGCCCTGCAGCAAATTTGTCAAAACACTTCCAAGACTAGTTAATCTAGCAGAACGCATTAATATGCTCTACTCTGGAACTATCGTTGTTCGAGGCACAGGCAAAGGCATCATTGTTGAAACAGGCATGAAGACTGAACTTGGCAAAATTGCAACGATGGTGCAGGAAGCAGGCATTCATGTCACTCCTCTGCAAAAGAAGCTCAAACAACTTGGACGTTTTTTGGGTTTTGTTGTCATTGGTATTTGTGTTCTTATTTTTCTCTTTGGACTACTTCGGGGCATGGAATTTTATCAAACACTCTTGACTGCTATCAGCCTGGCTGTTGCAGCTGTTCCTGAAGGGCTACCTGCTGTCGTCACTATCTGTCTCTCTCTCAGCGTGCAGTACATGATTAAACGCAAAGTGTTGGTCAAGCGACTTAAGAGCATTGAAACTTTAGGCAGCGTTACAGTCATTTGCTCTGATAAAACTGGCACCTTGACTAAAAATGAAATGACTGTCAAGAAAATTTATACCAATAACCAGCTCATTGATGTCGGCGGCTTTGGCTACAGCACTGAAGGCAGCTTCACTTCCCAAGGAAAACCTGTTGATCCTAAAAACTTCAAACTTTTACTCAATATAGCTTCTTCTTGCAATAATGCGACAGACACAGTTGGAGATCCTACAGAAATGGCTTTACTCTATGCGGCCAAGAAAGGAGGCATCCATGAAAAGCTAGAACGCACTGGTGAAATTCCTTTTGAAGCTGAGAAAAAATACATGGCTACCATCCATAAAGGATTTACCTTCTACAAGGGTGCTCCTGAAGTTATTTTGAAGATGTGCAACAGCATTATTTTAGATGGCAAGAAGAGACGTTTGATTGACCGCGACAAGGCAAAGATTCTGAGCATGAATGAATTATTGGCGCAGAGCGCTTTACGTGTTTTAGGCATGGCGATCAAGCAAGAAGATGAAACGCATTTTGTCGGCTTGATGGGCATGATTGACCCTCCAAAAGAAGGCGTTCGAGAAGCCATGACCTTGTGCAAGCAGGCAGGCATCAGAGCAGTCATGATTACTGGAGATCATCCTTTAACTGCTGAAGCCATAGGAAAACAAATCGGCTTTGAAGGACAAGTCCTTTCCGGAGCAGAACTTGAAACAGCCAGTGAAGCTGACATGCGAGACTTAGTGAAAAAATATACTATGTTTGCCAGAGCCTCTTCTTCGCACAAAGTAAAAATTTTAAAAGCACTGCAGGCGAACGGCGAAATTGTCGCAATGACTGGCGATGGATTGAATGACGCTCCCGCACTGAAGAACGCTGATATTGGCATTGCGATGTCGTTGAAGGGGACTGATGTCAGCAGAGACGCAGCAGATATGATCTTGACTGATGACAACTTCTCCTCGATTGTCTCTGCTGTTGAACAAGGAAGAATTGTCTATGACAATATCAAAAAGTTTGTCAATTATCTGTTGAGCGCGAATGCGGTTGAAGTTGGCGTTATTGTTGGTGCACTCCTGTTTGGCATGCCTTTACCTTTACTGCCTCTGCAAATCTTGTGGCTGAATCTCATGACTGACAGCTGGCCTGCACTTGCTCTTGCTGTTGACGCACCGAGCGATGATGTCATGAAGCGCAAACCGAGAAATCCCAAAGAACAGATTCTCGCAGGATTAAAACACAATATTATTTATACAGCACTTATCGGAACGTTCTTAGTCTTGGGTGTTTTTATTATCGAATACGAATCTGGACAAGACTTAACTGAAGTAAGAAGCATTGCCTTAACGACTTTGATTCTATTCGAGATCTTACGCGCCTATAACTGCAAGTCCTCCAAGCCTTTCCAAAACTTGTTGTCCAATAAATGGCTGCATATGGCTGCTTTGGTCTCCATAACCATGCATATCGCTCTATTGTATGTTCCGTTCCTGAGCCACGCTTTTGATGTGGTTCCCTTGACTGCTTTGGACTGGCTGCAGAGTATAGGTATGGCTGTAGCCTGCTTTGTAGTGCTGGAGTTCTCTAAGTTGTTTATCAAGAATGGAAATGAATTCATATAAATCAACTTTCTTGCATATATTCAGCAACTATATCAATGATTTTTCTAACCGTTTCATTACAATTTTTAAAAACTATTTTATCCAATACTTCCGCGCCATACTTTCTGATTACATCGCTAATCAATGCATGCATGAATGATTGTGTAGCCCCCTCTATTTTTTCAAAGTTTAGTATTACCCCTTGATTTTTTTCGATTGTTGGGATTATCTTCGTAAGCCTAATATCTCTCGCTATATCTTTATTTTCCGCAAAAGAACCGACGAGGCTAACTAGTTTTATTTCTTTCATATGAACCTCGGCTTCCTGTACCTTTCTTTTTTTCGCTCTTGGATTGTTTCGATATATACTTTTCTAATAAGATCCAAAAGCTCCGCAAATTCCGCTGTTCTACTTAAGGAAATGTCCACTCCAACAACAGTTCCACGCCAAAAAGGGTAGTCCTCTCCTTTTGAGTGTCTCTCCAAGAATGGATCCCCATGGAGGGTAATATGTTTTTTCTTGGAACTACTTTTTAATAGCTTATACATAGCGTTCCCACTATAGATCATAAAGAATTCCCTATTTATTTGGGCTATAGATTTAATGAAAAAGAGGCCAGCCCCAGCATTATACTCTGTACCTCCAATCCTTTGTGTAGTTCCAGTAACGCCTGGAGTTAATGCTAATTGTATTGCCTCCAGATGCGTTTTTGCAGGATACGCATTATTTATTGTTTTCTTGACGCCTACACCTATATCTACAATGCCTATTCTAATGGTATTACTTTTTTTGTAGTACTGCGCAGCTACCATAGCACCCTTTTCTGATTGCGCATGCTCCAGAACATTTCTCACTAACTCGCTCACAACATACTTAATTGAATCCGCCTGTCTGGGCTCAAGATGCAACAAAGGTATCATCTCTGTAATACATCTTGTCAACTCTTGGGAGTTTGTTATCCTTGTCAAGGGTATGAATCTTCCAGCAGGCTCGTGCTCTACAATAACCATATTAGATTTTATACCTATCACTTTGAATAATCCCATTCTCTGCAGGTAATGCCTAGACTTTGCTTCTAATTTTTCACACTTTATTCTCGATGGCTTTACGCCCAGCCCTATTGCCGCAACCATCGCCAGCACTACAGGGTGTATTGAAATCCATTTCTTATTCGCAGTAATCTCTAAAGTATCTGGATTCGAGAGATCTATCTTCCTTAAAAAAGGGTCTATGTTTCCTAAAAAAGCACTATTTGGCAAATATACCTTCATCACTACCGGGAATTACCCCTCCTATATAAATCTATCTCTTTTTACCGGGATTCCCGGTTATAAAATAAATACCCTAAAATCCTGGTAAAACACCTTGTTCATGAGACAAAGGTGATACAAAAAATGTAACGCTTATAGCAAAAGGTGATATAAAAATTGCAGCAATTAAAGGATTGAAAAAAGAAAAAATTAGCTAAACAAATACAA
>Ga0209541_10007708_pt1 | contig 17999 bp, 16 predicted proteins | sample RifCSPlowO2_01_FD_184027 | JGI IMG/M metagenome (GOLD analysis project Ga0209541, IMG submission 184027) | Groundwater microbial communities from Rifle, Colorado - Rifle CSP2_plank lowO2_0.1 (SPAdes) (version 2) | ecosystem: Environmental > Aquatic > Deep subsurface > Groundwater | place... | reverse complement strand
TGACGGATCGAATAAGGGCAGTTGACCCAAATTTTCAGGTCGGTGCTATCTATTTTGACAAGTATGCAGCTGCCTTAAGAAAGTACATTTTAGGACACCGTTTGCAGTGTGCTCAAGTTAAAAGGCGACTATATGTTCTAAGGGAAGAAATTGCTCCGTTAGTCTTTTCTGGTAGAAAAGGAGAGATGACGAAAATAGAACAACGAGATTCTTGACCCAGTCTTTAAAGGTAAGAAGGCTGGGTCTTATTTTTTGGAAATCTTTCTCTCGCCTAAAATGACCCAACCATCTTCGTGTTCTCCACGATCATCATGGTGGGTGTTATGCAACAATCCACCATATTTGTTCCAGACAAAGGTACCGCGAACCTCTACACTGTCACCAATTTTTACTGGTACTCGGTAAGCTCTTTCTAAATTATGCGCCACAAGTATAGTATGGCCAGAATGCACTTCGACGATAAATCTTTGGTGAGGAGTAACACCAAGGTCGTCTTCTAAAACTTCTTTAACTCTTCCCTTTGCATTTAAAACAACGTTGTCCAATTTCTTATAAAAGGCTTCTTCAACCGTTGGTTCCATAGGGAAATTATGGTAAGGGTAACAACTAAATGTTACAGGTGGTTATAAACTTGTGTCAAGCAATGGGTTGTTTTTAGAAAAAAGGGGGTTTAAAATAATTGTTGTGGTTCTTTACCGAAAGTACCGACCCCAAAAAATTTCGGAAATTATTGGTCAGCCGTCTATAACGGAGAGTCTTTTAAAAGCGCTTCAGGGAGGAAAAATCTCCCACGCGTATCTCTTTACTGGTTCAAGAGGTACGGGGAAAACCTCTCTGGCTCGAATTTTGGCAAAAGCAATTAATTGCCAAAAGGCAGCCACAAATAAAGAGGAGTTAAGAAAATTTGGTGAACCTTGTAATAACTGCAGTACTTGCAAGGCGATAACCGAAGGTCGGTATTTAGATTTAATTGAAATTGACGCCGCTTCCAATCGAGGTATTGATGAAATTCGGGATCTGCGGGAAAAAATAAAACTTTCTCCGATTCAGGGCGAGTACAAAGTTTATATTATCGACGAAGCTCATATGTTAACTACCGAAGCTTTTAATGCGTTGCTTAAAACTTTAGAGGAGCCGCCGCCCCACGGTATATTTATTCTCGCCACTACCGAACCTCATAAATTACCTCTCACCATTGTCTCTCGAACCCAAAGATTTGATTTTAAAGTTGCTAGTGAAGAAGATATCTTAGAAAAGCTAAAACTTATTAGCACGCGCGAAAATTTTAAGATTGAGGGAGAAGGCTTAAAGCTTATTGCTAAAGCCGCTACTGGTGCCTATCGGGACGCTGAAGTTCTTTTGGAAAAAATCTCCGCTGTTAATCCGCAGGCTTCACTTGCGCAAGTAGAAAAGATATTAGGAAAAAACTTAGTTAATGGTGTAGAATTTCTTAATTTAATACTTTCCGAAAAGGTAAAGGAAGCTTTTTCGCAAATACAGGAATTACAAAGTAGAGGCGGCAATTTAAGAGTTTTAGTTGAAGAAATTCTAGAGGCTTTACGAAAAATACTTTTGGTTAAAAAAGGAGCCGGCGATTTAATCGAAGACAAAAAAACCTCTGATTTCGAAAAAATAAGGAAAATATCTGAGTCCATCAGTGAGGAAAAATTGCTAAAACTGATTAATTTATTTACTCAAGGGTTGGAAGGCTTGAAAACCGCGATAATTCCCGAACTTCCTCTTGAAGTAGCGATTGTGGAGGCGACGATGACAAGAACAGAAACTGAAACAAAACCCAATCTGCAAGCCAAAACAAATGTTGAATCGGTAATTAATTTAGAATCTGCTCAAGTTATCGAAGAAGCTGCCCAGAAGGAAGGTGAAGGAGAAAAAAAAGCCAAAAGCAAAAAGGGTTTGAGTATTGAAAAAATAAAAGATAAATGGAGCCAAGTTTTAAGAGCAACTAAAGACCAAAACCCCTCTTTAGAAGCACTTCTACGTGATGGCATACCCCTTGGTTTTGAAGATGGTACGTTACTTTTAGAATTCAATTACCTCTTTCATAAAGACAAAATCGCGGATCGAAAAAACAGAGAACTTTTGGAAGGAATCTTGGAAGATATCTTTAAAAGCCCAATTTTGATAAGATGTATTTTAAGAGAAAAAACAGCGGCAAAAGTAAAGCCGGCTAAAAAAGCGGCAGCCACTGAAACCGATACTAAAAAAGAGGATAAGGATCCTCTTGATTTAGCGGTTGATTTTTTTGGAGAAGGATAATACTTAGGCGGATTCAACTGCTGACTCTCGTTTAAACTAACGTTAAATCACTCAAGTCAGTAGTCTCATTCGCCTTTAGGAGGTAAAACCGTTCAAGGCTACAACCAGCGCTCGCTTTAAACAGTAATTTATGTTCGATAAGATAAAGCAACTTTACGAGTTAAAAAAACAAGCCGATACCCTGAAAAAAGAACTTGAGGGCGAAGTTTTGGATATTGAATCTGGTGATTATAAGGTGCGGATAAACGGTAATCAAAAAATAATCAGTTTAGAAGTACCAGCCGATTTTGATACCAAGAAATTACAGGAAGTTCTTAACAAGGCAATACAAGAGGCCCAAAAAGCAGCGGCAAAACGTATGCAAGGTAGCTTGGGTCTCGGCAACCTCCAAGAATTCCTCAAAGGATAAACCCTCTTACTAGACTAAATATTGGTCTAATTTCAAAGAAATTACCCATTTTATATGCTCTAATTTCGAAGAAATTAAGCATCTCGTATGCTATAATGTAAGAGTATGAAGCTTCCCAAGGCAGTAGTAAATCTTATTTCCCAATTTGAAAGACTTCCTGGAATTGGACCAAAATCTTCCCAGAGATTAACTTATTATTTTTTACACGCACCAGCCGAAGTTTCCCAAAATTTAGCTAACGCCCTTTTAGAATTAAAAGAAAAAACTGTCACCTGCAGAATTTGTTTTAATATTGCTGAAAACGACCCTTGTGAAATTTGTTCTGGTGAAGAACGAGAACGGAAGATCTTGATGGTGGTTGAAGAGCCTTTGGATGTCTTAGCTTTGGAAGGAAGCCGCTCTTTTGACGGTTTATACCATGTGCTTGGAGGCGTAATTACGCCTCTGCAAAATATTGGGCCAGAGGAACTGCGAATTAAAGAACTAATGAGTAGATTAAAAGGAGATAGCGTTAAAGAAGTCATTTTAGCCACAAATCCTACTTTGGAAGGAGAAGCAACCGCTCTTTATCTACAAAAACTAATTGTCCCACTTAAAATTAAGGTTACAAGAATCGCGCGGGGGTTACCAGTGGGTGGGGATTTGGAATACGCTGATCAAGTGACATTAATGCGGGCGGTTGAGGGAAGAAGAGAGTTTTAAAACGCTAAGAATGGACAGTGGTGGTGATAGACTAATAATTGGATTGGTGGGGACTTTAGGAGCGGGGAAAAGTACAGTTGCAAAATATTTAGAGACATTAGGATTTGAACCTTTTAGACTTTCAAATATGATCAGAGAAAAATTTAAAAAACGGACATGGAAAAGAAACACTCTTCAAGACAGCGGTAATAAGTTGCGAGAAAAGTACGGAACAAGTTACCTAGCCAAAAAAACCTTAGAGAAAATCGAAGAAAAAGGGATAAAAAAAGCGGTTGTAGATGGGATTCGTAATTTAGGCGAGTTTGAATATTTTGCTTCAAAAAGTAAATTTTACTTAGTTTCCGTTAATGCTCCCGCGAAAATTCGTTACCTTCGGTTGAAAGCTAGAAAAAGCGAAGCCGATCCAAAAACTTGGTGCCAATTCCAAGAAATTGAGAAAATAGATTTAGATGAAAAACTTTATTTTGGGCAGCAAACTAAAAAAGTAATGCAAAAAGCAGATTTTTCTATAAAAAATACGGATCTGACTAAACTTTATCAAAAAGTTGATACAATTTTAAAAACCTTACCATAAAAGATGAGTATTTTAGAGAAATTAAAAAATGACGAAATCAACGCCTTGAAGAGAGGTGAGCAGTTGAAACTTAATACGTTGCGGTTTTTAAAAAGCGCTGTTCATAATGAAGAAATTGCGGCTGGAAAAGCGGCAACCGAAGAAACCATTATTAACGTTATCCAAAGGCAAATAAAGCAGCGCCAAGAGTCTATTGAAGGTTTTAAAGCCGGAAATCGAGCGGATTTGGTTGAGAAAGAAACCGCCGAGCTTGAAATTCTGCGCAGTTACTTACCAGAGCAGATTTCCGAAGAAGAAATCCGATCAGCTGTTGAAAGAGCTATCAAAGAAACTAGTGCCGCTTCAACCGCAGATATTGGCAAGGTAATGGGTCGATTATCCACCGAGCTTAAGGGTAAAGCAAATATGAGTTTGGTAAGTAATATTGTGCGGGAAAAACTCTCCTAATTTAGTTCTTTGATTCTCAAATATTGCCAAAAAGAGTATAATAAACTTACACATCTAAAATATTCTGCCCATTAAAGGGTGTGTATTTTTGTTGAGGAGGTGAGAATATGTTTACGATTTTTGGTAAAAGATGGCGAAATGCAGAAACAAAACTAGCCGATGCTATCACCCGATTGGCGGGAAGTATGTTTTTTGTTTACGTTCATATAGTTTGGTTTGTTTTGTGGTTGCTTTTTGCTAATAAAATTGGTGATGTGTTTCCTTTTGGTCTTTTGACGATGGTTGTCTCTCTTGAAGCGATTTTCCTAGCTACCTTTATAATGGTTGCCCAAAACCGTCAGGCCGAAATTGCGGAACAGCGGGCAATTGAGGAAGAAAAAGAAGAGGAAGAAACCGAAGAGCGCCTAGAGGATATTGCAGAGGAATTTGATACCTTGCAAAAAGATCTTGATGAAATGAAACAATTGATTGAGAAAATGGAAAAAAGACAAGCCGAAAGAACCAATATCCCTTTTGATTTACCCCAAAATAAGTAACAGTATTTGAACTTGGGTGTCAGACACCTGAAACTAAATAAAGTTAAAAAGCAAAGTTTAACCCGCCTTCCGGACGGGTAGGAAGGCAAAAAAATACTTAATACGTGGTACAATTTGTATATGGGTGATATTTTTCTTACTAACACGCTAACCCGAAAAAAGGAAAAGTTTATGCCGATAAAAAAAGGGCAGGTAGGTATTTACACTTGTGGACCGACAGTTTATCGGGATATCCATATTGGTAATTTCCGCACTTACCTTATGGCGGATATTCTCAAACGAGCTTTGATTTACAGTGGTTTTAAAGTTAAACACATCAAAAACATTACTGATGTTGGCCACATGCGTACTGATGACGCTAGCGATGCCGCTTTTGATCCAGTAATTACTGAAGCCCTGAAGCAGGGCAAAACTCCGCAGGAAATCGCGGAAACTTACACCAAACAATTTTTTGAGGACGAAAAAAAACTAAATATTTTGCCAGCAAACGAATACCCAAAGGCAACAGCGCATATAAAAGAAATGATCGAACTAACCAAGATCCTTTTAGACAAGGGTTACGCCTACGAAACCAGCGGTACCGTATACCTTAACGTTAAAAAGTTTAAAAATTATGGAAAGCTTTCTGGTAACACCTTAAATAAAATGGATAAACTGCTGGAAGCGGTTCGGGTAGCAACTGAAACCGATAAAAAAGATAGTGCTGATTTTGCTCTTTGGAAAAAGGCGGAGAAAGGTAGAACTTTAAAATGGGATAGCCCTTGGGGTGAGGGTTTTCCGGGTTGGCATATTGAATGTAGCGCAATGAGTATGAAGTATTTGGGCCCGAGCTTCGATATCCATACAGGAGGAGAAGATAATATTTTTCCTCATCACGAAGACGAAATTGCTCAAAGCGAAGCCGCAACCGGAAAAAAGTTTGTCAATTATTGGCTGCACGGTGGGTTTTTACTGGTTGATGGAAAAAAGATGGCTCGTAGAGAAGGTAACGTTTATACTATCTCCGATTTAGTCGAACGCGGCTACAACCCCCTTTCTTCCCGTTATTTAGTAATGATGGCTCATTATCGCTCGCGTTTAAACTTTACTTGGGACTCATTAACTGCTGCCAAAAGCGCCCTCAACAACCTTTACCGTGAGATTTCTCTCTACGCTACCGAAACTATAGCTAAGATTGGATGTGCGGAATACGAGAGCCGCTTTTTGGAAGCAGTTAATAATGATTTGGATTTGCCCTCCGCGTTGGCTATCGTTTCAAAGTTGATCCGAAGCAACTATCCGCCAGGAGCGAAGCTCGCCAGTATATACAAATTTGACCAAGTTCTTGGGTTAGATCTTGAAAAAGTAGCCTTGGGAGCTTCTAGGGTGCCAAAAAAGGTGAGTGAATTAGTGGATAAACGAGAAGAAGCAAGGATAAAAAAAGATTTTCTTGCCGCTGATGAGCTGCGGGAGAAGATCCGCTTAAAAGATTACGAAGTGGTTGACACAAAAGAAGGCCAAAAGCTAAAGAAAATAATTTGACAACATTCAAAACAACCATCCCATAGTTTGTTGACATTTGAATCTAAGTGTAGTAGAATACTCCCCAGCAAAAGCGACAAAGTGATAACTGTCTTTTAGAGACAAGCGAGTTTGTGTCGCTTTGCCCAATAATTTGGGGATAACAAAGCGAATGTCCTTTAGGACAAGGCCTGGTTTGTGCCCAACTAACTTTCTTACCGCCTGAATGCGACAATGGTGAAGCTGTCCTTTTGGACAATTGGTTGCCTGTCGCTAAAAGGCGTGAAAATACCGCGCTCAAAACCGGCAAGATCTGTCCGGGATGGACAATAGCTCATTAACATGTCCTAATAGGACAAAGGAGGAGATCATGGATTACGCCGTTGACTACGGGATCCGCAAGGAGACGCGGGTGCTTCCTTTCGAGGACGGAAAGGAAGGCAAGGAATTTGTCCTCGAAAACGAGGACGCGAAGATCCGCTTCCTCAGAGGCCTGACCATTACCGATACCCTTTGGGTAGAGATGGGGTCTGGGGCCGATTACTTCTGCCTTGGGGCAGCTGCCCACGGTGCAGCCGTGTTTCGGCTTCCTACTCATCTTGCCAAGGAGGCTCGGGGCGAGAACGCGAAGAGTTTCACCGCCCAAGCCTTGGCGAGGATGGCACGGGAGGAACCAGATTCCTTTTGGCCACTTCGTCAGGAGGAGACTCCGGTCCTGCGACTGCGAGTCAACACCCGCGAATATCTCCACTACCAACGTGAAGTTCGCGGCAGTGTTGAGCGCCGAGTAGAGGCGGCTGCTCGTGAGGTCTTTCTCCTGGAACAGCCAGAGATGACCTTCGAGGCCTTCCGCAAGCAGAGACTCGCGAACGACCCCTCCTACCAAGGATGTCTGGTACGGGAGAAACAACTTCACGCGGAGATCGAAAAGGCGGTCAAGGAGCTGCCGGTCTACGAGCAGGTCTTCCGCCGTATTCGTGGCTGCGGCCCGGTAACCGCTGGGCTCATTATCGGCGAGATCGGCGACATCCGCCGCTTCCCCAAGGATCACCCGGAGCGGCTTCGGGCCTACGCTGGCTACGCCGTCTACGAGGGTGTGAGCAGTGTCCGACTGCGCCGAGCCGGAACCAGGATCACTTACCAGCCGAACCTGCAAGTGGCGGTATGGTACTTCTCCCAGTTTGGAGTGGTGATCCGCAAGAGCGGTTTCTCCGGCTGGCGAGATCTGTACGAGGCCCGTAAGGCCTACCTAGCCGGGAAGTACACCGAGAAAACCTGGGAGGTAGAGGAAACCGAAACGGATGAGCGTGGTCGGGTGATCGCCAAGAGACGTCGCATCATCCCCTTCTCCGAGTGGGAGGCGATGCCTGGTCCTTACGAGGAGAAGAGAGACGGCCACACTTTCAAGCGGGAGCGTAGGGGCTTGCCCTTGTACAGCCCTCGCCACATCGACCAGATGACGATGCGCTACGTGGGGGAGAAGTTCCTCAACGCGGTGCACTGGTGGTGGCACACGTTCCTGGAAGGCGGCGAGATCCCGGAAGAGATCGAGCCTTCCGGCAGAGCCCCCTGGCTCTCGCCGGTGACGTAACACAAAGGCGACAATGATTCGAATGTGGTAGTACCACAACACATCGAGTGTCGCCAGACCAAACGGTGGGGAGGACAAAAGTACGACTGTCGTGACGACAATTTCGTAGCTGTCCTCCCCACCAAACTAAAAACCAACCAGCGACAATTAGCGTTATGTCTCTTTGAGACAATAATGTGCGTGTCGCTTCTAGAAAAAAGAGAAGCCACAAATAATCCGTTGTCCATTTGGACAAGAAAGGAGGTGTGGCTAGCTCAATCCAACGAGGCCGACAATGAGTACTTTGTCCTTTTGGACAATGACACCTGTGTCGGCCTTTTTCTTTTGATAAAGTGGTAAAATATCCCCTGGATGGAGATTTTGCGACAACGAAGGGTTTGTTGGTTTCCAACAAGAGATCGTATGTCGTCAGAACTACGGTGGGGAGGACAAAAAGGAGGTTGTCGTTATGGACAATAAGTGAGTTGTCCTCCCCACAACCTAAAACCAACCAGCGACAATTAGCGTTATGTCTCTTTGAGACAATAATGTGCGTGTCGCTTCTAGAAAAAAGAGAAGCCACAACTGTGGGAGTGTCCTTCCAAGGACAAAAGTTCAACTGTGGCTTAGCTAATCCCAAGAGGCCGACAAAATCCCAAATGTTTTTTCAAACAAGAACAGGATTGTCGGCCTTTTTCTATTAAACGGGACATTCTTATTCACTACGATACTAGGAAGTATCGTAGAGTTATGTTAAATATTTAAGTATCTCAGTAAGTAGCGGGGGTAAGAGAGGAATCTGTATTACTCATACAATCACCGCTTGGTGAGTAATTTAGGCCCATCCAGTGGTATCCAGAGGGACAACTTCCCGTTGTACTCGTAGGAGGAGGCGTTGTTGAAGGTGGTGGAGTTGGTGAGCTAGTTCCACCATCCGCCATACACCAACCACCGCTGTCACTCATCCAATGGTACCCAGATGGACAACTTCCGGTAGTGGTTGTTGACGTCGGTGTATTGGAAACGCAACTACTACCGTTCCAATAAAACCCACTGCCACAACTTCCAGAGCCAGAAGAGGTAGGTTGACAGCTACTTCCGGTCCAGTAATAGCCGGTGCCACAGCCTCCGGGAGGTAAAGTTGAGGGGCTGTAAGTACTAGTGTAGTTAGGCTCGCAACTATTTCCGTCCCAATAAAACCCGCTGCCGCAACTCCCGCCCCCTGTATAAGTAAGTGTGCAGCTAGTACCGTTCCAATAATAACCAGGGCCACAACTTCCGCCCCCGCTTCCTGAAGTAGAGGTGTAAGTAGGTACGCAGCTACTGCCATTCCAGTAGAAATTATAGCCACAATTACTCGAGGTACCTGGATAAGTGTTTGGTACACAAGTACCACTACTGTTTTTATCGTAGCCGTAAGGACAGCCGTCATTCGGGCTAATATCGCCCGTAGTAGACGCAGTTGTATAGGTACCACCATCAGCCATACACCAACCACCATTATCAAACATCCAGTGAAAACCAGAAGGACAAACACCCGGAGAAATTGGGGTTGGGCCACTTCCCGGAACAGTACCAATAGGTGGATCAGTAGTGTAATAAGAAGGAACAGGGCCGTAATAAGTTGGCGGTGGGTAAGGATAAGGCGAGCTTGAATAAGTGCCACCATTACTCATACACCAACCACCGCTGTCACTCATCCAATGGTACCCATCTGGACAGACACCTTGCGAAGTCGGTTTTGGACCAGTGCCTGGACCGTAGTCTCGGTAAGGGTTAGTAGGATAAGGATTGTAGTAGATAGAAGGATTATTAATTACTTCCGATTGAATACAACCTAAGTTCGGCGATAAATCGTAACCAGGAGAACAATTTCCTGACCCCTGGTTACCAGAGTAATAGGTTGAATAAGGCGTGTAATTTGGACCACCGTAGTTATAATTTCCCGGTGGGTAATAGTAACCGGTATTGCCAGTTGGGTAAGTGTTTTGAGTATAGCTAGTCGTGTAATTCGTGTAATAGTTAGAATTGTATATTCCACCGTTACTCATACACCAACCACCGTTGTCGCCCATCCAGTGATAGCCGTTCGGACACACACCCGGGGAAATCGGTTTTGGCCCCTGGCCATAAACCGCTCCTCCAATTTCCGAACCAGTAAAGGTAGGCTGCGGATATATACTAGAGATGTTAATCGCTGCTCCTGGTGGCGGGCAGGGAGTATTAGGGGCAAAAGGTGGGGAGGGGAGGAAACAAGACTCTGCGTTATTTCGTAGTCCCAAACGAATCGCCAGAGCTTCGATTCGGGCAAGTTCTGGTGGAAGAGCGGCGTTGGGTCGGCTGCGGCGGAATTTCTCAATTTGGGCAAAATCATCAAATGTTGGTTTAAACTCTTCTTTCAAGGTGGCGATTGCCAAAACTAAGTCACTGCGTCTTGCGAAATCGCCAAGATTTATTAAGTCTGGTCTGATTGTTTTAGTAAGCTCATCAAGTCGAGTTAAGGGGATATAGGTTCTAATGTCTTCGGGGATTGGGTCGCCTGGTTTGTAATTAGCTTGAAATTCAGCCAGTTTCTTGGTTAACTCCTCGTTATTTTTTGCTTGTTCTTGCGCCTTTGTCTTTAATTCTTCTAAGTTTAAGACTTCCTCAACTTTTTTCAAGTTTTGGAGTCTTTCATATTCAGCCGGGTTAGTAACCACAAGTTCCTTATTAATGAGCTCGTATTCACTTTCCGTAATAATTCCTTTTTTCAAAAGATCGGTGGCGTAGGAGCGGGCGTCGGCTCTTGTTTGGACTCCTAAAATCTTATCTTTTTCGTTTTGCGGTACCATCTCTTCTGGTAGATCAACAAGTGTTTGGCGAATTTCGTCTGGAAGTGGCGGTTCTTTTTTCAAATCAGCCGCCGAATCTAGAACATTCTTAGCGATAACTACCGCCGCTGAAAGAGTACCGCCAACGTGTTCATCGGTTCCCAAAGACATTTTTTCTAGTATTAAGGTCTCGTTTGCGACTTCTTTAGCAATGCTCGTCCCCAAAACTTTTCCTTGCTCAACAGATAGGTTATAACCCTTAACGTTCTTTATTAAGTTTTCTAATTCAACAACATATTCTTTGTAGCTTTCAGCCGCTTTATCTTTCTTTCCTTGCGAATCGAGCGCAATCGCCTCGGCCAATCTTTCTCTGGCTATTCCTAGAACAACGTTGGCTTTAGCGGTCGGCGTAAAGGCGGTTTGGGTTTGGACAAACTCAAAACCTCCTTTTAAAAAGTACCAAGGATCGCCTGGTTTCGCAAATGAAGGTTGGGGTATTTCTAGTGGAATTGCCGGAACTGCTGAAGGTGTAGCTTCAAGATTAGCCGCCGAGGCAGTCGCAATTTTAGTATATTCTTGAATGAGCTTTTGGCCAATTGGGTCAGCACTTATTAAACCAAGATTAACTTCTTGTTGTAGTTCTTCGATTCTTTTACCATAATTTTCGGCATTAGCGCGCAGTGTCGGGGTTTGGGCAATTTCGGCTTGAATTGCTCTTAGGCGTTGCAATTCTTCAATTTTACGTACCTCAACAAGCTTATTAAACTCGTCTGGATAAAGTTGTGACTGCCGATCATCAAGTTTCTTGGCATCGGCCGAAGGAAAACTATCTGCCTCTACTAACTTAACAATTTGCGCGCGCAATTCTTCTCTTGAGTCAGCTTGAAGAAGTTTTTCCGCTTCGGCGCTAGTTATAAATCCGAGGTTTTTCAAGTTATCAATCCTCTCTATCAAAACGGCTGGGACGGAGGGTCTATCTAAAGTATCCGCCACAACGTCGGCAGCAGTTTGCGTGGATTTTATTGCTTCTCTGAAAATATCGGCTCCGTCTGGCGGTAAGGGAAGAAGGTTTCTTTCAAAAACAATATTGGCTCGGATTACATTAAACTCTAAACGGGGAGCTATGTCTAGCGCATCACCAATTTGAACAACCACACCGCTTGTTTCAAGTTCTTTTAATCTCTCGGTAACGTACTCAATTTCCTTTGTATAATTTTTAATTGCGCTTAAAGCTAGTTCATTCTTGCCCCTATCAAACAAAGCTTTTGCTTCGGCTAAACGCGTTTCCGCTAATCTTAGACGATACTCAAGACTACTCTTCGTTCCGAAATTTGCTACTTGACCGAATGTTTCTCCGAATCTTTTAACAAAATAGAAAGGCGAGTCTGGCAAGACAAATCCGGGCGCTCCAATGTAAGGAGCGGCGCTAGGAGTTGCAAAGCTATTTTCGCTTGTGGGTTGAGCTGAAGGCGTACTTTCCGGTGCTGTTGGTATTCCCGGGGCAACCGGGATAATATCGGCAAAATCTTCCGCTTTATAAGTTGGATTTTCACTTAAGTACGCGTGATAATAACGGAAAACCTCTTCTTCTTGCGTAGGAGTAAGAACATCTAATTTTACGGTTCGGGCTAACTGTGCCAATCTCAAGAAGGGTAAGTATTTACGCGCTTCGCCTGGAATCGGCTCACCACTTTTGTAAGTGCGGATAAATTCCTCAAGAGCTTTTTGCTCATCTGGATCTGTTGGGGGGTTGACTGCTTCTAGGGCTTTGAGTTCGGCAAATTTTAAGTTTTCTATTCTTTGGTTGTAATAATCAGGATAAAGATTTTTTTGGCCCGCATCGATTGCTTTTAATTCTAAATTAGGTACAACTCCAGCCTCGTTTAATTTTTCTAATTCATCTCTAACTTCGCTTCTTGAATCAAGATTTACTAACTTATCATAGATTTCCTGTTTTAAAATACCTTGTTCCTTTAATCCTAAAAGCGAATCTTTAAGTTCAGAAGGTAATGCCTCTTTGTTTAGAACAACCGCCGCAGTATCAACACTAGATTCCGCTGCCTCTAAGGCGGTTCTTAATGAATCAGCGGCTATTGGTGGGGTAGTGGCGAGTGTTGCTTCCAGTGCAAGGGTTTGTTTAACAACGGTTTGCTCCAAATTTGTAGCAAATTGGGAAACATCGGTCCCGGCACCGGCTAAATTAGTAATATTTTCATTAATTTGTTCGATTGTACTTTGATAACGAAGAGCAGTTTCGTTGGCAAGAGTATAGTTACCATCCGCTACCAGCGTATTAACTTCCGCTAACCGCTCCGTTGCGTGTTTTAGCCTTATTTCCTCGTCGGTTACTGGGTTAAAAGTAAATGTAGTCTGGAGCGTTTCAAAAGTTGTTTTTACAAAATAAAAAGGGTTTCCAGGGAGAGGGAAAGAGGCGGTTGGGATAACCGCGTCGGAGGGTATAGGTAGGGGATTTGGTTCTTGGGCAGAAGCGGTTAGTCCCAAGATTTTCTTATCGTCACCGTAATAAGGGCCGTAGTCATATAGAGATTGACGGCTAGGATCGTAAGCAAAAGCAGAGAGAGGAAGAAGCAAAGAAAGACTGAAAATACAAAATACTAGCCTCAGCAGGGTGAATTTTTTTGCTTTAAAGATTGAAAATCCGGGCAGTTTCATTTCAATCGAATAATTAAATTAATTTAATCAAGTTCTTGCTTGCTTGTCAAGTCTTAAGGAATTTATTCAGTAATTACCACTCCTTCAGCGTCATCGTTTGTATGGTTGTGATAGCCCCAATAACCTTTTTTAGTAAAAGTAAAGGTGTAGCTTTCGTTTGGCTCAATTACTTTTTTGGAGTCAAATTCGGGGTACAGAGCATGCGAAGGATGCGGACCAGAAGCGACCCAAAGTTTATTAGGGCTTTTATTAATCCAAGTTACACTTCCACCAAATTTAACGGTGATTTTTTCTGGAGTAAATCTTGAATTCTGATAAGCAACTGTATAATTTTTTGTAGTAGAAGAAACTGGTTCCTGGGCCCGTGTTCTGGTTTCGAAATTCTTCTTCTGGGCAAAATAGAGGGTCGTTAAAACAATCGAGGTTAAAAGAAAAAGAGTAGGAACAATTTTTCTTATGGGCAGATTATCCATACTTAAATTATATCGCAGAGGATTTAACACTTGTCAAATAAAAAAGACCTGCTTTTCGCAAAACAGGTCTAGTAAATCAATAATAAGGTTTCGATCCTTGATAGTATTTTAACATGCTTTCTCCTTCTCTGATACTTCGTTTTCCCAAAAGAACCATTACTCTAGGCATCTTTCGCAATCTCTTTATAATTCGATCCTTGTATTTCCGGATAGTATCCGAGTAAGAGCCCATCTCAGAAGCGACCTCTGAATAAGATCGCTGATTTTGTCCATCCAAGCCAAATAAGCGTATGGCTATTTGAGCCTGTTGGTGATTTCTTAGACTTTCAAGAATCCAAATTATAACCTTCGCACCAGGAATCTCCTCTCCGTTCCAACCCCCACAAATTTCGCGAAGTAACAACCGAAAATCGGCTGTCTCGTTCACAGCCAGGGTAGCTAGAATCCGGCTACGTTTCGGCGGTTCTGGATCCAACTCTTCTCCTCCTACCGTTTGGATATTACTATTATACTAAATTGTACAAGTGGAATAAGTTTGTAGGTAAGCCTAGCCGAAGTCTGAAGGGGTCTTTTTCTTTAGTTAAATTGTTGCATAAAAAGTTCTAACGTCGCTCACGACTCGGAGCCAAAACCCATAGTACTTGACTTTCCAACCTATTTCTGGTATAATCAGTGTCGTTCTTATAAGAGAACAAGCACATCTCAAGAAAGGAAGAGTAACACCATAGTTCTTCGAAGGGATGGTAGGAGAAGTGATGAGGGCTCTGTTGGTTCTGGGGTGCCTGTACATGATCACAGGCATTCTCGGCCTGCTGTACATCACCGACAAGGGTGTACTGGAGCTCATTCACAGGAAGTCCAAGGGCGAGGAAGTGCCAGAATGGCTCTACCAGAGGATCTCTCGGTTTGAGCACTTCTTGGCAGCCTACACCACTCCCGCAATGGTAGGGATGGTCGTTGTGCTGGTGCCTGTCATATTCGTGATCGACACACTGCCGAAAGCAGCGTGGCGACTCATTGGCAGGCTCATCCATAACCACGCCTCGGTACTTTTCTGACCCTGACGCAACGGTCTAAACCAGACCTCAAATGGTGGCAAGCTCGAAAGAGAACGACGACAACACTCGTCTACCTCTTGCCAATATCCTAAGTAATTCTTTATGAAGGATTGTTTAGGAGGAAAAGCGACTCGAAAGGGTCGTTTTTCTTTTTGGTCTTCACCTTGGGAGTTATCTATGCTAATATTCTTTCAGTATGAACAAAAATCAAATTTTAGAAAAAGCTAAAGAAGAGCTAAGAAATCTATTTTCAAGAAATTCTTCAGACTCCCTCTAAGTTAGTTATCTTCTCTTCGTGATCTCTAACCTCTTGCCTAATCTCACGTACATCTTGTCTTAGTTCAAGCGCAGCGTCAATCTTTTGCTCTATTTTTATAATGCTAGCAGTGTTGATAGTTAATTTCTCTTCTATTTTATCAAACCTTTTGTTTTGCTTATTAAATTTTTGCTCCAACATTGTGCTAATTTCTTCCAGATCACTTTTTGTTAACATCTAAAGTCTCCTTTTGATTAACAATTAGACTTTCAATTCCCAACCAACAACTCTCGCATAAAACGTCTATATTTCTTCCTCCAATTATTTTAACAGCATCAAAAGAGCGTTCGATCTTGTTTCCACACTTATCGCAAAAGTACTTAACTGCCATGCGAGTAGCTTAGCATTTGAAGATCTCAAAAAACAAGGTATTATTTATGCCTTTCTATCAAGAAGATTTTTTTCTTGGGTATGCTTAGGTCTTTAACCGCCAAAATTAATCAACAAAAGTTAAGGCGATACCTTTTTTATTCGCCCGGCCAGTTCGGCCGATGCGGTGGATGTAGTCTTCGTAAGTTTCCGGTAGATCGTAGTTAATCACGTGGGAAACATTATCAATATCTAACCCGCGGGAAGCTACATCGGTTGCCAAAAGAATTTTAATTTGATCACTCTTGAAGCTTTTTAGAATTCTCTGTCTTTGAGATTGACGCCTATTTCCATGAATAGAGCCAACTTTGAAGCCTCTGGTAGTGAGCAGACGGTCGAGCTTTTCAATACCGTGCTTTGTACGTCCGAAGATAAGCACTTTTTCAAACTCATCTTGGATCAAGAGATTGTGGAGCTTGTCTACCTTGTTCCCGCCATTTATCCTCACCACATCCTGATCAATATTTTCAGGAATGTTTTGTTGCTGGACAGAGACAGTCACTGGGTTGTTAACGAAAGCTTGGAGGATTTCACGCACCTTAGGGGGAATGGTCGCCGAGAAAAAGAGTGACTGACGAGATTGAGGAAGTAGCCTTATAAAATACTTAATGTCGTGAATAAAGCCGATATCCACCATCAGGTCAACTTCATCAAGAACGAAAGAATCGAATTCAGTTAGGTTGATGATTTTTCTTTCAATTAGGTCCCGCAAACGCCCCGGGGTGGCGACGACAAAATGAGGGCGGCGGCGGACGTCACTGATTTGTCTATTTAGTCCTGAACCACCAATTAATAATGCTGAATAAAGGCCCATGTTATTAGCAAAACTTGCGAACTCTTGGTTGATTTGAGCCGCTAGTTCTCTCGTTGGTACAATTGTCAAAACTTTTGATCGTCTATTTTTAAAAACCTTATCAATAAGGGGGATTAAAAAAGCAGCAGTCTTACCGGTACCGGTATTGGCCAGACCGATCAAATCACTACCTTCCAAAATTGGCACGATCGCTTGGTCCTGAATAGGGGTCGGTTGGCTGTAACCACGATTTTTAATATTGTTCTTCAGAATCTCATTAATATTAAAACCGGAGAAACTATGGTGAGGTGTAAAATCAGCTTCAGCAATCGTTACTTGGGCTTTTTTAATAAAAATACTTGGATCTTTCCCTAATTGAGACTCCGGCCGGTTTCTTCGGGTTTGGTTAAAACGGCCACCAAAGAAGGGTCTATTAAAAGAATTATTTCCAGAGCTAAATTGTCTCTGGTTTTTGGGTACACCACGCATAGATGAGGGGCGCGAGCGTCTAAAATTGTTATACATAATATTTACTTCCCAATTGATGAAGAAAGCTAAGAATAACTTAGGAGCAAATTTAAAAAATGTTTAATGGAGAATCAGATGAATTGCTCGGATTCTAAATCAACTAAAAATAAGTGTAACACACTTTCAGGAAAAAAGCAAATCCCTATAGGGTACAACCATTATTAAAGACAAACCCTCCTCGAATTATACATAATATTTCTTATATTTGGTAGAATTAGTTTTATGTTAAAAGTGGGAATAGTTGGGTTGCCAAATAGTGGTAAAAGTACGCTTTTTAACGCTTTGATGAAGCGCAAAATAGCAGTCGTTGCCGAATATCCCTTCACAACGATCAAGCCCAATGTGGGAGTTGTCCAAGTTCCAGATGAGAGACTGGAAAAGATCTCGGCAGTTACCGGTATAGAAAAAACAGTTCCGGCGGCCGTAAAATTTATCGATATTGCCGGTTTGGTAAAGGGGGCTCATAAAGGAGAAGGGTTAGGTAACGAATTTCTAGGGCACATCCGTGACGTTGATATATTAATTCACCTATTGAGATATTACGATATAGATTTACCTAGTAGAAATGATCCAATAGAGGATTTGCAAATTGTAAACTTAGAATTAGAGCTAGACGGTATTGAAAAACCAACTCTTTACTGCTTAAATATATCTGAATCAAAAGTAAAAAACGGCCAAGTGCAAGAGGTAATTAAAAAAATTTCCCAAGTAACCGGACAGGACGTTGACCAAATTATCGCCCTTTGCGCTAAATTGGAAGCAGAAATAGACGAGTTACCCGAAAAGGAAAGAGAAGCTTATTTGAAAGAACTTGGGGTAGATTTTAAAAGCGGTTTAAAATTAGATAAAATTATTACCAACTCCTATAAATTACTAAACTTGATTACTTTTTTTACAATAGTCGGTCGAAAACAAGTTCAAGCCTGGTCAATACGAGCCGGAGAAACGGCGCTGACTGCGGCGG
>Ga0209541_10007705_pt1 | contig 18004 bp, 18 predicted proteins | sample RifCSPlowO2_01_FD_184027 | JGI IMG/M metagenome (GOLD analysis project Ga0209541, IMG submission 184027) | Groundwater microbial communities from Rifle, Colorado - Rifle CSP2_plank lowO2_0.1 (SPAdes) (version 2) | ecosystem: Environmental > Aquatic > Deep subsurface > Groundwater | place... | reverse complement strand
GCTTTGGCTTTCTATAAGATAAATAACCGCCCTTTCGTCTATGCCATGGAATCATTTTTTAAATATGCTCTCAAAGATAAACTATTTATTTGGAAGAAAAAAGAACCAGAAGTTGGGGACAAAAAAGGAGAGTCCTCCTCTGCTGGGAAATACCATTCCCTTATTGTGCCAAATTTATCAGGAAACAAGCTCAAAGATATGAACTGGGAATTGGATGTAAAGAAAAAAGAAGGTGAAGTTTTGGAAAAAAGTAGCAAGTAGCCAGCATCTAGGTTAAAATGTATTTATATGTCAAAGAATGCAACTCAAGAATTTGTACCAATTGATGATGTCCGAGATGGCATTGTTATTTTGAAAGATGGCGGCATGAGAGAAATATTGATGGCTTCTTCCGTAAATTTTTCCCTAAAGTCGGACGATGAGAGACAAGCCATCCTTTTGCAATTTCAAGATTTCTTAAACTCTTTGGATTTCCCCATCCAAATTTTGATTCAATCTAGAAGGCTTGATATAAGGCCGTATATAGCCCTTCTCGAAGGTAGATACAAAGAACAAACCAACGACTTGATGAAAATACAGATTGAACAATATATCGCGTTTATAAAAAGCTTCACCGAATCAACAAACATAATGACAAAAAATTTCTTTGTCATTATACCTTATGATGCAGCCATTATTAAAACTGACAGCAGATTTCCATTTGGCGGCACAAAAAAAAGTCAGGGCGGGCGGCACAAAAAAAAGTCAGGGCGCCATAGAAGAGGATTTTGAAGAAAAGAAAAATCAGTTGGAGCAGAGGATGGGAGTGGTAGAGCAAGGACTGGTGCGTTGTGGGGTGAGAGTGGCCAAATTGGGTACCGATGAGGTAATAGAATTGTTTTATAAAATATTTAATCCTGGAGAATCAGAAAAACCCATCAAGGCTAACCCATAAAAATGTTTGATTTTTTAAAGAAAAAAGAAAAAAAGGATTTGAGCACAGTTTCCATCTTACCAAAAGGCTTGGCAGATAGCTCCGAATTGGAACTGCGAGACATTTTAGCGCCAAGCGCCCTTAAAATAAATTCAAAGGAAATAAATTTGGGAGAAAAGGTTGCCAGAAATTTCTTTGTGATTTCATATCCTAGATTTCTTTCTGAGGATTGGTTTTCTCCTGTTATAAATATGGACAAAATGTTTGATATTTCAATTTTTGTCCATCCCCTGGAGACCGCTAAAATACTCCGCAGTTTTCAAAAGAAAGTAGCCGAGGTCCAGAGTCAAATCAGAATAAGAGAAGAAAAAGGCTTGGTCCGAGATCCGATGCTTGATACCGCTTATCAAGATTTGGAAAATCTGCGCGATGAACTACAGCAAGCCCAAGAAAAAATGTTTGAGGTAGGCCTTTATATTTCAGTTTATGCAAATAACAGCGAGGAGCTCGACAAAGTTGAATCAGAGATAAAATCAATCCTTGAGTCAAAAATGATCTACATTAAACCGGCCCTATTCCAACAAGAACAGGGCTTCAGAAGCATCTTGCCAACCGCCAAAGACGAGCTCGGTGTCCACTCAAAAATAAATTCTTCGCCGCTTTCTTCTCTTTTCCCTTTTGTTTCTTTTGACCTTACTTCGGACAAAGGAATCTTGTACGGCATCAATCGCCACAACTCATCTCTTGTTTTGTTTGATAGATTTTCTCTGGAAAACTACAATTCGGTCATTTTTGCCAAATCCGGTTCCGGTAAATCTTTTGCCACAAAGCTTGAAATCTTAAGAACGCTCATGTTTGACACGGAAGTAATCGTTATTGACCCAGAAAATGAATACGAGTATATGGCTGAAGCGGTAGGGGGCAGGTATTTCAGCATCTCACTCAATTCCGACCACCACATAAATCCATTTGAACTCCCAGTCCCAGCCGATGACGAATCTTCTGTAAGTGTTTTGCGAAGCCAAATCATAAATTTGGTTGGGCTCTTCCGTCTTATGATGGGGGGGCTTTCGGCCGAAGAGGACGCCATTATTGACAGAGCTATCACTGAAACTTATGCTCTGAAAGATATCACGGCGGATTCTGATTTCAAAAATGTGGAACCGCCCCTTCTTTCCGATTTTGAAATGGTCCTGGCTGGCATGGAAGGGGGAGAATCTTTGGCTCAAAGATTGACGAAATACACCAAAGGTACTTGGTCAAATTTCATAAACAGGCCGTCAAATATAGATATAAATAAAAAATTTGTGGTTTTTTCCATTAGAGACATGGAGGACGAGTTGAAGCCGATAGCCATGTATATTGTAACCCATTATATTTGGAATGCCATCAGAAGAGAACTTAAGAAAAGGCTTTTGGTGATAGACGAGGCTTGGTGGATGATGAAGTCCGAAGACACCGCTTCTTTCCTCCTTTCATTAGCCAAAAGAGGCAGGAAATATTATTTGGGATTGGCTACCATCACTCAAGATGTGGACGATTTCCTCAAGTCTCCGTACGGCGCCCCTATCGTCAGCAACTCTTCCATCCAAATTTTGCTCAAACAGTCACCGACGATAATAGACCGCTTACAACAAGTTTTCAATCTGACTAATGAAGAAAAATACTTGCTACTGGAATCGGGTGTGGGAGAAGGTATCTTTTTTGCCGGGCTCAAACATGTGGCCATAAAAATAATAGCTTCCTACACCGAAGAGCAAATCATCACCTCCGATCCGTCTCAAATTTTGGCCATCAAAAAACAAAAGAAAGAACAGGAAGCAAATCCGCCAGCTGATGGAAAACAATAAAAAACATGGCTGAAACACCCCCACAAAATCAAACCGCTTTAAAAAGACCGGTAAGGCAGGTTGCACAGCAACAGGAAGAGAAAAAGGAGAGGATAAAGTTGTGGATGGGGGGAGCTTTGATTATATTTGCTCTATGTGTAGATTTAACAGAACTCGTTATAACTTGGCTCGGTTTTGTCGCGGTGGGAGGAATTTTAAGTAGTATTGTGTCAGTTGTGGCCGGATTTATTTTTTGGATCTGGTTTATGCTTTTGGGGGTACCGGCTTTCTCCAATCCCAAACAATTTGCTGTGAGGGCCGTGACCTTCGTCGGCGAGATTATTCCTCTTTTTGATGCTATACCTTTCCTTTCTTTTTTGTGGACAATAGGGACAATAGCGGCTGTTTTGATGGTCAGATCAGAAGACAAAGGTGGTATAATAGGAAAAGCAGCAAATATGACTCAAGGAAAAATAAAATAACAATAAATGTTTGGTAAATTTATAAAAATTTTAATGGCGGCAGGTGTTGGTTTGGCGGTCTTGCCAATAGTTTCTTTCCTGCCTGCACAGGCAGGGGCTCAGATAAACACTATTACACCTGGCGCCAACGTGCCATACGCTCTTTCGAGCGAACTCGGGGTAGAGGTTATCCCAACTTATCCCAGACCTAATGAAACAGTTTCTATAAATCTCACTCTTTATACCGATGATTTAAGTACAGCAGATATCACTTGGTATCAAAATGGTAAGACTACTTTGAGTGGTAAAGGAGAGACAAGATATTCATTTAAGGCCGGCTTGGTGGGAGAAGAAACAAATATAGAAATAAAGATAGACTTTTTAAGCGGCGTTTCTTTTTCAAAAACCATTACTTTAAATCCGGCCAGTGTTGATTTGGTCTGGGAAGCGTACTCCTATGTGCCACCATTTTATAAAGGCAAGGCTTTGCATCCTAGGCAAGGTGTTTTGAAAGTTGTAGCTATGCCCGAATTTGTCAAAGGTGGCAAAAGGATTTCTCCGCAAAATTTGGTTTATGAGTGGTCAAACGCGACTAAAATAAATCAAAGTCAATCTGGGTACGGCAAAAGTGCCGCTGTTTTAAATGGTTCAATATTGGGTAAACAAGAAAATATAAAAGTTGTGGTGACAGACCCGGTAAATAATTTGACAGCCCAAGGATTTTTGGATATTTCTCCGATTGATCCTGAAATAGTTTTTTATGAAAATGACCCGTATTATGGACATATATTTGACATTGCAATACCAGGCACTTTTAATTTGAGGGCTGATGAAGTGCAGATTTTGGCTGCTCCGTATTATTTCACCAAAGAAGGAGGAGGCTTGTTACAATATGAGTGGCGGCTAAACAGTCAATCAATCCCTGACCTTTATGGTTCAAAGACAGCTATCTTTAGAAAACCGGAAGACAGAACAACAGGTATATCAAATATATCTCTGCAAATAACAAATACAAACCGTATTTTGCAGCAAGCGGGTAGTAATTTAATAATGCAATTTCAAAATTAGAATGAAAAAAGTATCAATAATTTTAATGGTGGGGGTGGTTGTAATGGGAGGGTTTTTTACTTTTCATATTTCTTCTCATGCCCAAACACCTTTTGAATATACAGTCTTAGCACCATTGCCGGGCATACCTCAAGGCAGCCCTATCACCTTAGCTCGATATATACCACTTATTTTTAACCTGCTTATAGGCCTTTCGGCGGTGTGGGCGGTACTAATGATTATTTTAGGTGGTTTCCAATATATGTCCACCGATGCCATACAAGGAAAAGCAAACGGAAAAGAAAGAATCAAAAATGCGGTGCTTGCTTTGGTTTTTGTCATTGGGGCTTGGCTTATTCTCAATGAAATCAATCCAAATCTTTTGCATATTAATTTGAATATAGAACAAATCACTGCTACTACCGCCCCAACGTTGCCTCTGGGAGGAGAATTGTCTGCTGCCACTGGTCCCATATTACCGGGATACGATCTTACTCAAGCCCAAATAGATAAAAATGCAGAGATGGTCACCGACTTGGCAGCTAATCATGTAAACGTTAACAATGACCCTTGTACAACAGCTGACCAAACTACCGGATGCACCAACCTTGTCGGTATGCCACCAGTCGCATATAGCGGTGTCAAAAATCTGCAAGAAGGTTGTCAACAGCTGACCAAACTACCGGATGCACCAACCTTGTCGGTATGCCACCAGTCGCATATAGCGGTGTCAAAAATCTGCAAGAAGGTTGTGTGTTAAGTGATGGTTTTTCTTCTACCAGCTGCGGCGATGTAACAATCACCGGGGGTACGGAAGGGGGTCATGCGTCTCATGGCCTAAACCTGCCGGCTATGGATTTAAGCTATAATAATGCGGCTTTAAATGAATATATAGTAAGTATTGCAACTAAACCTCCAGAACAAACATCACTTGGTCCTATTTATACAGTAAAGTTAGAAAACGGCCAAAATGCAACTTTTTTACTGGAATCAAACCCTCCTCATTGGCACGCCGTCTTTGGGGGGATATAAAATATGACAAAAAAAATACTATTAATCATAGGAATACTGGTAATCGTTGGCATAGTGGCATTTTTGATTTTTAGTTCAAAACCGCCTCTGGCACCGGGGGAGAGTCGGGTAGGATTTTCAATAAGAGATTATTTACCTTTTGGTAATAGTGGTAATGAAACAACAAGCACTACAACTAACACAAGTACAAACAACAATGATACAGGTAGCCAAACCTCAACAAACATGGAGGGCCAGCTGGTACCAAAACTTAGGAAAATTTCAAAAGAGCCCATAGCCGGAGCTGTTATTTTCAATACCGGCACCACAAGCTTGGTAAGATTTATAGAAAAAGGCACCGGCAATGTTTATGAAGCAAGGTCAGACTCTGTAGCCATCCAAAGACTCACTAATACGACCATCCCTAAAATAATCAGGGCTTTTTGGCTACCAAACGCTTCCGGTTTTTTGGCCCAAACATTATTGTCGGGTAGAGAAATTGTAGAAACTAATTTTGTAAGATTAAATAAAAACGTCGCCAGTAGCACCAATGAAACTTTAACTCCATTTGGCGTTACTATAGGCAAATTGCCAACGGGTATAAGGGAAATTACCATAAAACCCGACAGTACCAAAATTTTTTATTACACTGTTTCCGCGTCGTCAGATTGGTATATTTCAAATCCTGACGGCACAGGTAGTAGCTTGGTGATGTCTCATCCGCTAACTGAGTGGCTACCAAAATGGATTTCCCCAAATCAGATAGTTATGCAAAACAAGGGGAGTTTTAAAAGTGTAGGTTATAGCTATTCTTTTGATGTTTTAAATAAGGCTTTAAGAAAAATCGGCTTGGGTATGGTTGGACTTTCTGTTAATACAAGCACAGACGGATCTTGGAGTTTGGCATCAAGCGGCGGCGCTTCCCCAAAACTATTTATGATTGACAATAAAAATGTAACTTCAAAAGACATCACGGTAAAAGGTTTGGCAGAAAAATGCGTATGGCTTAAAGACAAAAACCCTTCGGTTTATTGCGCTGTCCCAGGCCAATTCCCAACCGGGGACTACCCCGATGTTTGGTATAAAGGCCTTGTATCAACCGAAGATTCCATATGGAAAATGGATATGAACAACATTTTTGGCGAAATTTCCAACCTTCCACTAGAATCCGGTGAGAAAATCGATGTGGTAGATTTGAGTCTTTCAATGGATATGAACAACATTTTTGGCGAAATTTCCAACCTTCCACTAGAATCCGGTGAGAAAATCGATGTGGTAGATTTGAGTCTTTCCCCGGATGAAACCCATCTTATTTTCAAAAATAAAATAGACGGTTATCTGTGGATGCTTCGGATAGATAAATGAGGAGATTATTTAATGGCTATAGAAGTCTCCACCATGTGTTTTCTAACATAAACATCTTGAGCTATGCCGACAAGGTTGCTGACAAGCCAATAAAGAGCAACCACCCCCGATATTTTCCAGGAGATGAAAAAGACAATGAGAGGCATTGTGTATTTCATTTGCTTGGACATTATTGCCCCAAAATCTTCTTTACTGGCCACAGCCTTTGCTGAAGCTTTGGTTTGATTAGTTGATTTGGAAGCCAGATGCATTTGCCAAAAACTGCTGGCTGCAGCCAAAAAGGCTAATACTAAGCTTTTTTGAGAAACATCTATTAAACCCAGGAAGTTCATGGAGACCGCTCCTGGTGCTTTTATAAAAGAATAAAGTATGCCTGTGTCAATATTTGGCAGACCTGACTCAAGAAATATATAATAAAGGGATAATATAATAGGGATTTGGATAATAAGGATTAAAATACTGGAAAATGGATTGATTTTATTGGTTTTATATAATTCCATTAATTTGACAGCTTGTTCTTGTTTATCTTTGTATCTTTCTTTCAATAAAGATATTTCTTCTTCTTTTTCTTTCATTCTTGTTTGGGTAACTGTGGATTTTTTAGCCAGAGGATAAAGAATAACTTTTACCAAAACAGTTAAAATTATAGTGGCAATACCAGCATCAATAAAGCTTACGTTTAAAATAAGGATTAGGAGGTTATAGAGCGGTATATAAATGAGTATTTTAAAGAAAGCTATCATTTTTTATTTGATTAGTTTTGATTCTGTAAGGATAGATTTTAGATTTTTAATAATTTCTTCATCATTTTTCGGTATTGTCCTGAAAGAAAAGAGGGCAAGGATATTTGACGATATTTCAGGAAAATGTTTTTCTAACGATCGGTAGCCAGCGCGTCTCATTTTATTTCGAACTACAGCACTTTTTGCAATTTTTTTAGAAACAGAGAAGCAAAAACGAGATGGTCCATCTTTCGAAACAAACCTTAACAAAAAAAGGTTACTTTTAAAGGTTTTAGTCCCATTTGACAGTAATGGGAACATCTTCCTGGGGATTCTCCTATTTTTAGAAAACATTTAAAATTAAACTGATATATTTTTGCGATTCTTTCTGCGACGATTTTGGAGCACCTTCAAACCACCCGGGCTTTTACTACGCTTCAAAAAACCATGAGTTTTTGCTCTTTTTCTTTTTTTTGGCTGATAAGTTATTGACATTCTATTAGAAGTTAGCTCTTAAAAAATTTATCAACTCGATATCCACAAATTATAAACATATTCAAAGAAAAACACAAGTTCCCTAAATATAATTAGACTATATAATGATTTACATGGATACCAAAGAACTCTGGAATAATGTTTTGTTGGAAATAGAATCTTCTGTTTCTAAAGCAAATTTTGCGACATGGTTTAAAGAAACAAAAATTTCAGGCTTTGATGGTGGGGTGGTTTATTTGAGCGTCCCAAATACCTTTGTTCAAGAATGGCTGTTGAAAAAATTTCACCAGCTTATTTTAAAAGTTTTAAGACAATCTTCCGAATCTATACACTCTCTTGAATATGTAATAAAAGAGGAGAGTAAGCAAAAAAATCAATATATACCAACAAAAACCTTGTCTGCAACAAAAGAGCTGCCCCTGTCTGAACATTATGTTAATAAAGATGATAATTTAAATCCAAGATATACTTTTGAGTCTTTTGTAGTAGGCCCATTTAATGAACTAGCTTACGCCGCGGCCCAAGCGGTAATAAAAAATCCTGGGATAGCCTATAACCCGTTATTTATTTACGGAAGCACCGGACACGGCAAAACACATTTAATACAAGCGGTTGGTAACGCAATAAAAGCCATCGACTCATCAAAAAAAATATATTATTTTACTTCTGAAAAATTTGTTAACGATTATGTAAGTTCGGTTCAAACAAACAAAACTGATCAATTCAAAGAAAGATACAGGAAATACGATATGTTAATAATGGATGATGTTCAGTTTCTTTCTGGAAAAGAAAAAACTCAAGAAGAATTGTTTCATCTTTTCAATATAATGAAAGATAGTAACAAACATATTGTTTTTTCTTGTGATAAACATCCGAACTTTGTAACCGGCCTCGAGGATAGGTTAAAATCTAGATTCGCCGCTGGTATGGTAATTGATATACCAGCCCCAGACCAAGAATCAAGGATTGCTATCATAAAATCAAAGTGTGCCAGTATAAACCTCTTTGTAGACGATGAAATCATTGGTTATTTGGCTGATTCAATAAAAGGTAATATAAGAGATTTAGAGGGTGTTATTAACCTGATAGTCTGTCAAACGGGGACAAAAAATAAAACACTGAACCTAAACGAGGTTAAAGATTTGGTTAAAAACAGTATAAAACAAAAAAAACTATTGTCTTATAAAGAGGTTGTTAAAATAATATCTGATTTTTATAAAATTGAAGAAGATGTTATATATGAAAAAACAAGAAAAAAGGAGGTTATCAAGCCGAGACAGATAATAATGTATATTTTAAGAGAAGATTTTTGCATCTCTTATCCGTCAATAGGGGAGAAGTTGGGTGGTCGAGACCATACTACTGTTATTCATTCGTGTGAAAAAATAAAAAGAGAAATCAAAACAGACATGTTGTTATTAAAAGAAATACAAGAAATCAGGTCTATAATAGGTTGATTGAGTGTTGATTAGGTGTTGATTTACTGTGTTGATTTTGTTTTTAAATAATTAAAAAATTAAAATAAAAATAATTATAAATTCATTATAAACATTAATTTAAAATTGAAATTAAAAACAACGTTCTAAATAAAAGGTATATCAAGAAATCCACAAATCCACAGGTATAAATATAAACAAAAAATAAATCATGAAATTTGAATGTGATAAAACAAAAATAGAAATGGCTATTCAAAAAACAGCAAGATTAGCGAATAAACACCTAACCTTACCAGTTCTTTCTTGTGTTTATTTAAATGTGTTAGATGATAATAAAATTGTTATAAAATCAACTAATTTAGATATTGGGGTAGAAATTGGAATAAAAATTAAAACAATAGAAAAAGGAATCCTAGCTGTCCCAGCTAGTGTTTTATTAGGAGTACTATCTTCTATTAAAGAAAATAATTTAACTTTTGAATCAAAAGAAAATAATTTAAAAATTTATTCAAATAAAAATTCAGCCATTATTAAATGTTTACCTTATGAAGATTTCCCAAGTATTCCTAAATTAGAAAATTCAAAATCAATAAAAATAAATTGCCGGGACTTAATATCCGGTTTTAAATCTGTTTGGTATAGCGCTTCAAATTCAAATATCAAACCAGAACTTTCAAGTGTTTATGTTTATAAAAATAATGAGAATTTAGTTTTTGTTTCAACAGATTCTTTTCGTTTGGCAGAAAAAAAAATCAATACAAAAACATCAATAGATTTTCCTCAAACTATTATTCCATATAGAAACGTTTCGGAAATAATAAAGTTACTTGAAGATTATGACGGAAACATTGATATTATTTTTGAAAAAAACCAAGCAGCTTTTATTATTGATAATATGTACTTGGTATCAAGATTAATAGACGGATCTTTCCCTGATTATAAACAAATAATACCAAAAACATTCAACACAACAGCTACTATTTTGAAAGAGGATTTATTAAATTCTATCAAAGCATCAAATGTATTTTCTGATTCTTTAAATCAGGTTAAATTAAAAGTAGATATTAAAAACAAATCTTTGGTTATAGAGTCAAAAAATAATGATGTTGGTGAGTATGTTGAATCAATCAACGCTTCTGTTTTGGGGGATAGTTTGGAATTAAATTTTAACAGCAAGTTTATAATAGATTGTATACAATCTATTCCTTCCGACAGTCTAACCTTAAGTTTTGGGGGGGTTGGCAAACCACTAGCTATTAGCGGGTCTTCTGATAAAAGCTTTTTATATATCGTAATGCCAATGAATAGATAAAAATAAGATAATAACTTTTAAACATAATGAACGGTATCTCTGGTTTTCTACAAAAATTTTTAAATCTAGAAAAAGATAATACAACCAAACTGTTAATGATTTTGGATGCCATAAAACAAAAAACCGGCCTAGATTTACCAAAAGAATCGTTGGAAATAAAAGGGGATAATATTAAATTAAATTGCAATCCGGTATTTCGTAATGAAATATTTATGCACAAAACAGAAATAGAAGACTCGTTAAAAATCTCAAAAATATTTTTGAATATCGTTTAATCAATCACAAACGGTTGATCGTTGGAAAGACCATGATCCTGCGCCCAAAGACGAACACCGTATTCCCAGTTATTAAATTGAGAATCTAAAGATTGGTTCTCTGGGATAGGGCCTTTTGGATCATCTTTACTCACCCAATTGAGGATTGAATGTACTCCACCATAAACAGTGGACGCCCCAGATGTTGAAGTTGAAAGTAAACCTCCTTGCCAAATACCCTGCAACACTGGTTTTAGTTGTAATTTGTCTAGAACCAAAGGTTCCTCAAACTGTTCATTTGGATATTTAACCACCACTTGATCCATAAAGGCTCTCCACATCGGAGCGACAATAAGTCCGGCAACTTTTTTTACCATCGGGCTATTATTATTATTTCCGGCCCATGCACCCACTGCAATACTTGGGGTGTAGCCCATTATCCAGGCGTCCCTAGAATCGTTTGTGGTACCGGTTTTTACAGCCACATCTCTATCGGGGAAATATAAAGCTGAAGTTTGTCCATAAGATGGTGCTCTTGCCGCATTATCAGATAATATACTGGATATTTTTAAAGTAATTTCTTTATCCAAAACTTGGGTTGGATTGGGGTTGTGTCTCTCTAAAATGGTGCCAGTCTTGTCTTTTATTTCAATAATAGGGGAAATATCAGTTTTTACTCCATCGTTTGCAAAAACTCCGTATGCTCCTGTAATTTCAAGGGGTGTAACTTCACCACCTCCCAAAACAAGAGTCAGCCCATAATCTCCTTTGTTGCTTAAAGATTGTATACCCATATCTCTAGCTAATCTTATTGAATCACTCAAACCAGCTAAATACAAAACTTTTACGGACGGCACGTTTATAGATTGGGCCAGAGCATTCCGCATTGTAATAGGGCCTCTGAATATGTTGTCAAAGTTATCCGGAGAATAGCAACCATTACCTGTTGTTAAGTTGTCAGGAGTACAAGCTGTGGAAAACTGGGTTTTTACGTCAAAAAGGACGGTGTCTTGGGTGTATCCTTTCAGGAAGGCTTCAGAGTACACAAACGGTTTAATCGTTGACCCTGGTTGTCTTTTGGCCAAAGTTACATTGAAAGCCCCATCTATATTTTCATCAAAATAATCTCTTGAGCCGACCATTGTTAATATTCCTCCGGTTTTAGGATCTATGGCCACAATAGCTGCGTTTTCAGCGTTGAAATTTATTTTGTTTTGCAAAGCATAATCATGAGCCACTTTTTCGCCTATAGACTGCAAATCATAATCTAGTGAAGTTGTGACACGCAAACCCCTGGTATTCAAAACCTCCTCGCCAAACTTGTTTGCCAAGTAACTCAGAACATAAAAAACAAAATGTGGCGCTTTAATACTCGAATTTCCTTTTGCCACAAAAGAAGCTTTTTCCGCAACAGCAGAGCCATATTCTTCTTTGGTGATAAAATTATTGCTTAACATCTCCCTCAAAACCAAATTTTTTCTTTCCTCAAGTCTATCTTGGTTGTGGCCGTACGGAGAATAAAATGTTGGCGCTTTAGGTAAAGCTGCTAAATAAGCGGCTTCGGCCAAGGTTACATCTGAAGACTTTTTACCAAAAAAAGATCCACTGGCTTCTTCCACACCGTAAATATTGCCGCCGTAAGGTATCTCGTTTAAATACATTGATAAGATTTCATCTTTTGAAATCATTTGTTCAAGTTTTACCGCCAGCACCAACTCTTTGAGTTTTCTGGATATATCTTTATTGTTTGTAAGGATTGAATTTTTGACCACCTGTTGTGTGATGGTAGAACCTCCCTGACTCCAGCTAAGAGTCATAATGTTTGCCAAAAAGGCTCGTATAAGGGACAGCGGCTCTACACCGCGGTGCTGGTAAAAACTCTTGTCTTCTATGGCGATAGTGGCATTTTTAACATATCTGGATATTTGCTCTATCGGGACGGTGCTTCTCCTTACATTGCCACCGGTGTCATATAAAAGTATTTGGCCTGTTTTATCATATATTTTTGTTGATTCAGCGACCCTTCTTTCTTGAATTGATTCCGCGGAGGGCACTTTGAAAGTGCTTATCCAAAAAAGTATTAATGCACTTAATATTAAAAAAGCCGACAGAGCAAGCATTAAAAGTGTTTTTATGGCTAGCCTGTGTTTGTTTATGAACATTTTTACCACCCATATATATTATGCCAAAAAGTGAAATTATGATAGTGTTTTAGTATGTTTGGAACGACTAAGACAAGGGTGATAGTTGATGAAAAGAAAATAGATGAGGTCTTAAGCAGATCGGTTTCTGCTATTTATCCGAACAAAGAATTGCTAAAAGAAAAACTTTTTTCGGGTAAGCAGATGAGAATTTATATGGGTATCGACCCAACAGCTACTTATGCTCATATAGGCCACGCCACCAATTACATTGTTTTAAAACGTCTCCATAATCTCGGACACAAAATAATAATTTTAATAGGCGATTTTACAGCGATGATTGGCGACCCTTCTGACAAAAATGCCGAAAGGAAAAGATTATCCAAAGAAGAAGTTTTGGGGAACTTGAAAACTTTCAAAGAGCAAATAGGGAAGATAATAGATTTTAAAGATAAAAACAATCCGGTTGAATTAAGATTTAATTCCGAATGGTTATCGAAACTGACTTTTGAAGACGGAGTCGAACTCGCTTCTCACTTTACGGTTCAGCAGATGATTGAGCGAGATAATTTTCAAAAGAGAATCAAAGAAAACAAACCTCTCTATATCCACGAATTTTTTTATCCCCTAATGCAAGGCTACGATTCCGTTGCCTTGGATGTTGATATGGAAGTCGGAGGTACAGACCAAACATTCAATATGCTTGCTGGTAGAACTTTACTCAAGGTATATAAAAATAAAGAAAAATTTGTGATATAAAAATAAAGAAAAATTTGTGATAACCACAACTCTATTGGAGCATCCGGTTACCAAAGAAAAATTGATGAGCAAAAGTTTGGGAACAGGAGTTGGATTAGACGAACCACCCAATCAAATGTTTGGAAAAATAATGGCTTTGCCAGACGAAGCGCTGATCCAATTGTTTGTTGACTGCACTTACTTATCTATGGGAGAAATAGATAGAATAAAGAAAGAATTGGAAACCGGAGAAAATCCAAAAAACATAAAAATAAAATTGGCTAGGGAAATAGCAAAAATTTATCATGGAGAAAAAGCTGCAACGGAGGCCGAAAAAACATTTGAAAATACTTTTAGCAAAAGAGAGTTTCCAAATGACGCTCAAACGCTGACGGTCTCAAAAGAAGAAAAAATAATTGATGTTTTGGTAAATAATAAAATTGTAGAATCAAAATCGGAGTTCCGTCGTTTAATAGAAGCCGGTGCTATTTCTGATTATCCCGATAAAAAAATAAATAACGGGAACGAGATAGTAGGGGGGAAAGAAAGGAAAATAAAAATAGGTAAAAAAACTTTTGTGATTATAAAACCAAATTAATATTCATCTTCAACATCGTCGTCTTCCTCCTCTGTTTCCTCAACGGCATCTTCTATATTGATTATAAAACCAAATTAATACTCATCTTCAACATCGTCGTCTTCCTCCTCTGTTTCCTCAACGGCATCTTCTATATCCATCGCCTCTAATGGGTCTATCAAGTCATCACCTATCATTGGTTTTTTACGGCGTATCCTACCTAGTTTGTCTCCTTCTCCTAAATCATCCCTCATTTCTTCGTCGTCCATAAAAATTTATTAATTTTTAATGAATACTTTTTATCACATTGAAACGTTTTTGCAATATTTAGACAAGCATACCTGTGGATAACGAAATAGCGGCACAGGTAAGAGCGGCTGCAATAGCATCGTATTCATCATCGTGTCTTTTTTGTCCTGCGGCAGATGGACTGATTTTAATCAGTTTTTCTACCATGCTTATAATTTGTTTTTTATCGCTCTTGCCATATCCGGTAATCGCCAGTTTTATTTGATTTGGATTATATTCACAAACAAGAAGACCATATCTAGCAGCTTCAAGAAGTATCACTCCACGAGCTTCCGCTACCTGCAGAGCCGTTTTTTTATTTTTACTCCAAAGCAGAGTTTCAATCGCCATTTTTTGTGGCTGGTATTTTTCGATTACTTTTCGCACTTTTTCTCCTATAAGTAGAAGTCTTTTTAAATGAGAAAGCTTCCCGTCTGTTTCAAAACATTCCGAGTAAATTAATTTTTCTCCTCTATTACTTTTTTCAATTACAGCAATACCAACTCTCCCGTAGCCAGGGTCTATGCCAAGAATTGTCTGATTTTTTGAAAACATATACTTTCAGATACAAAAATCATTCAGCGTTAGTGAAAACATCTTGAACCTCATCATTTTCTTCAAGCTCGTCAATAAGGACTTCCAGTTTTGTTGAATCCTCTTCTCCGATTTGCATTGTATTTTTTGGTGTCCATCCTCCTCCATTTTGTGGTGGATTTTTTTCAAAAGCCCAAACGGCCGAACCGGGGGCTGCCAACTCAAATCCATTTTTTGAGAGAATATGTTTTATTTCCTGTGCCGCTTTGTTTCTATTTTCAGTCAGAGCCTCAATTATCAAAGCGCAACCGCCTGGCCCGTAAGCTTCATAGGTGATCTGTTCCATTTCTCCACCCTCACCACCCATCCCTTTTTTAATAGCCCTTTCAATATTGTCGCTTGGCACATTGGCTTCTTTTGCTTTCTCAATAGCCGCTCTTAGTCCTGGAGCGTTTGTATCTCCTTTGGATTTTTTAGATTCTACCCCAATAAAACGCACAAGTTTACCAAACATCTTGCTCTTTTGCGCATCCGTGACTGCCTTCTTATTTTTAATTTTTGACCATTTATTATGCCCTGACATAACTTTAAAGGTTATTCTAATTATAAAAGCTTTTCCTGTTTTTCTTTAGGCGGTTTCAAATCAAGATGTTTGTAAGCTAGGGGGGTGAGAGAACGGCCACGAGGTGTGCGCTCAAGAAACCCAATCTGCAAAAGATACGGTTCATTAAATTCTTCTATGGTTGCTTCTTCTTCCGAAAGGGAAGCGGCTAAGGTATTGAGTCCAACTGGCCCGCCGGCAAACTTTTTGGCTATGGTTTCAAGCAGTGACCTATCAGAATTATTTAATCCCATATTATCTATCCCCAAAAGACTAAAGGTCTCATCGATCACATCTTGGTCGATATCCTTTTTTTGAATTTGAGCGTAATCCCGGGCCCTTTTTAAGAGATAGTTGGCGGTTCGGGGGGTGAACCGGCTTCTTTTGGCTACAGAATCCATCGCTTCGTTACTTATTTTTACTCCTAAAATATTTGCTGACCGTTTGATTATGCTTTTTATTTCTTCCGGATTATAAAATTCAAGACGAAAGATACCGCCGGAAAATCTACTCCGCAATGGGGAAGATAGCATTGCCACTCTAGTTGTCGCTCCTATTAAGGTAAAAGCGGGTAACTCAAGCCACTCTAGTTGTAGCTCCTATTAAGGTAAAAGCGGGTAACTCAAGCTGGATGGTGCGGGCCGAAGGTCCTTTGCCGATTATTATATCCAAAAATCTTGATTCCATGGCCGGATACAGCACTTCTTCAATAGCTTTGTTGAGTCGGTGTATCTCGTCTATAAAAAGAATATCCCCCGGAGAAAGATTGGTAAGTATGGAAGCAAGGTCCCCAACCTTTTCAATTGCTGGTCCGGAAGTTGAGCGCATCTGACTGCTGGTTTCTTTGGCGATAAGATGAGCAAGAGTTGTTTTCCCAAGGCCTGGCGGGCCGTAAAATAACAAATGTTCCGGAGGGTGCTTCCTTTCTTTGGCAGCATTTAAAAGGATTTGAAGGTTTTTCTTTATATTTTCCTGACCGATATACTCACCCCACTTAACAGGTCTTAGTGTTTGGTCTAAAAATTCAAAATCCTTGCTTTCATCGGCTTTTTTATTGTTTCTTGACATATTTTAGTGTTTATGCTATACTCTACGTGAATTTGAAATTGTTGAAATTTAAATATAGTATTTTTATTTGCTTGTGTATTGGAGGTACAAATCTCTAAGCGGCGGTTCGCCTTGCGCGGATTTTGACATTAAATCAAGGAAGTGCTGGTACCATCTTTAGGGAGGGATCACTAGCTCTTTCCTCAGAGTAATGTTTTGCTTTTGGTTTAAATATCGAAAGTGCCGCTTAGAGATTTGTATCCCTAATTTCATTATTCATAAAATCTCTCTGCAAGCAATTTGTTTTGTGTATAACTACACCTATAACAAAGTAAATTATTCTTTTAAATCAATAACTCTGCTTAATTCCGGAAGAGAGGTCATACCTTTTAAGATTTTAATGATTCCATCTTGTCTCATGTTTAAAATGTTTTGGCCTTCAGATGCTTTGTTTATTTCTCTTTCGCTCGGATTTTGGATCACTATGTTTTCTATTTTTTCATCTGTTAGTATTGCTTCATAAATGCCGGTTCTGCCCTTAAAACCGGTAAAGTTGCATTCGACGCAGCCAACGGATTCGTATATATTTACCATATCCAAATCTTTCAAATAACTTTTATCTACAACACTATCTGTAATATTTTTTATTAATTTTTCTTCTTCTTTTTCCAATACCGCTTTCTTTTTGCAGTTATTGCAAAGTTTTCTTATAAGTCTTTGAGCCATAGTTATATTTATGGCAGAAGTGATAACTTTTGGGTTGGCTCCTAAATCAATTAATCTGGGGAAAGTACCAGCTGCATTGTTGGTGTGCAAAGTGGAGAAAACGAGGTGGCCGGTCAAAGCCGAATTTATTGCAATCTCGGCTGTTTCTCTGTCGCGGATTTCACCAACCATTATGACGTCCGGGTCTTGACGCAAGGCGCTTCGCAATCCTTCTAAAAAAGTATAGCCCTTGTCCTCTTCTGTCTGTGTTTGAACGATACCTTTAAGGTGGTATTCAATTGGATTTTCTATGGTGATTATTTTTATTTCCGGTGAATAAATTTTCTTTAAGAAGGCATAGAGAGTGGTCGTCTTTCCTGAGCCGGTAGGGCCGGTGTTTAAAATCATGCCATTTGGTTTTTTTAATTCGTTTAAAATAATACCGAGCAATCTTTCGTTTATACCAAGCTCTTCCAGGGGTACAGAAATGGCGTTTGGGTTTAAGACTCTTAAAACCACTGATTCTCC
>Ga0209541_10007702_pt1 | contig 18012 bp, 17 predicted proteins | sample RifCSPlowO2_01_FD_184027 | JGI IMG/M metagenome (GOLD analysis project Ga0209541, IMG submission 184027) | Groundwater microbial communities from Rifle, Colorado - Rifle CSP2_plank lowO2_0.1 (SPAdes) (version 2) | ecosystem: Environmental > Aquatic > Deep subsurface > Groundwater | place... | reverse complement strand
TTTGCATTAGGCGCATTTACAGTAGATAAAACAGTAATTGATTCTACTCCTAAACTTGCTGCTATGTTTGCAGGTATTTGCATTGTAAATGGCTGGTTAGCTACAATATCCCCTATAGTTGAAGATCTTTTACTTCCACCTGAAAATGAAGAAGGTGAACCTGTAAGATCTGGATCTACAGTTATTGTCAATGTTGCTGTATTTATATTTGATGAATTATCTGTTGCAGTACAAGTAACTGTTTTAGTTTCTGCTACAGTTGGAGTGTATATATTTGAACATGATGTCCCACCAGCTTCACATATGGTTGTTCCATCACTAGAAGTTATAGCAATTGTACTTGGATTATCATCTGCATATGAACAAGAGATTATTGTATTTGTCAATCTCCTAAAAGAAGTTCCTTCTGATGAAGATAATTGTAAATCTGGTTTAAATGTATCTGCTAATATTGAATAATTGCTAAATCCATAGACATTAACCATTACTGGACTATTTGCCAACCTGCTGCATATTGCTGAAGGACAAGCAACACCATCTCTGTATAATATATATCTATTATAATTTGCAAAAGTATGCTGGAAAAATGTAAAATTTATTGTTTTATTTAAATTCGGATGTTTTGTTGAATTTACAAAAACGCTGTTATTTACAATCACAATACTATTAAATAAATTTGGACTTAAATCTCCTATAATTGTTAAATTTGTCTGATTCCATATTAAACTTGCAAAAGCATTTTCATAAATTAATACACTTTTTAAAGAAACACCTGTTGTATTGATGTCTATAGTATTATTACCAAAGGAATTATTAATTAATGTTAATTGTGTTTCATTCCCAAATTGTATTCCTACTGTTGAATTTCTTATTATATTATCTCTTAATGTAAAATTGCTTCCTGTAAATGCTGCAGAACCTAGATCCCTTAGAAATGAAAAATCAAATCCAAATGTTGCATTAAAAATATTATTATTGACTATAGAAATACCTTTTTGAGCCCCATAAATTTGAGAGGTTCTACCTGATAATTCTATACCCCTTATAACATCTGTTATTGTGTTATTTTCTATAGTAATATTTTCTACATCTGCCATAATTATACTTGTACCAATATTTTTAAATATATTATTTTTAATAAATATAGTTTTATTGATAGATACTGATTGTCCGCTTTGCAAATCTGTATTAAAATCAATACCAAGAGAGATAGTACTTGAGGTAATATTTGATATTGTATTTCCTTCTATACTTATGTTACTCTGGGAAAGTCCTGAATTGTATATAAAAGCAATGGCTTCAGGTCCATTAGCACCAGTACAACTCCCACAAGAAAGATTGTAGATAAAATTATTCTTGATAAGTCCATTTTCAACTTTTTCCAAGATTATTCCAATAGAAGATATATCTATTATACTAACTAAGTTTCTTATTGTATTATTTTCTATTGTAAAATTATTCAGGGTACTAGATCCAGGACCTCTTGCACTTCTAATTCCTATTGCAGTACCTTCAATAATACAATTTTTTATGGTTATGTTATTATTTGGTCCAGAAATAAAACCTATTCCTATGTGACCAATATAGCCTGTAGAACTTGAATCTGTACCACTACCAGTATAGTTTCCGCTTATTTTATTTCCTGCACAATCAAGGGAAATATGTTCTGCTTCAATAGTCAATACAGTTAGATTATTACAATTTGTTAAAGTATCTGAAGAAGTTAATGTCCTGGTTGCATTTAATCTCTCTCCACAAACACAGGCTATATTATTCCCACATTTGCCATCAATTCCAGCATTTACATATAGAACTGAAGATAATAACACAATAAAGATGATATAGACTATTTTAATCTGCCTCATTTTAAATAATTTAAAATTATATTCTTTATAACTATTTTGGTTTTGTACTTTGTTTTGTCTTCTATTAGTAATTACTTTAGTTGGAATCTATCATGTTGGTAAAGAGTAATTTTATAATCTTTTGTAATACTTAATATAATTAAAATGAAAAATTTAATAAAAACATTTTTTGTTAACACATTTTTAGCTTATATTGTAAGTTGTGGCGAAGACAAAGCTAAAAATAGAATAGAAGACATTAATATAGATTGTTCTACAACAGAAACTCCTTTTAATATTAAAAATTTAGCTATGTATACTTCCTGGGAAGATGTTACTGATAATTTAGGGTTGTATGGAATAACTGCTGAAACTGGATCATTTGGAGATTTTAATGATGATGGATTTTCTGACTTGTTTATAGCTCCTTCCAAAAAATACCCGGAAATATATATTAATACCTGCGGAACAGGATTTATTCCAATTAATCTTAAAGAAAGAACTAAAATTTCAGAAAATTTGGATTATGAAACATTTAAAAATGCAGCCACTTATATTGCTGATTTAGATAATGATGGATCTTTGGATGTACTTTTTGGAATGTCCGGGTTGAGGCATGGGGTAAGAATATTATATGGTGAAAGAGGACTTAAATTTACTGAAAAGGTTTTGCCGATGGAGGCAACTTCATCACAAATAGGAAGTGTTGGTACAATTGATTTAGACAGAAATGAATATTTAGATTTGTATATTGCACGTTCTCCAAACTTACAGGGAGATATAAAAAATGAAAATCTGTTTTTTATAAATCAGGGCGACCGTAATTTTGTAGATGTAACATCAAGAATGCCTGATACTTTAAGATATGCAGGTTCATTTATTACATTTACTTATGCATTTATTGGCTGGCAAATTTTAAATGGCATTCCAGAATACAAGCCGCGTTTGTATATAGGAAATGATTTTGATCCTGATTTTCTTTTTTCTCATAAAGGCGGATTTTCTTTTGATCAAATTGAATCTAATACAATTAGAGAGTTAACTTCTACAATGGGCTTAGATTATTCTTATGTTGGTGATGATGTAGTAATGGCACTAACACAGACTTTTCAAACTGCCATGATCCGAATAGAACCAAATGGAGTAGTAGATATATCAAATAGACTAAAGGCTCCAACAGGACATGTTGGTTGGGATATAAGATTTGGCAATTTTGATAATGGACTTGATGAAAGTTTGATAATAGCAAATGCATATCTGGTAGATGATTCAAACAATCCAGAATTTGGATTAAAAGATACTTTATTTTATATACAAAATAATCATGGCTGGTTTAGAAACAAAAGTGATACTGCTGGCTCATTATTTGACAGTACTGATATTGCGAATAGATATTTATTGCCTTATGGTGATTTTAATAATGATGGAAACCTTGATTTATTGGTTACAAGCTATGATATTCAAAATCCTGAGAAGGAAATTAGTCATGAACCTTTATATGATACTACAACACGACTATTAATGAATAAGGGAAATTCAAATAACTGGATTGGATTTAAATTTAAGAATAGCAAATACTTAGGTTCATTGCTAAGATTAAGATCTGGAGACAGGGAAGCTATAAAAGAAATAAAAATGTTTACAGGGCTTGGTGCAAACAATTATGGCTTTGCACATTTAGGACTTGGACAAAAAAGTGCTATAGATAAATTAGAATTATTCATGCGTAACGGAAAGATAAAAGACTTAACACGAAACATAGAAATAAATCACTATAATTGGCTTGAATAATCATAATTTTAATACAACATCTTTATTTCTTCTTGCTTATAGATTTTAAAAACTTTATAAGTTTATCTATTTGTTACCACCCCATGATTACTAAAAAAGCGAAAGATTTATAAATAATAAAGTTAACTAAAATTTGAGGTTTTTATGCAAGAAAATTTGAATTATCAAGACTCAGAATACAAGATGCCTGAGTTACCAAAAGAAGTTAAAGAAAAGTTAGATGCTATGAAATCTAAATTAGATAAATTCTCCAAAGAGATTGTTAAAGAAAATAAAGAAATAATGGCTGTTGGATTATTACCACCATCAAAATTACCACAAGACCAAAAATTAAGCAATGAAGAAGCTGAAAAATTAAAGAACAGAATTAATATTTTGATAATAGCAGATTTAGAAGAAAAAAAAGACTGGTATGAACTTAGAGATAAGATAATTAAAAATGTTAATAAAAAGGCAGAAGAAATTGACAACAATATTGTTGCTACTGTAATGGATTTCTATGAAATAAGAGAAAATTGTTACGATGCCAAGTATGAATTATTAGAAATGATTGCTGCTGGAGCTGCACTTTATGATCCTAAAGATTTTTTAGCGGCTATTAAAATTTCTGAAGTACATAAAACAATGGTTCTAAAGAAATTTGATAAATATATTGTGAGTTATGTTGGCGCTGGCAGTTTATTTAAAGGAGATGCTAAAAGTAATGATATTGACACTTATATTGTAATCGATGATACAGATGTTAAGAAGATGACTAGAGCTGAACTTAAAGATCGACTTATGGCTATTATACGAGAAATGGGATATACTGCTTCACAGATGACTGGAGTAAAGAAAGCTTTTCATATCCAAACTTATATTCTAACAGATTTCTGGGATGCTTTGAAAGATGCTAATCCTGTAATTTATACTTTCTTAAGAGATGGTGTTCCACTTTATGACAGAGGCGTATTCATGCCTTGGAAGTTATTATTAAAAATGGGAAGAATACGTCCAAGCCCAGAAGCTATTGATTTCCAGATGGATATGGGTGAAAGATTAATCCAGAGAACAAAAGGAAAAATGATAGGTATAATGGGAGAAGATTTGTATTATGCAATATTAAATCCTGCACAAGCTGCTTTAATGCTATATGGAATTGCACCTCCAACACCTAAGGAAACAATACAATTAATGGATGAAATATTTGTTAAAAAAGAAAAAATATTGGAAAGAAAATATGTTGATATTCTTGAAAAAATAAGAAAATATTACAAAGATATAGAACATGGAACTTTAAAAGAAGTAAAGGGAAAAGACATAGACGAATTATTAGGAGATGCTGAAGATTATATTAAAAGAGTAAAAAAATTATTTGAACAAATACAAAACAGAAGAGATAAAGAAAGCATAAATGAGATGTATGAAAATTCTCTAGGTGTTGTAGAAGATGCTTTGAAAGTAAATAATATTAAAGTTGAGAAAAGGACTAGTGTGCCAAATTTATTTAATAAACATTTAGTGCATGATAAAAAAATATTTAGTGATTTCCATATGAATACTTTGAAAACAATTATTGATACAAAAAATGGGATGAAAACTTCTAAATTAAACTCTTCTGAACTTGAAAAGATAAGAAAAGAAGCAAGAGGTTTTATTAAATCTATATTAGAATATGTGCAAAGAAAAAGAGGATATGAATTTGAAAGAGCAAAATTAAGATTCAAATATGGCGACAGATATGGAGAAGCTATAATTTTAGATGAAGTTGTATATATTATAAAAGATATTGATGCTAAAGATAAAGAAATACAAAAAGCTGATGTAAATAAAGATGGAAGCTTTGGCAAATTAGATAAAAGTTCTTTAGAAGAATTAGAAAAACATTTAATGAAAGTTAATATGCCTGGAAAAGTCTTTATTAAAGAAAGATTATTTGAAAGTTTAAAAAAATTATTTGGCAGCGATATTGAAATTCTTGTTAATTATTAAATATGAGGTCTAAAATTGTATTAGATGGTTGGGAATTATTTCAAAATAAATCAGAAGTATATAGATTTCTAAAGTTATTGCCCAAATATTTGCAATTAAAACTAGATGAAAAAACAAATATAGGTGATAGAACTGCAGTGCTATGTTCTAATAATGATAATGGCAGAAGATTTCCATGGTACAGATTTTTTCAAAGTTATGGAAAAGATTATCATCGCTGGTCTGGAGGTTTTTGGGCAAATTATTTCAAAGATGTAAAAAATAGCAAATTAATTAAAAATGCAAAATCAAAAGATTTAGAAAAAGTAATTCAAGATCCTGAATTTAGTGATATAATCTTAGTAGGGCATGCAAATTACCATTCATGGCTTGCTTCAGATCAGCTTGTGGATTGGTATGATCTTGGAAAAATGTTAAAAGATCATTTAAAAAATGGATTTTTTATAAACACGGGATGCGGCATTATAGAAAGAACTCAAATTCCATTGGGTTATTTTGTAGTAAATGATCTAGGTAATTTATATGGAAGGAAGGATAGGACAATATTTGGATGGGAAATAACTAATAATCAAACATTAGAACAATTAGATTCTGATGTAAATGCAGAAATACAGGTGATATAAAAAATGAAAGATAAAATTGAAAATATTTGGGAAGAAATTAAGTATTATGTATATTTATATTATTTATTAATCTGGACTAATTGAAATTCACAATAATATTAATTTCAATAGAAAGATAAAAATTTTAAACCTTACCCTCTACTTTAAATATAAAAATTGTAGTGGGTAAGTAATCTTTTGGGTCACAAATTGAACTATAAAAAAAGATTCCAGTAAGTTTTTGTTAGTTCATCAGAGTTGAATTCTATTAAATTTTTATAATATTCTTTTTTCAGTTCGTTCGGTTTTGAGCTGTCTGCAATTCTTAACGCTTTCAAATACTCGGATCTTATTTTATTGTGTATTATTAAGGGTGGATAATTATTCTTCAATAGGATATAATTTAATATCATTCTTCCTGTTCTTCCATTTCCATCCATAAATGGGTGTATTTTCTCAAATTTATGATGAAAACCTGTAGCTAAAACTAAAGGGTGTAATATTTTGTTGTTTGCGCTAAGCCATTTTAATAATAATTCCATGTCTGCCTTTACATATGGTGCAGGTGTTGCTTTGAAATTTGCTTTTATTACTCTAACATCTTGGGTTCTATATCCTTTTCTTGCGTCTATTTTTTCCATTAATTTGGAATGAATATTAACTATGAATTCATGAGTGATATCTTCTTTAATATTAAGCAGGCCTAAGAATGCTTTTTCTGTATTTTGTAAATCATAGATTTCTCTTAATGTTTTTCCTTTTGGTGTTCTTCCATCTTGGAGTAAATTTCTTGCTTCATTTAGATTTATTGTATTTCCTTCTATTGATGCTGTATTGAAGGCAAATTCTATAATAAAATTCTTCATGATCTCTTGTTTGGTTAACTCTTGATTATTGTGGAATACTGAATTATAATGCAATTTACAAGCTTCTATTTCATACAATTTTTCTCCTAAAAATTCATCCTTTTTTAGTTTTAAAGTTTTTACTTTTTCTAAATAATGATTGGATTCTAAGAAATTATTTATTGTCTTATAGGCTTTTCTTATTTGTTCAGAATATTTTGGCAGGTTTGCAAGATTATATTTGACTTCTTTTAATGAGCTTCCCAAATATGCAATGTCTTTTGCTAGAACCTTTCCTTGTTTTCTTTGGGATGCTCTGAGATAATAATATTCTTTATTACCTATTGTTTTTTTGTAGATATAGACCATAATATTATTATGATTCACTAATATATAAATTTACCCTCTACTTTAAATATAAAAATTGTAGTGGGTAAGTAATCTTTTGGGCACAAAAATTCTATTTCTATAAAAAGTGTTTTTTATTATAAGGATTTTATTAAATAACCATTAAATTCTTAACAGAAATATTATTCAATAAATCAGGATTATTTTCTTTAACAAATAGTAATTCTATGGCTAAAATATTTTCATCTTTGTCAAAATCAACTATAGTATTTTTGTCTATCTTTTTGTTATGGTGGAATTCCCCTTTTCTTATTGTTAAATATAAAGCACCAGCTTCTGAGTCATATCTTATTTCCATTTTTATATCCAATAGACAGTTATTGCTTTATATACCTTTTTCTCCTTAATATCAAAAATTTTCGAAAATATTACAAATTCTTAATCAAATTTTTTATAATTTTAGTAATTTCTTTTAATTTTTCTTTAGAATCTGCTTCTATTGTCAATCTCAATAAATCTTCTGTGTTGCTTTTTCTTATGTTAAACCAAAAATCTTTAAAATATAATGAAATCCCATCTATTTTTTCAATTTTTTTATAATTTTTAAATGAATTAATTACTTTCCAAACAGCCTTATCTTTATCCTTAACTTTGAAATTTGTCTCTTCTGAAGGAAAATATTTTTGAAATGGTTCTATTAATTCTGAAATCTTTTTATTTTCTTTATTTAAAATTTGAATTATTAATAGAACTGCTAATAAAGCATTATCTAAATAATGAAATTTTTTAAAATAATAATGTCCAGATAATTCCATTCCAAATTCAGCATCATGTTTCAGCATATTTTTCTTTATATTTGAATGCCCAACAGGGCTTCTGATTATGTTATTTCCTATTTCCAGCAATGCCTTACTACAACGATGATCTGCTATTATTTTTAAATTTTTATATAAATATTCATAGATAAAAACTGCAATTGTATCTGCTCTTATTATATTTCCTTTTTCATCTAAAAACCCAGCCCTATCACAATCTCCATCAAAAGCAATTCCTAAATTATAATTATTATTTTTAATTTCTTTTTTGATTATTTTAAGAGTTTTTTCTTCTGCTGGATTTGCCAAATGATTAGGCATTGAACCATCCGGCTTATTAAATAAAGTTTTAATATTTGCAATTTTCTTTAATATTCTTACATCTAAATAACCCATCATATTTCCTGAATCTACAATAATTTTCAATTTTGTTTTCTTAAAATTATTAAGAATAAAATTAGAATAATCTTTGAAAATATTTAGATTCTTAACATTAAATTTTTTATTTGTTTTTTTAAACTCTTTATTAATATTCTCTTCTAAGTATTTTCCAATTTCATCATAACCTAAAGAAACGCCATTTTTAGAACAAATCTTTAAGCCATTAGAATTTTTATCTAAATGGGAAGCAGTTATCATTATTGCCAAGTCAAAATCATAATTAAAAGAAGCAAAATAAAGCATTGGTGTTGTGCAATTTCCTATAGAAATAACTTTTGTATTTTCATCTGATAAGCCATTAATTAATGATCTGAAAAGAGGTTTAGAACTCTGTCTTATGTCATAACCAATAACTGCATTTTTGGATTTTAATAATCTTGGAATTAATCTTCCTATCTTATAAATAATTTCTTCATTAATTTCTTTAGGATATTCACCCCTTATATCATATTGTTTGAATATTGACATGAAGTTTTATTATTCTATTTGTTTATAAGTCTTAGGTAAAGTCTTAAATGTTTGACTTTAAATATTCCCGGTTCTGTAAAATTTTGCTGCATCTTCTGGAGGCATTGAGTTTATTACTGTGCCTGAAAATTCAAATCCAGCCCAAGTACTTAATCTTGGCAGTATTTCTATATGAAAATGCAGCTTATCTTCTTTTTTAGAAGAATAATGAATCATGTAATTGTAAGGTGCATTAAGTTGTTTTAATCTTTCTAAAACTGATTTTAAAATTGATGATAAATCTGATAAGCTGCATTCTTCCAATCTTGTCAAATGTTGTTTTGGAAATAACCATATTTCAAATGGAAATCTCGAAGCATAAGGGCAGAAAGCTATAAATGATTCATTTTCAAAACATCTTCTGTAGGAATCTTTTTCTCTTTGTATAATTTCACAATAATTACATTTATTATTTATAAAATTCTTTTTTATTTCCTGTTCAACAATGTCTGGAATTTTGTTATATGCAATTATTTGGGAATGAGAATGGGAAACAGATGTTCCTGCTTCTTCTCCATAATTTTTAAATACCTGAACATAGTTTATTCCTTCTAAATCTGACAAATAATTAATTCTTTCAAGATAAATCCTGAATATTTTTTCTATATGCTGAGAAGGCAAATCCCATAGCTGCTTTTTTTTATCATTTGTTTCAACTACAATTTCATGATAACCAAAACCATCTGAAAATGTATAAAAATTATTATGGGTTTCAATTTTATAATTTCCTTTATTTATTACAGCCGGAAATTTATTTGAAAAACATCTTATTATCCATTTTCTATTCTCTTCTATTCTTGTTATTTCATTTGGTGTATATTTTTCATTTCCAGGACAGAAATGACACAGAACTTGATGTTTTTTTTCTATATTTCTTTTAAAATCGCTTGGTCTTCTAGCTCTTTCACTTGCAATTATTACCCATCTATCTAATATGTAATCTTTTCTTAATTCTGGCAATTTACATTCCTCTTTTTTTCAATGCTAATTCGTATGCTTCAAAATAATTTTTTATAAAAATTTTCCAATCAGCTAATTTAGATATACTTTTTGCTATTAATTTCTGATCTACTCTTCCTTTTCTATCCAAATTTGTAAAATCATGAAGTATCTTAGTAAAATCATTTATAACTTCTTCTTCACTTTTTCTGAATCTTTTTAATACAAATACTCCTTCATCTGTTTTATTTTTGGATATTAAAAACCTGCCAAAACCACCCAAGTCTGTTGTTAGTGAAGGAACACCCCAAGCAGTGCTTTCTAATGGTGTATAACCCCAGGGCTCATAATAACTTGGAAATAAACCTAAATGACAACCAGAAATTGCTTTATAATATTCTAAGTCCAATAAACCATCAACGCCTGTTAGATATAATGGATAAAAAACTATTTTTACTTTATCTTCTTCCTTGTTATCCAGATTATTTTCTTTTAATGATTTTAAAATCTCATCATTTTCTTCATTCTGAATATTATGAGTTACTAATGGTGGATTACCTTCTCTGCTAAAATTTAGTCTCAATTTTCTTGATTCTTCAAAAAATTCTTCATCAAAAATGGAATGATTTGCTATTTTCTGTTCAATTAAACAATTATCTCCTACACATTTAAGGAGATTTTCCATAACTCTTCTATTCAACTTTTCAGAATTCTGTTGTATAAAATGTTTTAATAAGTGAAAACTTGCTTTATTTTTAGCTATGCTAATTTTTGCACTTTTGGCTTGTGTTGGTATCCATAAAAATACTATAACTGTTTTTTTAGAATTTTCTTCTTTCATTATATTATTTAAATTTGAAAGTGCTTTAATGAAAATATCTATTCCCTTATTCTTAAATTCATACCTTCCAACTATAAAAAAATTTAATGTTTGCTCTAAATCAAAATGATAATATGGAAAGAAATAATAAGATATAAATTCCCTTATTTTTTCCCTGTTATTAATATGCTCTAATGATGTTTCTTCAAATGAAGGAAATGAATCTGAATCCAAACCGTTCAATAACAGAATATCTGCTTTGCGATTAAAAAAATGTTCTGCTTCTATTGAAGTTATCTCTGAAACTGTTGTAAAAATATCTGAATTTACAGTACATGCTTTTTCTGTTGTAAATTTATCCACTATTTTATATTTTTCAGCTTCTTTTTCAGGATCTAATTTTTCCAAATTATTATATAAATCTATTCCTGATGATGATAATGTCCTACCAAGCATTGTGGCATGTGTTGTGAATATAGTAGCTATGTTTAAATTTTTCATTTTTGTATCTAATAATGCAAATCCAGAAAGCCATTCATGGCAATGCAATATAACCTTGTACTTGTTTAAGTTATAAAATAATTCTACTAGTCTTGAAGCAGCTGTTGCCCAGATTAAAGGCTCTTCAAAATCCCAATTTGAAAATAATGAGTCTACTTTAAAATTATCCCATAAATCTGTTTTTATTTTATTTTTATTTTTAATATAATTTTTGAAATCTATTAATATTACTTTTGGATTTCCTTTTACTAACCAGGAACCGTAATAACAAACTATTCCTTCTTTATTTAATACTTCAAATATTTTATTAATTTCCTCATCTGGTGATTCTTCTTTAAATTCATATTTTGCCTTTTCAGAAAAATATGGGCCTATCAGGAAATAGTTGTTAAAATTTTCAAACATTAATTTTGCTTTTGATATAAGAACAGTATAAATTCCCCCAACTTTATTGCATACTTCCCAGGATAATTCAAATAATAAAGTATTATCTGTCATTTTCTACCTCTTTTTATACTATTAGAATATGAATATTTGTTTATATATTTTGCTTTAAAGCGTACTTATAAGCATTTTAGTCAATAGATTTTCAGGATCTCTAGATTTTACTATTGCTGAGGATATTAATATACCTGAAGCACCTAATTTTAATGCAACCTGAACATCTTCTGGAGAATGAATTCCTGCACCAACCAATAACTTTACATTTCTTGAATTTTGTAATTTCCTGAGTGTTTCAGCTATCAACCCTGGTTTTGCTTTACTTATAGAAATTTTTCCTGAAATTAATTCTTCTGGTTCTACTGCAACATAATCTGGATTTAAGTCTGAAACAGCTTTTGCAATGATTGTATCAGAAGCACATACAATGGTTATTAATTTTTTTTCTTTAGCTAATTTAATTGATAATTCTATATCTTCTAATTTTAATCTTTTTTCTGAATGATTTAATAAAATTCCTGAAGCACCCGAAGATCTGACTGCTGAAGCTGTAACTGAACCTGTAAATGATCCTTCTGAAACTGAATCGATATGCTGAGCGAATATTTTTAGATTTTTACAATTTTCAGAAATTAAATAAATGTCTGTTGGCTGTACAACAACTGCAATATCTGCCTTTGATTTTTCTGCAATATTGTCTATTTTTTTAGCAAGTTCTAAAGCTTTTTTTCCAGTTGCTTCTTTGTAGCACTTAAAGTTTATTATGAAAAATGGATTTATCATATATTATCTGAATTAAATTAATATATAAAATAAACTATTTATTGAAAAGGTATTGAACTGTTAATATTGTTTGATTTATATAATTCTTATAAATAAAGCATATTAAACTGATTTGATAAAATTGCATAATAAAAGTATAAATTTTTTAATGACAAGTATATTAATAGCCGGAACAATTTTTATCCTTGTATTATATACGAATTATATATTTACTTCTGAATCTTTTGCTACAGGTGCTTTTATATTAAATTTTAATGATTTGCAAGGCAATATTGAAGATGGAAATAAAAACACCATTTTGGAAGAAGGAAATTTGTATTTTATAATAGGAAGAGAAACCAATAATATTTATTTTAATTTATTCAAAATATCTAAAAACAAAGGTTTAGTTATTCAAAATATAGCAGGTTATGTTAGTTATTGTGATCCCAATAATATATCATGCAAAAATACAATAATACATATTGAAAAAGGAGAAAATATAAATATTAAATTAATTGAAGACTTAATTTCTTCAGATTATTATAAGAGTTTTAATAAAAATATTTCTTTCAATGAATATTCCAGAATGGATTTTAATTTTGAATGGTCTGGAGATGAGGAAAATATTTTAATGAATGATTATGTGAATATAACACTGAATTTTAGCATAAATGAAGCAAGCATTTTACAAGAAAATATTAACCTGAATAATAAAGCAGAAACAGGCTTTGAGGAATTTACATCATTAAACCAATTTTCTGGAATGACTATAATGAATTTTGACTGGTCTGTTAATAAAAATAAAATTTTAATTCTATTTCCTTCTTTAATTTTTATTATATTTATTTATTTCTTATTTAGAAAACCAAAACCTAGTTTAAATGCAAATCAAAAGCTGCTTATTCGCCAATATATTAAAAAAAAGTGAAATATATAATTAAGTTTAAAAATTCAAAATATTATACTTTAGATTAGAAATTTATTTAAGCACATTAGAATTATAATTAATAATGGATAATCCCAATATAGAGAAGTTAAATGGACTTAATGCTTCTCAGTTAGAGGAATTGGTTAATCAGGCTATTAAAAAAATTGATGGACGAAGATTACATGCAAAAGAAAAAGAAGTCCGCAAAGCTATAGATGAAAATAAAGTAATATTAGCAAGACGTGGAATAAACAAAAGAGCATTTGTTGTCAGATGTTCTGGTTTAGATGGTTCTGGTAAAAGTTATTTAAGCAAGATAATAAAGGATAATTTAGTTTGCAAAGAATATCCAATTAAGTTTATGGATGAAAATTTTGGAGAACTTCCTTCTTCATATAATCTTAGACAAAAATATAAGAAGGAAAATCCTGAAATTGAATTAAGTTTTAAAACAAATAGCAGACTACAACACCTAATGGCTGTAGCACCTAAATATGGAGAAAAAATAACTATTTATGATGAAAGGTGCTTTTGGGATTCAATAGAAGGTTATTTAAGAAATGTTAGCGACCATCCAGAATTTAATTATGAAAGAGAGAGATTTAAAAAATTAGATTTACGCACCTTAGATGTTATAGCTTTCTATGATTCTGTGATTAGTTTACTTAAAAAAATGAATAATAGTTATATTGTTCCAGATACATGCATCTTTTTAACTGCAAATCCCCGTGTAGCCTGGTCAAGAGCATATAGAAGAGCAATACATAGTAGAATTGAATATATCAATCCTAACCATGAAATAGATCCAAGTGAACAAAACAATATGATAAGCAGGGGTTATTGGATATATTACCTAACTTCTAGAGTTATGCCTAATTATTTTAAAATAGATACAAGTGAAAATCCTCCGATGGTGGAAATAGCAAGCGAAGTTGCAAAAGAGCTTAGTTCAAGACACAATATGGAGTATAAATTAGATATTCAGGGGGTTTTACGAAAAGTTCAAGAAATAGAAGAAAAGAAATGGGTTAAGTGACTTAATAATAGAATATATAGCATATTTATTAAAAATTTGATCTATTAAACTAACTAAAATGACAATACAAGTTTATTTAATTAGACATGGTGTAAGTGAAGTTAATATAAAAAACCCAGAGATAATTGGTGGCAGACACTTGAATGCACAACTTACATCTAATGGTGTGAAACAATCGACTTTGATAGGCAATAGATTTAAAAAAGAAAACATAAATTTTGATAAGATATACACTTCTCCTGCTGTCAGGGCAATAAAAACTGCAGAAATTATATGCAATGCAATAGATTATGATTCTAATAAAATTAAGATTATAAAAGCGCTTATTGAAATGAGTTATGGTTCTTGTGAAGGAAAATTAAAATCTGAAGTTTTTGATACTTTAGAGAAAAAAAGGAAATATTATGAAAACCCGGATTATAAAATTGCAAGTGATGCTGAATCTTATGCAGAATGCACAGATAGGGCTTATAATTGGCTACAAAAAGAAATAAAATCTCTAATAAAAGACAATAAAAATTATAAAATATGCATAGTTTCACATAGCAAGGTATTAACTGGCATTTATCAAAAATGTTTAAACCATAACCTAGAATATAGAAGAAATGTAGAAAATTTTCTTAATGGTTCAATAACAAGACTAGATTTTCTGAAAAATGCAATTGGTGGATTATACTGGAGAGAACAATTTAAAAATGATTATTCCCATCTTAATGGAACATCAAATTCTGAAGATAATTTAATAGACTTTAATTCTTAGATAATTTAAGAAGAACTTTTGCTATATTTCCGATATTCTTGTTCATCATTTTCATTTTCTCTATTACAAAGAAATATTCCTTCGGAAGCCTATTTGTATGTGCATTTAGCTCTTCAAACATACTTGCTTTATTTATCATAGTTTGGATTGCGAGATTTACATTTTTCAGATAATTTGCTTTCATTGTTGTACCATACTGCTCCATGATTTTATTGTAAGTTTTAATTAATCCTTCATCTTTTTCTAATCCCTTGTAACTTTTTGGAATTCTCTTAATCTGGTCTCCAATTTTTTCTAAAAACAAAGCCATTTCCCAATAGTAGAAAATATCATCCAAAGTTAATTTCAGGGTATTCCTATCCATCGGGTTAAAAGCTAATTTTATAACTTTAAATATTAAATTACATAACTTATTTATGTCAATTTCCTTTTGTTCTATATGGTGCAAGAAATTTTCTTCTTTTTCTCCATTTAAAATGTTTTTTACATCATCTGCCATCAAAAGAATTAATCTGTCAATTTTTCTTATAATTTCATAAACAGATATGTCGCTTATATTAAGAAAATCTTTTAATACTATAGTTTTATCATTATAGTTCATAATCTCCAAAGCTACAAAATTCTGCACTTCTTTTCTTATATCTGAGATTTGTTTGTCTAAACCTTTTCCAGTAATAGTTATTGTATCATAATTGCTTATGTATACATAGACTAATTGTGATTTTAAATGCTGTATATTTACATATTCTATTGCAATTTCTTTTTTTCTTTTGTTTGTTTTATATTTTCTGGCAAAACTCTTAATACATGGTCATCATCTTCACTTATACTAACCAGATCACCTTTTTTAAGTCCAAGATTATTAACCCAGGTTTTAGGAAGGCTAATTACAAATGAATTTCCTCCAAAACCAATAATTTTTCTGAAACCCATATATATCCTAAATATCTTTGTATAATAAATATTTATGCTGTATTTACTATAAATATAGTATATAGTGTAAACTTATAAATATTCCTTTTTTTAATGTCTTGAGGTGAAATTTATTGAAAGTTTATACGTTAATTGATGTAAATCATATAAAACTAAACAATGTCTTAAACAAGATAAAGAGCTTGGATATAAAGTATATGAATAAATCTCATTTAGTTTATGGTGAATATGATATTGTTCTGGAATTTGAGGTTTATAATCCACAAAATTTAACCCCAATATTCAAAAGCATAAGAGAAATCGATGGTGTAAATTCTTTGAAAAATTATGTTGCAAATGAAAAATTTGATTTTTAGGATCAATATTTATTTAGATAATATTTATATAGGTTAATAACTAAAATTAAACAATGAAAAAAATAATAATTTTATTTGTAATTCTGGCTTTTGTTTTATTAGCCTGTAATAGAGAAGAACAAAATAATCCCGGGGCTTTTGAAAATGAAAAAACAGAGGATAATGATTTAACAGAAATAGAAAACCAAGAAACTACAAATGATCAAAGTGGACAAACTAATGAGGAAGAGCCATTAATTAGTATAAATCCCCAAGTTAAAGAATTTCAAATTGAAATAGAACATACAAGTTATACTCCAAATGAATTTAAAGTAAAACAAGGAGATACTGTGAAATTTCTAGCTATTGTTGCCCAAGGCACTTCTTCACATAACCATGGAATTACTATTGATGAATATGTAGTAAATGAAGCTGTTGTAGTTGAAGATATAAATAATCCTAAAATAATTGAATTTGTTGCAGACAAAAAAGGAACTTTTGAGATTTACTGCAAAACCTGCTGGAGCGGGTCATTTGGCAGAGGGCATCCAGATATAAAAGCAAGATTAATTGTTGAATAATGGGGTATAAATGAAATTCTTTGATAAAATTAATGTCTATAATTTAATGATTATTATATTAACAATTTTCTCTATAATAGGAATAATAAATTTTGGATATAAAAATACTTTATTTCAAATTTTAATAGCTGTTATAACTGCAGGATTATTAGATACAGTAATAAATTCCTTTAAAAATAAAAAATTTGTTTTAGGAAAAAGTGGTATAATAACCGGGTTTTTTATAGGATTAATTTTAAATGAGAACCAAATCTGGTATGTTCCTTTATCTGCTGCAATTATTGCTATCATTGGGAAAAATATTGGCCATTTAATTATGAAAAGATTTTTTAGTTATAACTCTCATTTATTTAATCCTGCAATGTTTTCAATTTTTTTTAGTATATTAATCTTTAAAACTAATGATGGTTGGTTGGGAGCAAGCAATTTAATTGCAACTATTGTCTTGGGATTAATTTTAATGTATAAGTTTAATAAGTTTAAATTAACATTAAGTTTTTTAATTACATATTTTATAATAAACATTATTTATAATTTACCTAATTTTAATTATTTTATATTTTTAAATTCAACATTATATTTCTTTGCATTTTTTATGTTAATAGAACCGAAAACATCACCAAGTATCGGGAAGAGAATGGTAATATATGGTATTGGTGCAGGCGTAATAATTGGGTTATTGCATATATTTTTACCAAAATATGAATTAACTTTGGGGTTATTGATTTCTAATTTATTTGTTCCAATAATAAATGAAATTGCAAAAATTAATAAATAGCTTTAACATTAAAATTTTATGAACACTGAAC
>Ga0209541_10007698_pt1 | contig 18018 bp, 15 predicted proteins | sample RifCSPlowO2_01_FD_184027 | JGI IMG/M metagenome (GOLD analysis project Ga0209541, IMG submission 184027) | Groundwater microbial communities from Rifle, Colorado - Rifle CSP2_plank lowO2_0.1 (SPAdes) (version 2) | ecosystem: Environmental > Aquatic > Deep subsurface > Groundwater | place... | reverse complement strand
CATAGCGCTCGGGACATCTATTTCTGACACTTTTGATTTAAGTAAAATTCGTTATCATAAAATAATTATTGCGACAGATGCTGACGTTGACGGAGCGCACATTCGCACACTGCTCCTAACTTTATTTTATCGTTACTTCAAGCCAGTTATAGAGCACGGCCATATGTTTGTTGCTCAGCCACCACTTTATAAAATAAAAAAGGGCAAAGAAATCTTTTATGCTTACAGCGACGAAGAAAAAGCTAAAATTTTAGGTAAAGATGCCAATACTCTTGAGGAGGTAAATGAAGTTGAAGTGGGGGAGGCTGATGCTTCTAGTGAAGTCGAGATCCCGAGCGAAGTCGATGGAAAGGAAATAAAAGCCAAGACACCGAAGATAACTGTTCAAAGATATAAAGGTCTTGGAGAAATGAATCCAGAAGAATTATGGGAGACAACAATGGATAAAGATCGCCGAATCCTAAAGCAGGTCAATATAAAAGACGCTGAAGAAGCTAATAGAACTTTTGATATGCTGATGGGTTCCGAAGTTGCTCCTCGCAAATCTTTCATCCAAACTCATGCCAAAATGGCAAATATTGATATATAACCCTAACTTTAAATATGGAAATAAAAATATTAGACAAACAAATAAACATGCAAGAAGTGAAAGAGCTTGCTACTGGTTGGTATGGCACCATGATTAAAGGTGCAGTGGATATAGCTAGTGAGCGTGTTGCGCTTGGTGGGGATTACCACATAGAAGATTCCGAGATTCTTACAAGTAGTGGTTCAAAGTTTGAAAATGTTTGGGGGTTTAATATAAGATTTGAAGAAAACCCAAATGGAGTTTTAGAGTTTGATTCTATGGTAAATTTAAAACCAAACTTAGGAAATAATTTACGAAATATAAGCAGTGAAGATGTTATTAAAAAAGCACAAGAAATAATTTACAAATTTATTAAGTTTGAAAAGTAGACATATGGAAAAGAACTCACTTTTTTATATGGCAAATCTTTATCCCGAAATAGGCAGAATGTTTTCTTTTTATGATAAAGGCTTAGTAGAAGCTTCTGATAATGCCCAAAATAGAGCGCTTGGGATAATTGATCAAATTTTAGTTTTTAGAGATATAGCTCCTGCTGGCAGGGAAGAATGGAGTGTTCTTAAGAATTTCATTATTGGTTATAAGGTTTTAGGTCCATATGAACGAGAAATTTTAGAAAAGTATTCTAAACCTTTTGCAAACAAATTCATGAATCAGTATTCTGGGTAAGTTGTTGAGCAAACAAAAAATGCCCCATTTCGATCATATCGAAATGGGGCGTTTTCCCGATCAGTTTTTTGTGTTAATGTAGTAATGAAACCAATCTTTTAAAAATGAAAACACTAACATTTAAAGAACAAATGGACGTTTTTTGTATTTCTAAAAAAGAGGATATTGAAAAGCGCAAGGAATTTATTTCTCCAAAAGGGAAATACAAACTTTCTATTAGTGAATATAAAACAAAAGAAGGTGCATGGAGTGTTTCGCGCGGTATTGTGACATTAATGTCGTCTGGCGAAATTTTAGCTGATATAAAAAGAAATTATCCTCATTTCCCATACGCTTTTTTTGAAGGTCATGAAAATGGCCACGATTATATTATTTGCGGAGAAAACTATATGGGTCAGACAATTATAGAATTGGATACAAAAGAAAGGACTGATGATGTTTCTAGTGGATTTTGTTGGATTAAGATTCTTCCATCACCCACAGGAAAATATCTTGCTGTTGTTGGATGTGTTTGGGGATTACCCTGCGAAACTGGAATATATGATTTTTTTAAACCAATGTCCTTGTCCTTGCCTTGTAATGTCAGGGGTTTCTTTTAAATATTCTCTTTCTTTTGTTCAACTGCAGATTTGAGATTGGCAATCAATTGTTCAAGTGGAATATTTTCTAATTTTTCACCACTTCTTTTTTCTACAGTTAGAGCTTCTGAAGCTACTTCTTTGTCGCCGATAACTATCACGCAAGGAGTTTTTTGAGCTTTGGCATGGTTAATTCTTTTACCCAAACTATCCTTTCCTGAATTTATTTCTGCTCTTATACCAGCACCATGTAAATTTACCAAAACTTTCTTAGCATATTCTAAGTGGTTTTCCACAAGAACAGGCACGATAGATACTTGTACGGGTGATAACCAGAGAGGGAAACAGCCAGCTAGGTGTTCAATCAAAATAGAAAGATATCTCTCAATAGATCCCATGATAGCAGCGTGAATCATGACCACTCGCTCTTTTTCACTCTTCTCGTTTATGCAATCAAGGTCAAAACGCTCCGGCATATTTGAATCAAGTTGAATTGTTGCCACTTGCCACTCACGCCCCAGAGAATCTTTGGCCATGAAATCTATTTTTGGTCCGTAGAAGGCCGCTTCACCAATTGCTTCTATTGTAAGCCCTGTAAATTTTTTTTCATCTACAAGTTCGCGAAGTTCTCGTTCAGAATTTTGCCATGACTCTTCTGTGCCCAAATATTTTTCCATCTGTTTTGGGTCATGTATTGAAAGTCTTGGTACTAAAGTAAATCCAACAACTCCGTAGAAAGTTACTATGATGTCCCAGATTTTAGACATCTCAGCTTTTACTTGAGTGCTTCTGCAGAACACATGCGCATCATCTTGGGTAATGGAAAGCACGCGAGAAAGTCCTGCAAGCTCTCCAGATTGCTCATCTCTGTAAACCTTGGTCGTAGAGGCATATCTTTGTGGAAGCTCTCTATAACTCCACTGTTTACGCGCGTAAATTTGCGTGTGGTGAGGGCAATTCATTGGCTTCAACACATAACCATGTCCTTCTCGAGTAGATACTTTAAAAAGGTCATTTTGGAATTTTTCCCAATGTCCACTTTTTTCATACAAAGCTTTTTTTGTAATGTGTGGTATATCCACTTTTTCATAACCATGTTTAGCTCGAAGCTCAAAGACAAAATTACCGAGCAAGTCTCGTAGTATCGTGCCCTTTGGCGTCCAGAGTGGAAGACCTGAACCAATAAGAGGGGAGAAGGTAAATAAATCAAGTTCCTTGCCTAATTTTCTATGATCTCTTTTTTCCGCCTCCTCTCTCTCGAGAATATACTTTTCAAGCTCCGTTTTTGTGTTGAAAGCGAGACCGTAGATTCTTATTACCATTGGATTTTTCTCATCTCCTCTCCAGTATGCTCCAGCAACACGATCTAGTTTAAATGAATCAGAGTCAATTTCTTTAGCAGGATTTTCTGTATGTCCTCCACGACATAGATCAGTAAATCCTCCACAAGCATACAAAGTTATAATTTCTTTTTTACTTACTATTTCATCTATAAGTTCCAATTTATACTCATTACCATTGAAGAATTTCTTTGCTTTCTCAACTGAAACTTCTTCATGATTGAATTCTTTCCATTTTGACAAATTCTTACGCATAGACTTTTCAATCTTTGGTAAATTTGTGTCATTTATTTTCTCTCCACAGAAATCTATATCGTAATAGAAACCGTTATCTACAGCAGGGCCCAAAGTTAATTTGGCGTTTGGGTATTGTTCAACCACTGCTTGCGCTAGCAAGTGAGCGAGAGTATGCCTTTTATGCTCAAGGTTTTTATTGTTTTCCATCCCGTTAGAGGTCTATGGTGTTATATAAATAACACCGACCTTGTTAATTAAAGTTAAGTTTATAAACATGACTGCCCGTTAGTATTATGACGGTCCGATTGATGGACCTACCTCTAACGGGACCATAATATCCATATATAGTAGCATTTTTAAGCCCCGTTTATATACTTGACTTTTAGTGAATTTAATGCTACAATTGTCTCCGATAGTGCTTAGCGGCACAAATAAAATAACTTTCAAAATTTAATAAATTTATGCCGAATGTCCAAAAAGAAAGACACCTCCATTGTTGCCAAAACTGGCAAACTAAAGAGTAAATATGCTCTTAAAGTCCAAGCGCGTGAGAAGATTGAAGAATCTTTAGCGTCCGTAATTACACCTGTAATAGCAACACCCGAGCCTACGCTCACTGTTGTTGTGCCAAACAACTACAATGCAGGCATTATCGTGAGAAACTTCGGGTCTCACCCTGAAGCGTTTTTAATCCATGATGCTCATAACATCAAGATCCCTGGAGGCATGAAATATACCGGGGAGATTTATGTGGCGACAATGGTAGGCCACTTACAATTCCACGGCTACACAGCCGAGGAGATTGAAAAGGTGGTGAGCTTCCACGAAAAGAAAAAATTCGTTGAAAACGAACCAGACCTCGTAATGGAAATGGTCGAAGAAGTCGGGATCTATCCTGTGGAGGTTTCCCATCTGCATTATGATTTTGACCCGGGGAACGAGCGTAACCCCCGTCCGTGCAAGAAGAATTTCTTCTTTATTGAAGAATATGTTGTACCAAAAGCACAACAAAATACTTTTGCATCTGCTGACGCAGATGTGACTGGAAAATTCTTTTCTTCTTTTGAGGAAGCACTGGATAAAAATTCTGATCGCCATATTCTTTGGAGGCACGAGGAGGCACTTAGGAAAGCCCATAAAATGGCTCTTGCCGGAAACATTTCCAGGCAGATCACCATTGAAAGTCTTACAGCTTAAGCATATAAGCCACCCCAAGTTCATAAAATGAACGAAGGGTGGTTTTTTTATTGCTAAAATTTGCATTTTTACAGACTTTTGCTACAATAGCTCATTATGGTTATACGAATGAGACATACAAGAGCACATACGGCGAACAGAAGGTCGCACCATGCTCTAAAGACAGCAAGTTTTTATAAATGTGAGAAATGTGGCGAGGCCAAACCTGCACACAAAGCCTGTGGGGCTTGTGGAACTTATCGTGGAAAATCAGTAGTCAATAAGGTAGCAGTAGTTGAGAAGAAACAGGGTAAAACAAAAAAGAAATAATTAGGGACAAGGGACTAGTAGCTAGTGAATTCCACTAGAACCTAGAACCTAGAACCTAGAACCTAATCAATGGCAAACAGGCACCTTTCAAGATCAATAGTTTTACAAACACTCTTCGAATTAGATTTTAATGCAAATCAAACAGATATAGACAATGCATTAAAAAGAAATATCGAAGAATTCGCACCTGGCCTTGAAGACTGGGATTTTATCTCGTCATTAACTCATCTTGTGGTCAAGAAAAAAATTATTGTTGATGAAATAATAACTCGTGCTGCACCTGAGTGGCCACTAGATAAAATATCTGGAGTTGATAGAAATGTTTTGCGCCTTGGCTTAACTGAGCTTTTGTTTGGTGATCGAGATCAAGTTCCTCCTAAAGTTGCTATCAATGAATCAATAGAACTTGCAAAAACTTTTGGCGGTGATTCATCTGGTAGATTTGTTAATGGAGTACTTGGGACTGTTTATAAAGAAATAGGCGAGCCAGGTAAAGATCAGGTCAGTAAAAGAAAATCAGAAGAAATAGATGTATCAAAACTTCCAGTTGAAAAATTATCTGGTGCTGTTGCTTATTATAATGACGAGGGAAATATACGATTAGCACTTGTTCATGACATCTTTGGTTACTGGACTCTTTCCAAGGGACGCGTTGAAGGCGAAGAAACATTAGAAGAGGGTGCCACTCGTGAACTTAAAGAAGAAATAAATTTAGATATCGAAGTGCAGGATAAATTAGGTGAGAATGAATATGTTACAAGTCATCCAGAGAAGGGTAGATATAGGAAAAATGTCACATACTTTTTAGCTCTTGCAAAAAATCCAAAAGAGATTAAGCTTACCCCAAGCACAGGACTAAATGATGCAAAATGGTTTTCTCTTGATGAGATTGCCGATTTAAAAATTTATAATGATATCGTACCGCTTATAACAAAAGCAATTGAAATAATTAGTAAATAATCCCAACAGGCTTTAGGCCTTAGGCTCTAGCTTTTAGCTAATGCCTAGCGCCTAGCGCCTAGTAGTTATTCGCATGCCGGATTTTTCATCTTTTGAGGATAAAATAAAAGTTAATTTTAAGGATAAGTCTTTACTTAAACAGGCTTTTGTTCACCGTTCTTATATTAATGAAAATTCAAAACTTTCTTTTTCACATAACGAGAGATTAGAGTTTTTAGGCGATGCTGTTTTAGAGCTTGTTGTCACAAAATATTTATATACAAAATATCCTAATCAGAATGAAGGCGAGCTCACTTCTTACAGATCTGCTCTTGTAAACGCAGTGGTGTTATCAGAAATAGCTTCGGAAATGGGAATGAATGAATACCTTCTTCTTTCAAAGGGGGAAATGAAAGATGTTGGTAAGGCGCGTCAATATATTTTAGCTAATACATATGAGGCTGTTGTTGGGGCTATCTACTTAGATGGTGGTTATACTTCTGCTAAAAAATTTATTAATAAAAGCCTTCTTCCTAGGGTTGACGAAGTCGTCTCCAAGAAGCTATGGCGAGACGCTAAGAGTTTTGTTCAAGAAAAATGCCAAGAAAAGTTTAGTGTAACACCTTCTTATAAGGTGGAGAAAGAATCAGGTCCAGATCACGATAAACAATTTATTGTTGGAATATTTTTTGGCGCTGATTTAATTGCTATGGGTAGTGGAAAGAGCAAACAGGAGGCCGAACAAAAAGCTGCTGAAAAAGCACTTAAAGTAAAGGGGTGGGGGTAGATTAGTTTCTAGAAGCTAGGGGCTAGTTGCTAGTGAAAATATAAATACAATGTTAAAAAAAATTGAATTAAGTGGATTTAAATCATTTGCAAAAAAAACTACTCTAACATTTGAGAGTCGTATTGCGGGTATAGTTGGACCAAATGGTTCTGGTAAATCTAATATTGTTGAGGCGGTGCGTTTTGTTTTAGGAGAACAATCAATGAAGTCTCTTAGGGGAAAGTCCGGGTCAGATCTAATATTTCAAGGATCTAAATTTTTATCAAAACAAAATCGTGCTTCTGCTTCAATTATTTTTGATAATTCAAAAAAAGTTTTTAAATTACCTGAAGGATCAAGACCAGAAATAAATATTGATTTTGATGAAATAATTATTTCAAGAGAAGTTTCAAGATGGTGTCGGGCGATATACACTAAATGGCACAGATGTCAGACTCAAGGATATTATAGAAATTGTTTCCTCTGTAAACATAGGTAGCTCTGGACACCATATAATATCACAAGGAGAAGCAGATAGACTTCTCAATGCGTCTCCACAAGATCGCAGAGAGATGATAGAGGATGCACTGGGTCTCAAGGTTTATCAATACAGGCTTAGAGAAAGTGAGCGAAAAATAGAAAAGACAGAAGAAAATATAAAGGAAATATCTGTTCAAAGACGCGAGATTCTTCCACATTTAAATTTTTTAAAGAAACAAGTTGAGAAGGTGGAAAAAGCAGCTTCCATGAAGACTGAGTTGGGAGATTTATATCAGGAATATCTCAAACTTGAAGAAACTTTTATAAACAGTGAGAAGGAGAATATAAAAGTTAAGCGTGGAGAGCTTGAAGTGGCACTGTCTTCTATTGAGGTTGAAATAAAACAAAATGGCGGAGAGTCATCTTTTGATGCAGGAGAAGACAAGAAACTTCAAGAGGCAGAAAAGAGTCTTCGTGAGACAACTGCTCTAAAAGATGAGCTTTTGCGAAAGTTGGGACGCATCGAAGGAATGGTAGAATTTCTGTCTTTGGAGAAAAACGAAGAAGATAATTCTGCCACGGAGAGAATTTCTATACTCCAGAAAGAATTTAGTGTATGGTCAGAAGATGTTATGTCATCTATTGATGCTATTTTATCGAATGATGATATCTCACAAATTCGTATCTCAGTTGGAAAACTAAAAGATGTTTTCAGTTCTTTTGTGAAAAAGTATGCTTCTACTCAGGTGGAAAAGAGGGAAGATAAGAGGGCGGAAAAGTTAGCAGATTTAATAAAACAAAAGGATGCCATATTTAAAGAAGTTTCTTTGATTGAGTCAAAAGAAGCAGGAGCCAAAGATTTGGTGATAAATCTTCGTAAAGAAGCTGATGTTTTAAAAGAAAAATACCAAGAAGCGAAGCTCCGTTCTTACGAATTAACTATGAAGAAAAATAGCATTGTTTCCGAACTTCATATCTGGAATTTAAAACAAGATACTTTAAACCACCGCGAAGAAGATTTTATGAATGAAATAAGAGAGGGAAGTGTTCTTGTTGGTGAGAGTATTTTGTTTTATAAAAATTTTACTGTAAATGAATCTTTTAACATAGATGCCCAAGAAGAGAGGAGGAAAAAGATTGAAAAACTCAAAATAAGACTTGAGGATATGGGCGCTGGAGGGGAAGATTTTTTGAAAGAATACAAAGATCTTTCAGACAGGGATCAATTTTTAGAGAGAGAACTTGCTGATCTGACTATGACAATACAGGCGCTTCACAATCTTTCTGAAGAACTAAAAGAAAAGTTAGCGCAAGAGTTTGAAAATGGTATTGATAAAATAAACGTTGAATTTGAGGTATTTTTCAAGCTCATGTTTGGTGGTGGTAATGCATCTTTGGAAATATTAAAAGAAGAAAAGAAATCAAAGAGAGATGAGGACGACGAAGACGAAGAAGTTTCTTTGGAAGAAGAAGAAAAAGAGTTTGAACCTGGTATTTTGATTAATGTTTCCTTGCCACACAAGAAAGTGAAAGCTCTACATGCGCTCTCAGGGGGAGAGAGGTCGCTTGTTTCTATAGCATTACTCTTTGCCATGTCACAAGTAAACCCACCACCATTTTTAGTTTTAGATGAGACAGATGCCGCTCTTGATGAAGCCAACTCTCGTAAATATGGAGACATGATAGAAAAACTTTCAAAATTTTCCCAGCTTATTTTAGTCACACACAATCGCGAAACGATGTCTCGTGCTGGTACGCTCTATGGGGTAACTATCGGCTCAGACGGTGGTTCAAAAATACTCTCCATCCGCTTTGAAGAAGCAGTCGTCATCGCAAAGTAAAAATGTCCAACATCCGATGTTGGACATTTTAGATAACTGTTTGATATAATATATATTATGAAAAGAGAAAATATCGGAGTTAATGAATATTATCATGTGTACAATCGAGGAGTAGGGAAGAAAATTATTTTTAAAGACGATAGAGATCGAGCACGGTTTCTCTTCTTAATCTTATATTTTCAAGGAGAAGTTAATTTTTCGCAAATTTCTAGAATTATTTCTTCTTACATTAAACGCCAGATATTTAATGTAGATACTGACAAAAGAAAGAAAATAATTTCTACAGGATTTATTGAATTAGTTGGTTTTGCTTTGATGCCTAACCATTTCCATCTTATTTTAAAAGAATCAAAAGAAAAGGGTATAGGAAAATATATGCAACGCGTTTTGAATTCCTATACAAAATATTTTAATACCCGCTATGATATTTCGGGGCATCTTTTTCAGGGGGCGTATAAGGCAGTTCATGTTGTAGATAATGAACAATTGCTTTATCTTTCTGCTTATATTCACAGGAACCCCAGAGAAATTAAGGAATGGCATAATAAGGAGGAAAATTTTCCATGGTCAAGTTATCAAGATTATACAAAACAAAATCGCTGGGGTAAATTTCTAAAAGATGGAATTATTTTGGATCAATTTAAGAGTAGTAATGATTATAGAAAATTTGTTGAAACAAGCGGGGCTAAAGATGTAAAAGAGATACTAAATATTGAGTAACCCCCTGTCAAACACCCGGTGTTTGACAGGGGGTTAAAAGGTAGAATGTACCTGTAAAATACTTGCCTTTGATAACCGCGATAATTTTGCCACCTACGCCTTCGATCCCCGGAGTGTTCCGTACTTGTACCTCTACTCTGATGGTTCGGTCAATCGTGATGCGGACTCTTCGGTTGCTGCTGACTGGCTTGTCTCGCATGACTGTCTTGTTTTTCTCTGCGACTAAAGCGCTTTGACACTTTAGTGTTTAGAAATAAGTTTGTTTTTTTGAATCTTTGATTCAGTTGCCTTTGCGTTAGCAAAGGCGATTTTTTTTTGTCAATTTGTTGTTATAATATAAATCGGAATAGGCAAATCAGAACAACTACAAAAAGAAAAATGATAAATAAATTAAAAGGCTACCCAAAAAGGGAGACCGTAAGTTCCTATAGGGGATTACTATTGCATGGGAATACATATCGTATAAAAAAATCTCTCGGTTTGACCCAAAAACTTGACTTTTAAACTTGAATCTGCTAGTATAGGCGAAGTGAGTGTTGGTTTAGCTTAGATTATTCTAAACAACATGAGTGCCGACCAAAGGCCCCCGCAAGGGGGTTTTTGGCTTTTTAGGGGTATATAATAGGCAAAAAACACCAAAGCCCCTTACCAATTAAATTTAGTAAGGGGCTCGGTGGATTCTATGCATTTGAGGCAACGGGTGCTAGCTCCAACATAAGTGCCTATGTGAGTGCAGCCGTTGCCACAGATAAATAGAATGCTTTAAATATTATATATCAATATGGCTATAAAATGCAATCGTTTTAATTTATGTTCGTATTAATATTTTTAGCATGAAATTCAAATGTTTTTTATAACAGTTTTTTTAAGAATATTTTTTATTAATATATTTTTTAAAATTGAAAAGTTTTTTTTATTTTTTTCACTCCAGACTTATCCACAGTTTTCTTCTTAAAATCATTGTATAGATTGTTGTTATATAGGATAATTGTAGTGACGGGCAAGGCATTCACAGAAAATTTATTTTTTGTGGGTCGAAGTCGTTGCGCAACTTATTTAGTTAACTAAATTTGTAAGAAGATTTTAAATTTTTTTACAAATAAAAAATAAAATGGCAAAAAAGAGAAAGAAAGCAGCTCCTAAGAAGAAGAAAGCTTCAAAGAAGAAGAAAATCTAAATTTTCTAAACCGAGTCCGCCAGCTGGCGGACTCGGTTTTTTTGTATCGCAAAAGTGATGTTTTTATGTTAAAATACCGTCTATGAGTTTTAGTTTGAAAAATCTTTTTGGGTCAACTGATGGCAAATTTATTGCATCAATGAAGCCCATGGTCGCCCATGTAAACGCCCTTGAGGAAGGTTTTTCTCGTTTAGAAAATACAGACTTTCCTAAACAAACTGACCTTTTAAAAGAACGATTAGAAAAAGGAGAAAACCTTGATGATATATTTTCTGAAGCTTTTGCTCTTGTAAGGGAAGCATCTAAAAGAACATTGGGTCAAAGACATTTTGATGTTCAAATTATGGGAGGCATAACACTTCACAATGGTAAGATTGCCGAGATGCGTACGGGAGAAGGAAAGACTCTTGTGGCAACTTTATCCGCTTACTTAAATGCCTTATTAGGTGAGGGTGTCCACATAGTTACCGTTAATGATTATTTGTCTAGGCGTGACGCTGTGTGGATGGGACAAATTTATAATTTTCTTGGACTTTCCATTGGTGTTATAAATGACCAGAATAATTCTTTTATTTATGATTCAACTCATAATGAAAAAGATAATGAACGTGATGAAGTAGCATCCTATAAAATTGTTTATGAATTTTTAAGACCATGTACTCGTCGAGAAGCTTATTCTGCTGATATAACTTATGGCACAAACCATCAATTTGGTTTTGACTATCTTCGTGACAATTTAGCGTCTGATATAAATTTTGTTGTTCAGCGCGGACATAATTATGCAATTGTTGATGAAATAGATTCAATACTTATAGATGAAGCACGAACACCACTTATTATTTCAAGCGAAACAGAAGAATCAGAAGATTTATATAGAAAATTTGCTGATGTAGCAAGCAAACTCGTTGTTGATGTTGATTATAAAATAGATGAGAAACACAAGGCAGCTTCTTTAACAGATGCAGGCATAACGCGCGCTGAAAATCTTCTTGGTTTTTCAAATATTTATACGGAAAAGGGTATTAAATATGTTCACCATCTTGAGACAGCTGTCAGAGCCAAGGCGATATACATAAAAGATCGCGATTATGTTGTTAAACCAACTAATGGGGGGGGTGAAGTTTTAATTGTTGACGCTTTTACTGGGCGTACAATGCCAGGACGTCGTTGGAGCGAAGGCCTTCATCAAGCAGTTGAGGCGAAAGAGGGGGTAAAGATAGAGAAAGAAACCAAGGCCGTTGCTTCTATTACTTTTCAAAATTATTTCCGGCTTTATAAAAAACTTTCAGGCATGACTGGTACCGCCAAGACGTCTGAAGAAGAATTCCGTAAAGTTTATGGGCTAGATGTTGTGTCGGTGCCGACAAATAAAGAATCAAAACGCTTAGATAAACCAGACCTTATATTTCAAACAGAAAAAGGAAAATGGAAGACTATCGTAAAAAAGGTAAAAGAACTTCAGAGTCGTGGCCAACCAGTGCTTATAGGTACGGTATCAATTGAGAAAAATGAACTTCTTTCGGCCTATCTAAAAAGCGAGGGAATAAAGCATACGTTATTAAATGCCAAGAATCATGAGCGCGAAGGAGAAATTATTGCCGAAGCTGGGAAGCCGGGTTCGGTGACCATTGCTACAAATATGGCAGGTCGTGGAGTGGACATAAAATTGGGTGGGCCACTAGGGACATCTGAAGACGCCGAGATGGTGAAAAATCTCGGTGGACTTTTTGTTCTTGGTACAGAACGACATGAAGCACGTCGCATTGATGACCAGCTTCGTGGACGATCGGGCCGTCAGGGAGATCCGGGAGAAACGCAGTTTTTTGTTTCTATGGAAGATGACTTGATGCGCGTTTTCGGAGGTGAAGGAATGAAGAATATGATGGGTAAATTAGGCCTTCCAGAAGATTATCCAATTGAAAATAGAATTGTTTCTCGTTCACTAGAGAGTGCTCAAGCCAAGATAGAAGGTTTCCATTTTGATTCCAGAAAACATACACTTGAGTATGATAACGTGCTCAATCACCAGAGAAATACTGTATATGGTCGTCGAAGAAAAATGTTGGAGGGCGACAAAGAGTTTTTAAAGGAGTTTATAAAAAACATTGAAGATAATAACCCTGAACTTCTTCCCACAATAGAAGAAAAGAGAAAGATGTTGGGTGGAGATAATTTTACAGAAATGACTCGTCGCATAGCACTTTATGCCAATGATATTTTATGGACAGAGCATATAGAGACGATGGAGTATTTACGTTCCTCTGTTAATTTACGCGCATATGGTCAGCGTGATCCACTTGTTGAATACAAGAAGGAAGGCCTCCGTCTTTTCCGCGACATGGAATATAATTTTGATGGACAGGTGAAAGATTTGATAAGCAAAATCCACGAAGGACCAGCACAAGAAGAGAAAAAGGAAGCGCCAGCTTATACCATTTCTCACGATGAATCAAATAGTGTTTCAGTGGGGAATAGTACCTCGACTAAGCCAAAGGCTGGCAGAAATGACCCATGTCCATGCGGAGCGAAAAAGTTAGATGGGACCCCAGTTAAATTTAAACATTGTCATGGGAAATAGGTTGGGAATATACAGAAAACCCAGTAAATACTGGGTTTTCTGCGTTCAAAGAACCAATTTTCCTTGACTTTTTCTTATATTCATGATATTGTAATAATTCGGCTTAAAAATATGATAAATATGGTAAAATATATATCTACCCGCCGAGATGATACAGTTCCGAAGTTGGTGGAGCTAAACCACTAAAATATGAACAAAAAAACAATATTACGCTATTTGCAAGCTGTCATTATGGTTCCCATGCTTGTCAGTTTTCCTACAGGAGGAGCTGTAAATAGTTTACAAAATACACAGAACACAACGTTAAACCAGAGCCAATATGGCATATTAACTTTAAGTGATGTTTCTAAATATTTAGCCTTTTCTAACGACAAGGATAGTGTTTTGAGTGAGCATGCCAATAAAATAGACTCTTATTTTGCAAAATATGATTTACCACTAGAGGGTACTGGCATGAAAATGGTTTTAGCTTCAGAAAAATACAATATAGACTGGAGAATACTTCCTGCTATAGCCATGCGTGAATCAACTGGTGGAAAATTTGCTTGTAAAACAAAAGAAAATAATCCCTTTGGTTGGGCATCTTGCCGTGTTGGTTTTAAAACAATTGACGATTCTATTGATACAATAGCTAAAAATATTTCTGGCAATCACGGAAAAACAAGCTCTTATTATAAAGATCTTCCCTTGAAAGACATGCTTGAAAATTATAATGGAAGAGCTGTGCCAAGATACGCACAAGCTGTTATGTCTATAATGGATGATATTGCAAGCATAGAAATAAACCAAGATCTTGCTTTTGCTGGTAAGATAGATGTTTTCTAAATAAAATCTGTCTTTCTATAAAATAAGGTTTAATCTTGTTTTATAGTAGTATTAAGTATTTTATTTGTTGTATAAAAAGTAATATAATCAAGGATAATACATAAAACCTATATGAAAAAATTTGGAACACAGCCCAATAAAGAGAAATCACCAGTTCTTGAAAAAGAACAGTCAATTCTTAATGATTGGGATAAAAAGATATTATTTGAGGGAGGGAAAAATTTAGTGGGAAAAATTTTAGAAAAATTTGAAGGGAAACTTCCTGAAGCTGTAATTTTTCCTGAAACAAGTGCCAGGCCACTGTTTTATTTATTTGATCCAGTTTTTACAAAAATTTCCGAAAAAATGAAAATTACAAAACCAAAAATATTTTTCTTTAAAGTGAAAAAGATCTCTGGTTTTTTATTCAATGCAGGGGACAGAAATAATGAAAATGTATTTTTAGAACAAGTTAAAAAAGAAGTGCTTAGTAACTCACATATGACCGAAAGAGGAAAAGAGAAGGAGATTAAAAACATTGAACAAGTGCAAAATAAAAGAGAAACAGAACAAAAAAGAGCCCTTGAAATTAAAAAATATGCAAAGAAATTTGATGTTAAAAATTTTATAGCTATTGATGAATATTCAGATGAAGGAACAACTTCTCAAGAAATTGATCAGTCTTTTGGATATAAAATCCCATATTTTTGTGTTTTTGGTGAGGATATTTCGCATTTAAATTATGTTCCAAAAGAGAACAAGGGTTTTATTATAAATAATGAATACCCCAAAAACCCAACTACTGGGCTAAGAGGAAAATTGAGCTATACCAAATCATTAGAGGTTGGAAAAGGTTCATATAAATCTATCGGGGTAGATAAAAATGAAGGGCTTGATAACAGTTCTAGTTTTCCACGTGTTTTTGGTGGTGTAAAAAATAAATATTCAGAAGTTAATAAAAATATTACGCCACAAGAAAGAAAAATGATGGAAACATTAAGAAAGCAGATGAAGGAACTTGGAGAACAAATAGCCAAAGAATATTAATCTATTTTAACTAGCCCCTAATTCATATCATCCCCTTAATTTTACCTATAATCATAAGTTTTTTGGCACTCCTTGTTGAAATAGTAAATTATATTGTATAATTGATAGCATGTTAGATCAGTTTAGAAAATTAAGATATCACACTACTCACAAATGGCATTGCAAACTTTCTGAAAATAACAGATTATATTGCTCCTGGCACAAAGAGCCACTTCACCATCATCTACATTGGTCTTTTCTATTTTTCTTCTTAGTTATTTTATTGCCAACTATATATTTTCCTTATATAAATTCAGCAGATGCAGAAAAATACGATAAAGATAAGAAAGTTAAAGAAGAAAAAGTTGAAAAAATAAAAGATCGAGATCAAGATGAAAAACCTGAAGATCAAGTAGAAAATAATCCGATATCTATATTTATTGAATCTGTTGCTGAGATTATATCTCCAGCAGAGGCACCACAAGAAGTTTTAGAGGCAACAATTATGGTAGAAGATAAAGACTCCCTTGAAATTAAAAATGACATTATTGTCAATAATTTACAAATAGATACCATTACCACTACTTCCACCGAAGAAATAGTCTCAACTTCAACAACTAGTCTTTTTGAAAACACAGAAGAAATATTAAATTTTTCTTCCAGTAGTTCAACAATAAACAATTCTTTGACTGAAATCGCAAGTACCACGACAACTACTACCATTACCACTATTGAAAATATTTCGGAATCGCAAGTTGTTAGAAGTGGTGGCGGATCTTATATTTATTTTCCTCCAGTAGAACCCATGAATGTTTTACCAATACAAGGTGAACCAATTGTTTTGACTCCAATATCGTCCTCCACAATAGAAATACTTCCTCAGGTGACAAATAATGTAAATTTATCAAATTCTTTGGAATTGGCAAAAAATGAATCTAATATTATATCAAGCCCAATTGTTTTTAAAGTGGAATCAAGATATGGTGTTAGAAATATTGAGATAAAAGATCTTCAACAATTTTTAAATAAAAATGGATTTATCCTTGCCAAAACAGGTGCTGGCGCACCGGGAAAAGAAACAAATTTTTTTGGATTAAAAACAAGGCAGGCACTTATAACAATGCAAGAAAAATACTCTTTTGAAATTTTTGGTGCAAAAAAAATACCCAAAAATTCTCTTGGAATTTTTGATTCTCAAACTAGAGCTTTTGTAAATTCATTTTTTCTAGAGCAGTAAACTGTGACAGAAGGCACCCTTTTTATATTTTTGGCTAATCACTAGAACCCAGTCCCTAGCTACTAGTCCCTAATTCACACCATCTCCTTAATTTTTTCTACAATCAAGCTTTTTGAACCTTCCCTTACAGAGATTTTTGCTGATACCAGGAGGCATTTATGTCCTTCGAGTAAATCTTTGGCCTCAATGTAAACACTAGGGAATACCACTCCCTCAATGCTTCCTGTTAAATCTGAAAACTTTACAAAAGCCATACGCTCATTTTTTTTAGTCAAAATCATTTTTACTTCTTCCACAATAAGAAGCATTTTTGTTTGCATTCCATTTCCATAAATTTCACGAGCCGTTTTTATGCTCATATTGCTTTTTTCAAGAGCAGATCTATATTTATCTAACGGATGTCCTGAAATATATAACCCCAGAAGCTCTTTTTCCCATTTTAATTTTGTATTATTATCTGCAGATTTTGCCGGTTTTAATTTAAATTCGGGTGCGATAGAGGGCATATTCCCAAAGAGAGATGTTTGATTTACATCCGCCCTTCCTATTTCATGATTGAAGGCAAGCATATCTTCCATGTTTGAAATCATTGATCCACGTTCTCCCATAGAATCGAAAGCACCTGCCATCACGAGCGCTTCAAGAGATTTTTTATTTAAATTTTTATGTTTAATGCGTGACAAGAAGTCTCCAAGTGATTTAAACTCTCCATTCGTTTTTCTTTCTGTGATTATAGCTTTTCCTATTTCTTCACCGAAATTTTTTATAGAAAGTAGCCCAAATCGTATTTTATTAGTAACATTTTTTTTATCATCTAGCACCACTGTAAAGTCAGAGAAACTCTCATTGATATCAGGTGGTAAGACTAAAAATTTCATTTTTTTGCACCCTTCAATTATTTCAGCAATTTTTTCAACATCACCCGATTCGGCTGTTAGTGCGGCACTCATATATTCAGCTGGATAATTAGCTTTTAAATAAGCTGTTTGATAAGCCACCATGCCATATGAAGCCGCATGGGCCTTGTTGAATCCATAAGCCTGAAATGGTTCAAATAGCGCCCAGAGTGTTTCTGCAAATTTTTCTGTTTGACCATTGGCTATTATTCCCTTTTTTAATTTTTCTTTTTGAGCTACCATTTCTGCCGGTATTTTTTTGCCTACCGCTTTGCGGAATTTATCTGCTTCCTCCCAGCTATATCCTGCGAGTTCAATAGCGCAGAAAAGCAAGTCGTCTTGATATACAATGAGCCCATAAGAAGGCTCAAGGAATTTTTTCATTCTCGGATCAATATATTTTATAAATGAAGGGTTGTGTTTACGCTCAATGTATTCTGGTATCACACTCATTGGTCCCGGGCGATAGAGTGCCACCATGGCCATCAAGTCTTCCACTTTGTTTGGACGCAAATCTTTTAGATACTTTGTCATTCCATCACCACCAAGTTGGAAAACGCCAATAGTTTCTCCACGCGATAACATTGCAAATGTTTTTTTGTCATCTAGTGGTATTTTATTTAAATTTATTTTTATTC
>Ga0209541_10007694_pt1 | contig 18024 bp, 13 predicted proteins | sample RifCSPlowO2_01_FD_184027 | JGI IMG/M metagenome (GOLD analysis project Ga0209541, IMG submission 184027) | Groundwater microbial communities from Rifle, Colorado - Rifle CSP2_plank lowO2_0.1 (SPAdes) (version 2) | ecosystem: Environmental > Aquatic > Deep subsurface > Groundwater | place... | reverse complement strand
AGATTTTTAATGCGCTCGGGCGCAAAAATACGCAAGAGATCGTCTTCAAGCGAAAGGAAAAATTGACTCTCGCCCGGATCTCCTTGGCGCCCGGAGCGTCCTCGCAACTGATTATCAATGCGTCGCGCTTCGTGGCGCTCCGTACCAAGCACAAAAAGACCGCCAGCCGCTTTTACTTTCTCTGCCTCATTCGGATCGGGCGGCGTACCTCCCAAAATAATATCCACGCCGCGGCCTGCAATATTTGTAGCTAGCGTAACAGCACGCGCGCGCCCCGCCTGCGCGATAATCTCCGCCTCGCGCTCGTGGTTTTTTGCATTTAGTATGTTGTGCGGCACACCCTCTCGTTTTAGAAACTCGGAAAGGATTTCGTTTTTTTCAATTGAGGAAGTACCCAAAAGCACCGGCTGGCCTCGTTCGTAGCGAGCTTTTACTTCGCGCGCAACCGCAGTAAATTTTCCATGCTCCGTTTGATAAATGCGGTCAGGAGAATCTTTGCGGATCATGGTTTTATGCGTTGGCACCTCAACAACGTCGATATGATACACCTTATGAAATTCTTCTGCGGATGTTGCGGCTGTACCTGTCATACCAGAAAGTTTTTCATACATACGAAAATAATTTTGAAATGTAATAGTCGCAAGCGTACGTGATTCGCGCTGTACCTCGACCCTCTCTTTTGCCTCAATCGCTTGATGAAGCCCTTCGGACCAGCGCCTACCAGGCATAAGGCGCCCTGTAAACTCATCGACAATGATAATCTCGCCATTCCCCGACGCTCCTGTCGGGGCAGGTTTAACAACATAGTGACGATCGCGCTGAAACAAAGCTTCCGCACGAAGCGCTTGCTCAAGATGGCGCACGTACCTGATGCCGCGATCGCTATAAATATCGGAAACGCCAAGCGCCTTCTCCACCTTCGAAATTCCCTCGTCGGTTACAAGTACTGCGCGATGTTTTTCTTCAACCTTGTAATCAACGTCACGCTTGAGTGTTGGAGCAATCGTAGAAAAAAGCCGATACAAGTCGCCCGCCTCCTCGTCGGGCGCGGAAATAATCAGCGGGGTTCGCGCCTCATCAATCAAAATCGAGTCAACCTCGTCAACAATTGCAAAGTAATGCTCTTTCTGGCGAATCTCTTCGCGCGAGACCAAGAGATTATCGCGCAACCAATCAAATCCGTACTCATTGTTTGTGCCGTATGTAATATCGGCCGCATATGCCTCTTGCCGTGTGCAAGGTCTCAAGAATTCATGAACTACTCTAAATGAGCCTAGCTCGTCACGCTTCCGATCTAAATCCGAAATCCGAATATCGAAATCCGAAACTTTGGATTTATCATTTTGAATTTGTTTCGTGTTTAGTGCTTCGTGCTTCGTGCTTTCAGCATGTGTTGGATCATATAGATAGCTTGTGTCGTGATTGATACAACCAACAGAGAAACCAAGATAATGATAAATCTCCCCCATCCATACTGCATCGCGCCGAGCAAGATAATCGTTGACGGTTATCACATGTACGCCGCGTCCCACAATTGCATTGAGTGCCGCGGGCAATGTGGCGACCAACGTTTTTCCCTCTCCCGTGCGCATCTCTGCAATTTTTCCATGATGCAAAACCACGCCTCCCAAAAGCTGCATATCGAAGTGCCTCTTGCCGCTCGTTCGCTTTGATGCCTCGCGCACCATAGCAAATACGCGCGGCAGAATTTCGTCTAAGTCCTCATCGCGATATTTCTGAATTTCCGCGCGAATTTCCTCCTGTGATTTCTTCTCGTATTCCGGCTCAAGCGCATTAATCTCATCAATAATATGGCTATATTGCTTCAAAACCCGAGAGCTTGCGTCCCCAAACAACGCTGACAACATCGACATAGGAAGCCAGTATACAATAAAAAATTGGCTTTGTGGAGTGCGAGTAACATGTCTCCAAAACCCAGCGATAGCGGGTTTTTGGAACCTTTGTAACTTGTAAAACAAGCTGAACGAAACGTGAGAAATAATAAACGATAAACTACGGAAGTCAGACTTCCGTAGTTTCAACCACTTAGACATTCCATGTCTAAGTACAAAAAAGCCGCTTTTTAAAGTGGCCTTCGCATCAGGCGCTTGAGTTTGCGGGCGCTGCGGATTTCTTTGGTTTGTGACTTGCCTTTATATGCCACGATCTCGCGCTTGAGCTCTTCTTCCACAAGATCGATAACTTCGCGCGGATCTTCGCCCGATTGCTCGGCACGAATCAAGCGTCTGCCTAGCGTAAGATTTGCCTCCGCCCACCACACCATACCCTTTCTGTGATGCCGTGTTGTACGCCCAACCTCTATCTCGAGCAGTAGATTCTCTTTAGCATCACTCTTCAAAACAAGTTTTTCAGTAGGCCGCACGAGTTTTGACTCTATATAAGTGCGGAGAGAGGGCGTGAGATCCGTATTTTTGCCTTTAAATGTTGTTCTCATAGAATACTTAACGCAAGAATGAATCTTGAGATAGAACTTCTTAATCAGGAAATACCAAATTGAGCCTCTCGACATTTCTAGAAGGATCGACAAAAAATAACGTATCATATCCCAAATTTTCCTCTGATGTTCCGCCGACTATGAAAATTCCATTTCCTGAAGGTTCTGGGACGAAGTTTTTAACCAGCATTTTATCTCCAAGGAAAGTCAGCTGTTCTTCACTGCCACCCTGAAAATCAACTTCATATATATCTCCTGCCAAATACTCCCCTTTTACAAGAACTATACGTGTCCCACTCTGCACTTTTACAAGAACTATCCGCGTTCCACTTGGTGAAAGGCGCGCATGACCCCCGGTTGCCTCTGATTTTTCAAGCGTCTCTTTCACACGATTAGGATCAAGTTTTACAAAACGATTCTCGATTACGAATTCGCGATTAGATTCACGGCCACGAAAAAAGCTTCTCGATTCTGTATAAAAAAGTGTTTGCCCATCATTTGATATCGACAGACCATCAGCACGTGCATCGGCATTTTCGTAAAGATCTCCGATGGATTTGCCTTCCCTATCAAGCTCTACTAGTCTGTAGGTCCACGGAGTAGAGATTAATGCATAAAACGATTGACCAGTGAGAGATGGCGCTACCTCAGAAAACATAACCTCCCCTACTCTATTGACACCTCCTCCCGCAAGATCTACCTTGTAAAGATAGCCGTTTTCAACTCCGTGTCGCGCCTCAAACTTGCTAAAATCGGTATTCTGATTATTGATGAAAAAAACACTCTTTCCATCTGTTGAAAAAAACAAATGCGTGGGACTTGCGTCATTAAAATCATCGAGAGGAGCATCCACCACGCGTGTGGCTTTCCAACTGCCAACATCGGCAACATAAATATCGAAATTCCCGCTATTTCCGTAGACAAAGGCGATCTTACCTCCGTCCGGAGAAACAGCGAGAGATCCCTCAAAGCGTGGCATCGGGGATTTGAGAAAAGTAGAATATCCAAACCATGCAACTAATAGGATTGCTGCAGTTGATAGTAGCTGCCAAAATCTTTTCCGTGTTACATCTTGAGCATGGGGCAAAACAAAGAGCAATGTTATGGACCAGCCAAGTATGAAACCCATACCTGCAAATAGAGCGCCTGGGTACAGCAACGCGATTACTCCTAAAATGGCCGTTGAGCTATCGGAAGTAAAGATTTGATAAAAAACATAAGCAGAAAAAACAATAAATACAGCAACACCTAAAAGTAATCCGACAACAACGGCTTTTCTAAATACACGGGGTTTTTGTTGGCCATTATCCATAATTAGTAATTATATCACGTTGTACATGTAACGCATATAACCCAAGAATAGCATACAGTTTGAGGTGTCGAATTAGTAATAAAAAGCTAAAACCCCACATATTGGATCTCCTCCTCTAGATGCACGTCATACTTTCGATGCACGCGCTCCTTGATAAGCCCGATGAGCATGACAACTTCCTCCGCAGTTGCGCCGCCATCATTGACAAGATAGTTTGCGTGTTTTTTGGAAATGCTTACATTGCCCACACTTCTGCCCTTGAGTCCAAGATTATCTATTAAAAATCCCGCCGGAATCGTAGGCCTGTCCTTAAACTCTGCCAAATGCGGCACGATATAGAGTAAACGCTCGCGCCTCTTCTCATCCTCGGGCCACTTGACGTTTTTAAAAACACATCCGGCAGAAGCCGATCCGATATCCTGCGCGCTAGAGCGAAGCGAAGTATAGTATCTGACCATTTTTTGGCTCGCTTCGGCATCACCATCGCGGAGCTGAAACGAACCCTCGAGAATAATCAATGCCGGATTTTTTTTAAAAATACTGTCGCGATACGCAAAATTGCAAAACGCATTGTCGTGTTTTTCTATGAGACCAGATTCTGTGTTGAGAATTTTTATAGAAACAAGCGTATCTTTTATTTCACCGCCGAAACATCCTGCATTCCCGCGAATTGAGCCGCCAACAGTACCGGGAATCCCAATCGCCCATTCCATGCCGGAAAGCTTTTCCTGCAAAGCGCGCGCCACGAGCACCGCCATCGGCACACCAGCACCAGCAACCAGATGCAAGCCATCTCTTTTTAAGTCGCGCAAAAGCATGCGTATAAAAAGACCGGGAAAACCGCCGTCGGCGACAAGTATGTTTGATGCGGCCCCAACAACAATAAACGGCAACTTTTCTTTTTTTGCAAATTCGAGCGATTCGGTAAGCTCGCCTACGGTTTTTGCCTCAACAAAAAATCGCGCTGACCCGCCGATTTTAAAATATGTATACGATTTTAGATTGATATTTTCTTTTATGGCTTCCATGGATCTGCTTTTGCTTACAGCTAAAGAGGGCCAATGAAGGGTTATACTCCGAACATATGTCCTTATGTGAGTGCCAGCTTCATTAGCCCTCTTTAGCAACGAGCCGTCCCACATACTCACTATACACTATGACGCGAGCTAGACCAAAAAAGCTTCCGATAGAAAAATACAAAACCCCCTTCGATAAACTCGGGGGGTTTTGCACGGACATATAAGAGTCTCGTGCGAGCACGAAAACACTCACATATCGCCATATTAATCGAAGACCTCAATCTTGTCAAGAGGCGTTATAATGGTGTATAAGAAATACAACCACATATGAAACTCGGCACATATCGTATGCTAATTCTCGTAGTCGGCGACTTCGTCCTCCTTTGGCTAGGGCTTTTACTCACGCTCTTTATCCGCCACGGCATCACGCAATTTGATAAGGCGCTTTTTCCACTGCATATTGTACCATTCAGTATTGTCTTCGGGTTGTGGATTGTCATTTTTTACATTGCTGGGCTATACGATGTAAAATCCGTGCGCGGTTATCCCATAATGCTCAAACTGCTTTCGTCGGCGATGGTAGCTGGCGGGGTAATTGCTATCATGCTCTTTTATTTTGTGCCGGCATTTACAATAACGCCGCGCACGAACCTTCTTCTCGATATTCTCACGAGCTTTATACTTCTTGCGGCGTGGAGGGCACTTTTCATTTTTGCAAACCGCAATACGTCAAAAATACGCGTGATGCTTTTGGGCCAGTCTCCTGATATAGTCGAAATAGAAGAAACAATAAGCAATATTCCGGAGCTTGGATACGAAATCGTTTCGCGCTTTGAGCGAATTCCGAATGACATAGCGCGGCACATAAACCCAAAAACTACCGACATTGTTGTGGCGCCACGCGAAGCGCAATCACACTCGGTTTTGGTGCAAGCACTCTACGAATCACTCGGCAAGCGCTTATATTTTGTAGACGCGACAGATTTCTATGAACAGCTCCACGGCAAAATTCCAGTATCGCTGATATCAAAAATGTGGTTTCTGGAAAATATAGCAGAAACAGAAAAAACATTTTTCGAAGCATCGAAGCGCGCGATAGATGTCGCGTTTGCATTTATACTCGGCGCTGTCGCGCTAGCTACACTGCCTTTTGTGGCGCTAGCAATAAAACTAGATTCTAGCGGTCCGCTTTTTATACGCCAAAAGCGCGTTGGCAAACTCGGGCGCGTTTATACGCACTATAAATATAGAACGATGTTTGCGCTTGGGCCAGACGGGCAGGCAGAACTCAACGGGGTTGAATGGACTCAAAAAGGCGACGCGCGTGTTACGCGTGTTGGGCGATTTTTGCGCTCAACGCGGATTGATGAACTGCCGCAAATTTGGAACATCATCAAGGGCGAGCTTTCTTTTGTGGGACCGCGGCCGGAGCGCCCGGAATTTGTAGAAAGCTTGCGCAAAGAAATACCTTATTACGATGTGCGCCATCTCGTGCGCCCTGGGCTTTCGGGCTGGGCACAGATAAATCCACCTTATTACTATTCATCGCTTGAAGACACTTACCTCAAACTTCAGTACGATCTTTTCTACATAAAAAATCGCGACCTTGGAATCGATTTGTCAATCGCGCTCAAGACGCTTTTGGTAATTCTTTCGCGTCAGGGGCGGTAGAAAAAATAAAAAAAACCGCCATAGCATGAGCTACGGCGGCAAATTGTTTGAAAGAACTAGTCCGCCCTCAACCGTCGTGAAGACCCTCCGTGTAGGGTACGTCGTTCGCGATGAGACAGGGATCAACACCATACTTTCTGACATCCCTACCAGTGAGTTCTTTGAACGGCTTGTTGCGTTTGATTACAACCCAGCCATTGCGGAGTTCATCTGGATACAATGGCCGTAGCCGTTTGGGGATGTGGGCATAACGCTTGTCATGGTCCGAGTAATAGATGCACTCCATCAGCACCTCCCTGGCTTTCTCAAGCCTTATTGATCCATCATCATGCTACCACAAACGGGGGTTGCGTATCCACTCTGCGGTTTCTCCAGCCCATTGACCTCTGAGCTGTGTCTTGCGAGCCATCGCGTTTTTACCCACAAGGAGCAAAAACAGTTGCGGATCATCTTCCCAGAGCGTGTTGAGACTGGCAACAAGCCGTGATACCTCACGGATTTCTTTACCAGTAAGCTCCTTTTTCTCCTCGGAGTAAAGCATGATTTTCTTCTCACTCAATGCTTTGAATGGTGGCTCGAAACCCAACACGCGTATTCTCATACTTCTGCTTAAATGGCGGCAGTACGAATCGAGATCTTCTATAGCAAACCCCGCTACCCCAGCTTCATCCGCAGCCCTTTTCCGAAGTGCATGGTAGCCAGGTCTTGTCTTCCAGAGATTGAGTGTATTGCTCTTCTCTCGAAAAAAGACGGCGCGTTTGACCATCTCAAGAGTTCGGTCGCCACCCGTATTCATCTCTCTCAAAATATTCCAGAGCCATACGTCGTCCCGTAGCGTGAATATCTCTACGTTATCGACATTAAAGTGCGCTTTTGTTATGAGCTTCCGTCCAAGGACTGTTTCTATCAGGAGCCCGACAAGCATTTTCATTGCCACTACGCGATGGTGAAAATGAACCCATAAGTGAGCACGATAGCGATCGAGAAGGAGCGCCTCCATTGATGTGAGTGCCTTTTCAGAATAGGCAACGATCCACCCATGCTCGTCTTGTTCGATGAAAACCGAGTCACAGAGCCGTCGTATGTCGTAATGGCCATACTCACCGCCCGCAGAAAAACCATCTCGCTGAGTCGCATCGACCCGGTCAGCGTCAACATCAAAGTCAATAAGCTGCTTAACGATTGAGAGTGAGTGCTTGAGCGATAACTCTTTTTCGGTCATAACCGCGAGGAGCGCTTTCCTCATCGGCTTTGACAACTTGAGACCCGGAACAATTTTCTTAACGATGACGGCTCCAAATGCTTCGTGTAGCTTCTTAAAGCCAGCAATTCCAGTCCATTCCTCTATCACTTTCTCAAGATTGGCTGCCCAGCTTTTCACTGCCATCTCAAAGAGATGGCTTAAGGGCAGATGCCCAACATCATGAAAAAGAGCGTAGAGTCGAGAAAGTTCAATGAATTGCTCTTTTGAGGTAATCCCGGTTTCTGTCTTTAACGCCTTGAAGTAAACGTTCCATTTGGGACTTTTGGTGAGATTCTCTGCCATCATGCCAGCAACTCGACAGGTACCTAGAACGTGCTCAAAGCGTGAAGTATTGAGTGAGGGATACACATAGAAAGCAACATCATTTTGCCTTACGTGCCTTAGCCGCTGGAAAAAAGGATGATTGATGACTTTTTCCTCTTGATCAGTAAAGAGTATGGTGCCATGCACTAAGTCCCTAACTCGCAATGTATATCGAAACATGAGACACCTCCATTGCTCTCAATTTTCAAAGATTACTAAGATCTATTCCTACGGCAAAGTGGGATTTTTCACAAGGGCGCAAATAAATCCGCTGTACTCAAGACGCTTTTGGTAATTCTTTCGCGTCAGGGGCGGTAGATGTCACGTTGTTTTTGCCAATATGCCCGCACACCTCGGCAAGCGCGATGCCTTGCCGCTTGAGCAATTTTTCGTTTTCGTCGCGCGCTGTTGTAAGTAGCGCCGGATCTAAATCTATAGTCCGACAAAATGAGATTAATGCATCAATGTCTTTTGGCAGACAGTAGCCACCAAATCCGCGATATCCGCCGTGCGCCACATCAAGATGCGAGGAACCGATGCGATAATCGGCCGCAAGCGCCCTGCGTACGTTTTCGTAATCAGCGCCAACTTTCTCGCACATATCGGCAATTAAGTTTGCAAACGTCACTTTTAGCGAGAAGAAGGCGTTGCCGTATATTTTCGCCAACTCTGCTTCGGTCGCAGAAAGCACATGGCGCTTGTATCCCGAGCCCCATGGCGACATAAAAGGAGCTTTGGGCAAAAGCGAGAGCACCAAGTGCGCCGCATCAATGCTACTTTCTGTAAAACCGACAATCTGCCGATCTGGGCGCATCATGTCATACCACGCTTGCGACTCCGTGAGAAACTCGGGATTAAAAAGCATCTTGTGCTGAGGATATTTTTTCTGCAAGCGCTCGGTTGTGCCGGGAGGCACTGTAGATTTTATAACTACTATACGCGGGCTTTCTATTGAGGCAACAACACTTTCAACTGCCGACGTATTGCATGATCCATCGTGAGCCCTTGGCGTCGGCACGCAGACAAAAATAATCTCCCCGCGACCAACATCATCGGCGTACGCTTTTTTCGGATCTATATCGTAGAGAAATAAATCCGCGCCGCGCTCGTAACCAAGAATTTCGCGAAAATACCGCTCAAGCTCGCGGCCTACCATCCCAATACCGATAATTCCGACAGATGTTTTATGTTGTGACATAGATTTATTTTAGTGTTCCTAAAAACGCATCAACTTCTTTTTGAAGCGCGGGATTCAACTCGCCAACTTTAAGAGCCGCCTCGCGCGCACGCGGCATGTCCCCCGAAAGTTTGTATAACGCGGCAAGCGTCTGATAAAGAGTGGCGAGCTCTAATTTTGTAGAATTACTCAAACGCGCCTCGATGAGTTTTTCTTGCGCCCGCACCGCGTCGTTAAAACGCTTATTGCGAGCATATGCATCGCGCAGAAGCTCGTATTGCGGGGCACCGCGATCGGCAAAGATGCGACCAAGCGCTTGCTGCTCGCGAGCGCGGTCACCAAGATCAACCGCGTGTGAAAACATATTGTATTCTATGACACGGTAATCGGGCGCGAGATGCTCGGCTTCTTCAAGAATATTCCACATGCCATTATAATTTTTCTGAAGTTTGCGCGCTAGCGCAATTTCTAGATAATTTTGCGGGCGCCCGGGAGACATTTTACGCGCTTCCGAAAATCGCTTCTCTGCAAGAGAGGCATACATCATGTCTGGGGGCTCGGAAAGCGTGGATGCCATACGATAAAGTTGGCCTTGATACATATACCACTTAACATCTAGTGGTTTTTCCTGGATATTTTGTTCCATTTTTTCAAGTGCATAGAGTATAACGCGCCGACGCGCATCTGTGTCTCGCTTTCCTCCGCACTCATTCCATATCTTCGCACACTCAAACCAGTATTCGGCAACCGCGCGTCGCACATCTATATTGCCGTAAGTATCATACGCCAATGCCCGTTCAAATAAAGCAATCGCGTCCTCATCACGCCCGCGCGCAAGCGTCTCGTAGCCAGCACGACCGAGACGATTTTCCTGAAGCGGTTTCCACATGCCAATAAATAGAAGTGGGGTAATTGAGAAAAGTCCAAATAATATAAAGATTGGCCGGGAGCGCGCTGTAAAGCTTTTTGTTGCAGTATACGAATTAATAAACGCAAGAACAGCAAACAATATTACGAGCGAGGTAATAGAATCAAAAACAAATAAATGCTCAACAATATACGCCGCCAAAAGCGCAGTGAAAACAATTCTAGTCCATATATCTTGCACGCGCGATAACGCCAAGAAAGAAGCTATAAAAATTAAAAGATACAAAAGGAGCCCAACTATACCAATCGTTGAACCGAAGTCGAAAATAAGATTATGCGCGCGATCAAACCATGGCTCAAAATCAACCAAGCGTGGGTCGTAGTTGGCACTGAAAAGAATTGGGAAATTTTCGGGTCCCCATCCAAGCAAAGGGCGCACCTGCCATCCTTCCCACGCAACATGCCAAGTCAGTAACCTGCCAGACGCCGAAACATCAGAAAAGGAAATCCTACCAATGCGTTTGATAAAACCAAAAGAAGATTCCTCCAGTCGCTCTCGAAAAACAAAGAGTGCTGATATCGCCACGACAAGTCCGATGAGAAAAATGACAGCGATCTTGTTTAGAGTCTTATACGACATGGACAACACCGTTACCTCACGTGGCTTATATACAATGAAGAGAATAGCGGTTACCAAGAGCCCAAAGATAACTCCGAGCATCGATGCGCGTGAACCAGTAAATAAGAGAGCTATGCTTACAATAGGAAGAGACGCAAGCCAAACAAGCGCCATGCCATACAGGCGCTTCTCACGTAGCAGAAGAAAGAGGTTGATAAAAAATATAATTAGCAGATAGGAGCCGAGAAATGCTGCGTTATTCAGTGTTGACTGGATACGAATACTCGACGGCCCTTTAAAGAACTCCATAATACCAACAAGTGCTACGATAGCGCCGCCAGCAACAATTGCTGCAAGAAACTGAGTTTTTCTTTTCTCACCATGAAGAAGTCGCGAACAAATAAAGAAAAAAATCACAACATGACTAAATGTCCAGAGTCCGGTCATTCGTTCGTAATTCGACCAGATACTTTGGACGACATCCATGCCAAGAAACGCAGAAAATACGAAAGCGGCAAAAAATCCAATTACAGCCCATTCAATTAGACGAATTTTCCAACACGAAGCAGATGAAAGCCATAATATAAATACCAATTCAACACATATGGTAAAAAAAATAGCTTTGGCAAAAGTAGATCCAAAGAAAAAACCTTCCCACGAGATGAGTGGGAGTAGCGCCACAATCACTACAACAAACCAAAATGCTAGTTTATTTAAAAGATTCAAGACTCTTTAAGAATTTGTTAACCTCTGTCTCGAGCGACGAGTCAAGCGCAAGAGCGTCGAGAGCCGCTTCGCGCGCCTTTGATACATTGCCTAACTCACCATATGTCTGCGCAAGACCAATAAAAATATACGGATGTATTGTCATTTTTTCAAGTTCTAGAAAAAAATTCAAACGCCCATTGAGATCCTTTGAGAACATGAGCGCACGTCTAGACATAGTTGTTATTTCAGGAGAAGAACTGACAACGTTCTTACGGCCAATGAGCGCATTTATATCTTCGTCATTATACCGACGAATAAACTTGAGCGCATCGTCATAATGTCCCGCAAGCAACTGAACACCGATGAGCGGGAAAAACAATGCGCCACGTGTATTCCGAGATGTTGTCAAGTCATATGCCCGTAAAGCAGCATCAACCGCTTTATCGGGTTTGTTCGCTGCCAAGTAAAGCTCCGCAAGCCCAAGATAGTTCTGTACGTAGCGTGGCGCAATATCGATAGTACGCAAATATGCCCTTTCTCCTTCTTCAAACCCCCCTCCTGTTTGATAAAGATTAATCGTTTCGAGTTTACCAAGAAAGAGGGGATATTTCGCCACTGCTGACTGTAAATCTACCTCTTTTTTCATCTCCTCTATACTTTTATTCAACACAACTAAATAATTTGGACCGAGTTGTTTACCGCTAATAGCCGACTGCACGACGGCATCAGCAAGGCGTTCACGAACTTCCGTGGTTCCAAATGTGTTATAGGCAATTGCCTTATCAAAGGCGCCTACCACTTGCTCAATTTTAGTACTTGTATTAAGAGATTCTAGTGCAACAATCAACTGACGCGACGCGAGAATTTGATTAACATTTAAGAAGTATACTAGAAACGGCGTAACCACAATCGGTACAACAGAAAGTATTTGACCCGCATGAGAAGAATGTAGTAATTTTGTTTTCGTTTCTTTAGATTCAATCAGTAAAAAGTGCACATACCCAATTACTATTATAAAAACGAGATACGTTACGATCTCATCGAAGACAAAAACATTCTGCGTAATATAAGCGACAACAAAACTTACAATGATAATAGCGCTCGATGTGTCGAGTTTATGTTTTCTTAACAAGAGAAAAACGGAATAGAAGACGACAAGAAAAATCCAGAGATACGCAACAAATCCAACAATACCTGTAGCTACCAGCCATTCGAGCAACATGTTGTGTACACGGTCAAACCACGGCTCATTGGTAAAAAGGTTTGGGTTATAATACTTCGCATACGGGATAATAAAATTTTCCGGACCCCAACCAAGTATCGGATGCTCTTTTATAGCGTTGAACGCTATTCCCCATATCATAACGCGAGAATCCTGCTTTACGCTTGCAATAGAAAAAGTAGAAAGTCTTGAAAATATTTGGTTGCTGCGAACAAAAGACGATTCTGGGAAGTATCCGATCATAATAAACAATGCGAAAACAATACCAATCAGAACAAGAGCAACAATTTTGTAGCTTCGTGAACTTCGCATAGAAATTGTAAGAAGCGCCGCTACAACAACACCTGCCGAAAGGCCGAGAAATGCGCCTCGACTTGCAGCAATAAAAAATACATACAATTCAAAAAAGAAGATCGCAGCATAAGAAATACGCGCCCACTGTGCCCGCACATTTTGAAACAAGGCAGTGATAATAAAAAGATGAAGCAAGAGATATACTCCCAAATAAATCGAGTTTCCCATTGTTGCATAAGGACGTCCCACACTAACCATCTCGATTATCCCGCGACTTTGGAGAAACCCGTAAAACGCCGTGATTAAACTTACGCAAACAGAAATATTAAAAAGGTAAAACCACTCTTTTTTACTTTTGAAAGCATGGGCGAGAACAAGGAAAAGAGCGAAAAGATGAAAATGAGTAATGAGCCCCTCCATGCGCTCAAAATTTGACCAAAAGCTGTGATAAGGATCAGCGCCAAAAACTGTAGCGATTATCAGAATAAATATAAACACTCCAAATGCAATAAGCACAAGGGTTGGCTTTGATCTATAGCGCGGCTGTAATATGGCAAGTGCACACCATACGCCAAAAATAATCTCTACAATTATTCGAAAGAAAAAGTTTTTACCAGTAATAAACGGAAAAAAAAGACTCTTTGAAATTATGAGTGGTGTAAACAAGAGTAAAAATAAACCAACTCGAATAATCCAAAGAAGTGTACGCTCAAGCGTTGACATAGCGTATAGCATACAATAAAAAGCACAAAAAAACCACCCGCCCAAGGCGGATGGTTTTTTCAGATCAGTCTATTGCATCAGCTCGTTGAGCTTCGCCAGCGTTACGGGACCAACGCGCCCAACCTGTGCGATTCCATATTTCGCTTGGAATCTTTTTACTGCGGCACGCGTAAGAGGACCAAAATAACCAGTTAACTTACCTTCCGGATATAATTCCGGATCGCCAGCAAGATATGCCTGTAACTGCAATACATCATCGCCCTCGTCACCAAGCTGAAGTTCGCGTGTGAGCTTGCCGCCTGATGGCGCTGGCGGTGGTGTTGTAGACGGTTCTTGCACCATGCCTCCTCCACCAAAAACCTCGGCAAGTTTGGCGAGCGTCATCGGACCGACGCGCCCCACGGCAGGAAGGCCGTACTTCTCCTGAAAACGCTTAACTGCTGCAAACGTTGCCGGACCAAAATTGCCAGTTATAAGCCCTTCCGGATAAATACTTGGATCTGTCGCTAAAAGCATCTGAAGTTTTAGTACGTCTTCATCATTTTTCAGCCCGCGCGCAAGTTCTTTTGTTGGAATTGCCAAATAATTCGGTACGCCAGTTAATTGAGGAATTGGAGTTGGGATTATAACAGTGTCACCAACAGAAACAGGTGTAGGCGTTGGTGTTGTTGCTAGTGGCGTCGTAGTAGGCGTTGGAGAGGGAGTGGCTGATGGAGAAACTGCTCCACCACCGCCGCCTCCACCACCGCCGCCTCCGGCGCCTCCGGCGCCTCCGCCCCCGGGTACAGTACACGTAGCACCCAAACTAACTGTATATGTTCTCTCTCGATCTAAGCTAATGCTCGAAGTCCCATCTGATGAGCATAAAGTGGAAACCGACTGATCGTTCACAAATGTTTTCCCAGCAGATGAGCCTAATGTCGTACTCTGACCGATAGCAAGCGTTATTGTAAGAACACTGCCGTCATACGATATTGAATCAAATGTTGATCCGCTCTCAATAGTTACGGTTGATGACCCACCATCCGCAGGGATTGAAAGAGTCACAGCGCTGTTAGTCGTAACAGCATATGCAATATTGGCAAGCGAGAAGACAAGAACACAAGCCGCTAGAGGAAAAAATTTTTTATTTAGCTTCATAAAGTTCTTTTAAAAAATTAAAAGAACTTTAATTACAACTTCCTACCTCAAGGGCAAGCCTTGTTGATGATGCCGAGGCAATATAAAGCTTGTAAGTCTTTCCGGTTCCGCTAAGCTCTATGCAACCACCGTTTCCATCCGCTGCTGCCTCGTTAACAACGCTCAAAGTTGTCGTTCCCGTACCACCAGAAGAAATACTTGCGTCACCGCCGTCAAAAACAAACTTGATCCCAGGACTTCCGGATTGGGCGGCAGTCGTACTTGCGCCGACAACCAACCGTCCATTGGCAGTTACTGACAATGTTGGTCCTGTCCCGACAACGAAGTCGCCACTGGATGTCGTTGCATTGCCAACACCAAGACCTCCAGAAATATACGCATTATTATTTGTGCCGGCTGTAGCGCCACCGATAGCAAAGTCGGCAAGTGCCTGTGTCGTCGTGCCGCCAACAAAAAGATCGGCGGTAGCAAACACATTACGACCCAATTGAGCAACACCTCCAGTAAGCGTAAGGCCCTTAGACGAAGCAAGACCACCAGTACTCACCGAGAGACCAGAGCTAGCAAATGTAGAAGTAGCAGACCCTGCACTATAGAAGTAACTACCGGTTGAAACGACCGTACCAGCGTAGATTCTCGTTTGTACCTCAAGGTTGTCGTCGGCGGTTGTTGCATTGCCAACCCCAAGCCCACCAGAGATATAGAGATCGTTTGTAGAACCATTACGTCCAATGACTACATCTGCGGCATTTAAGAAGAGTGCTGAAGGACTCGAAGAACCAAACGATACAACGCCCTTTGGAGACACAAAAATGAACGGCGTAGTTGTACCGGCATCACCAACCACAAATGTTGGATCAATACTACCTTGAGCGGCGCGCTGTTCGGCTGCAAGCGTACCCCACGGCGTACTTGTAGCGGCGCCAACTGTACCATCGGCATCAATATTCGTACCAATAGTGGTTGCCCACACGCTCATTCCAATAAACAACATCGCAGCTACAGCAAACGTTACAGCTATAAGAAGCGCCTCTCTATTTCCCACAAAAACTAGAGCATTTTTCATAAAACTCTTTAAAAAAATAAAAACTAAATGAATAATCAAACCTCCGCACAATGAACATGAGCTAAGACTCGACAAGACCTAGCTATATCTTGTGTGTATATATAAAGCATTGTAAAACACTTGCAGATAAACACTAGTCGTTGCCTGTGGATAACTATTATCGAGGTTTTTTGCCGTATCTTGCAAAAAACTTCCGTATTACATCGGCCATATAACTCAAGCGTGGCGCATCAATCGCTTGATAGAGCCCAATCCAAAATGAGCGCTCGAGAGCAAAATCGGTATGCACAAGCGAACCGCTGATGCGATGTTTTACTTTGTAGTTTCTAAAGTATGGCTGTTTGGTAAGATTGCCACCGAGCAACATGCGAGTGATAATTTTATGCGCATGAAGATAATCAATAAACTCACGGCGCGTAAATGGGGCGTCTGGATTTATTGTAATAAGAAATCCAAACCAAGATGGATCTGCGTGCACCTCCGCCTTCTGAAATTGAATCCACTGCTTATATTGAGCAAACAAATTCGTAAAAAAGCGATAGTTTTCTTTTCGCCTTTTTGTAAAGCTTGTAAGTTTGTCTAGTTGAGCAAGGCCGAGTGCGGCTTGCATGTCAGTAATTTTGAGATTAAAACCTATTTCAGAAAAAATAAATTTTGAGTCATAGTCAAGCGGCAATTTGCCAAGCTTTTTAGACCCGAGACCTGTATCGCGCTTTTTGTCTTCCCCTGTATTGAACCAATATTCACGCCCCCAATCGCGAAACGATCGCACGATTGCAGCAAGACGCGGATTTGCGGTTACAACCGCGCCACCCTCTCCCATTGTCATATGGTGACCGGCATAAAAACTAAATGTAGCAAGATCGCCAAACGTTCCAACCTGCCTACCGCGATAACGACTGCCAAGCGCGTCACAACAATCCTCCACAAGCCAAAGCCCATGTGTGCGCGCAATTCGCCGTACCACATCTACACGAAACGGATTACCAATGTTGTGTGGTAAAAAAATAGCTTTCGTCTTTCTAGAAATTGCCTTCTTGAGCTGTGCGACATCGACATTGAAAGTATAGGGATCAATATCAACAAATACAGGCACGAGGCCGTAAAGAATTAATGGATTGATAGTTGTAGGAAACCCAGCCGCAATTGTTATCACCTCGTCTCCCGGCTTGAGCCGCCGCGCGCCGAGATGTGCCGAGGTTAGAGCCGCAATCGCAAGAAGATTCGCCGATGAGCCGGATGTCGTAGTGATACAGTGGCGCAGGCCGAGCATGCGCGAGAAACGTTTTTCGAATGTCTCAACAAAGCGACCGGCCGTCCACCAACCATCAAGCGCCGCCTCTGTAATTGCAATCATTTCACGCGCATCAAAAAACTTACCAGAAGCAGGAATCGTATCTTTTCCGGGCCGAAATTTCTTTTTACCAAAACTCTCTTGCCAATACCGAGTAATGAGCTTTTGTATATGCTTGTTCATCGTATGCGCTCCTCAAGCGCCACCTTCATGCGACGCAAGCCTTCTTTTATATTGTCCTCCGATGTCGAAAACGACATGCGCACATGACCTTCGCCGCGCGCGCCAAAATTCACTCCCGGCAAAACCGCAACGCGAGCCTTCTCGAGCAAAAACTCGGAAAACTCTACGCTCGGCATGCCAGTGCCCTCAATATTTGGAAACACATAAAATGCCCCATCTGGCGCGAGACACCGAATACCGGAAAGTTCGTTAAGTCCTCGCACAATTATTTCGCGACGGCGCATATACGTGGTGCGCATTTCTTCCACGCATCGCTGGTCGCCCATGAGTGCAGCAACACCCGCTCTCTGGATAAACGGCGGCACATTTGAAATAATTGTCTGAATCATGAGACCGATTTTCTCGACAAGCGAGCTAGGCGCAACTGCATACCCAAGGCGCCAACCTGTCATTGCATAGGTTTTCGAAAATCCATTAAGAATAATAGTCCGCTCGAGACATTTATCATGCGTAGAGATTGACTGAAAATCGCAATCGTACACGAGCTTGCTATACACTTCGTCACTTAAAACAAAAAAATTATGAGCGCGCGCAAGCTCAAAAATTTTTTTAAGCTCACTAGGCGCAATCATTGCGCCAGTCGGATTTTGCGGGGAGTTGAGTATAACAAGACGCGTCTTTTGCGTAAGAACTTTTTCTAGATCAGC
>Ga0209541_10007693_pt1 | contig 18024 bp, 16 predicted proteins | sample RifCSPlowO2_01_FD_184027 | JGI IMG/M metagenome (GOLD analysis project Ga0209541, IMG submission 184027) | Groundwater microbial communities from Rifle, Colorado - Rifle CSP2_plank lowO2_0.1 (SPAdes) (version 2) | ecosystem: Environmental > Aquatic > Deep subsurface > Groundwater | place... | reverse complement strand
TAAAGAAGCCGGCCTGGATTTTGATTTTACGGTGGCACGGAAACTTTATAAGATTGGTTTGGAAACTTTTAAAAGGGAGAGGTATAAGAGAAAGATTAAGCCGGAAGTTTTGCCGTTAATTAAATTTTTGCGCGGCCAAGGAGATACGCTGATTATTTTGACCAAAGGCGATAAAATAGTGCAGGGGGATAAAAGAAAGGTTTTGAAAGAGATGGGACTGCTTCGTTATTTCAAGGAGTTTATAATTGTAGAAGACAATAAAGAGAAAGCGTTTAAGGATATTTTTAAAAGATATAAAGCTCTTTACTATTATAGTATTGGTGATACCTACCATTGGGATATTCTGCCAGCAGTGAAAACAGGGTATTTTGGGGTTTACATCCCCTCGCTGGCCAATTGGATGGAAATTGGACGATTGAAGAGAATAGAGCGGCAGAGGAATAAAACCCGCTCCAATCGGTACGATAGTTTAATAGAGATAAAGGAGAAATACCGGTATTTGTGAAACAAATTGTAAAACAACGCCAAAAGCGTTGTTTTTTAATTTTTGCTATTCTGTCGCAAAATATTGTTTTACGCTTATTTTGTAAAACATTGGTTCCGGATTTGTGCTTAAATCTTACAACTTGTGATTTGTAAAACATTGGTTCCGGATTTGTGCTTAAATCTTACAACTTGTGATTTGACAAACGTTTTTGTACGGGAAATTGGCCGATTTTGTTAAACAATTATGTAAAACAACTTTTTAGTCTAGGAAGCTTCTATCAAAATTCTTTAAATTTATCGAAATAGCCACTTTTATATAAGCTGTAAAATACTTTATAGTCGGGATGGACTTCCGGATCATTCCCTATTTTTTCTAGCCAATTAACAAATTGCTTTCCTTTATACCCGATAAGTTTCCTATGAAAGAAAGGTATTATAATATCTCTTAATTCACCAAAATCTCTTACCATTAATCTTGCAGTTTTGCCTCTATTATAGCCATCTTTAACGAATGCATTTAATATATAAACTTTATCTCTTACGCCAAGATATTGCTTAACTTGTTCAATTAAATTTTTATCTCTTTCGTGCATTTGAATTAAGAAGGTTGGAATTTTATACTTAATGCCGCTTCTTCTATTCGCTTTAGATATTTTGCAAAATGTAAAACAGCCCTCCCCGTCTATTAGTCCCCTTATGTAGTCAGCGGAAATAGCCATAGGTATTAGTGTTTAACGGCGAACATATAATTTATGGTACACCGTGTATAAATTATATCATGTAAAATGTGAAACATATAGGTTATGATATTATGAAATAGATATGGCAACCAAAAAATCCGAAATCGGGAAATTAGGGGAAGATTTGGCTTGTGAATACCTTGTGGAGAAGAGCTTTATAATTTGTGAAAGAAATGTGCGTAAGCCCTGGGGAGAAATTGATATTATTGCGAAGGATTCAGGGGGGATTTTAGTATTTGTAGAAGTAAAGACTATAAGCCAATCAAACGCGCCAGGAAAATATGATTTGTCTATATATGCGCCAAATTCTTTATGGCAAGCAATCCGGCAATTCGGCAATGCGGCAATGATTAGAAAAATCCGGCAAAAGATTGGCTGGAAAGAATCTTTACAAATTCAACCAGAGGAAAATTTGACTGCCGCAAAGTTAAGAAAACTGCAACGAACTGCTTCTTTATATGCCGGCTTTAACGATAATTTAATTGATGAGAAAAAGGGCTGGCGAATTGATTTGATTGCCATAACTCTTTATGGTGAGCCCGTTGAACCATTGACAGATTTTGATAAAAATTGCGATATAAAACATTTTGAGAATATTTAAAAACTAAAAATTTAAGAAAAATTCAATATGGTATAATAATTTATATGCCGCGGTTAAGTCATTTTTTATTTTTTTTCGCTGTTACTTTTCTATTCTTAAGCTCCGGCAAGATTGTTTTGGCGGTTCATACCAAATACACCGACAGTGGTTTGTCCTGCGAGCAGACCTCGGGGAAGGTTCTTTGCCTAAAAAGATTTAATGATTCATATGGAGCGATGAATGTAGTTTTTAAAGTTCCTAAAGAAATCAGCGATCAATTTCCTCCGAGTGCCGCGGATGTTGAGCCCGGCGCCCAATTTCATCCGGCAATAGTTTATGAACGTGGCGCGCAGCTTTTGAAAGAGAATTGCGTTGGTGGCTATATAATAACGGAAATTTATAACGATAACATGTGCGCTCAGACAAAAGGAGCAAGAAGTAAATGTAACTTCATCTTTGGGCCACGTTGTTTTTCTGGTTGTCTATCTACTGGTTATTATCCGACTGTGGAAATCGGACACTGTCCAGTGCTGGATAGTGTTACTCGTTTATCCGTTTCTTCCGAACAAATTGAGGAAAGCGGGAGCTACACGGTCAGTTGGTCTTCTTCTAATCCCCGCATTGAGTGTCAGCTTACCGGGAAAATGCCGGATAATTATTCCGCGTCCAGCGTGAGCGGCAGTAACACCTTTTTTAATGTGCCGCGCGGAATTTATACCAACAAATTTACTTGCACCGGAGTTTTGGATGGCGCCAATTCTACGGCAGTCGGAAAAGTGGCCAAGACCGCGATTGTGAGAGCGGGCAATATCCCGCCGCCGCCCTCGGTAGATTTAAAAGCCGAACCGGCAGTAATTAAAAAAGGCGAAAGCGCCATTTTAAGCTGGTCCAGCCAAAACGTAATTTCCGCATCCATTAATCAGGGAATTGGAGTGGTGGTGAAACAAGGAACGCTTAAAGTTTCTCCCGGTTTAACAACGAGATATGTCATTACCGCTTCGGGAGAATTCGCGGAATTGGGTCTGGCCCGAAAATCTGTAACCGTGAGAGTGTTAGCTCCGGAAATTCCGGGAGAAAAGCCGCTGGAAGAAGCGCCGCCGGAAGAAAAACCAGCGGAACCCCCGGCTCCGCCAGCGCCGAAACTGGATTTAAAAGTAGACGGCAAGGACGGCCCGATTACGGTTGGCGCGCCGGCAACTCTTACTTTGTCTTGGAATTTGGATAAATATTGTTTGGCTTACGGCTCTTGGATCGGCATTAAAACTAAAGCCGGTTCGGAAACCAGAACCGAAAAAAATCCGGGAACTTACACTTACAGATTATATTGCCCGACCGTTGGCTCGGATGAGGTGGTGGTTCGGGTGACTGGCAAAGAAGGAGCAGCGGCGGTGTCTTTGCCGAGAGCGGAAGCGAGCGCCAGTTTGGACGGCAAGAACTTTTCTAAAAGCATTCGGGTGGTGCGCGGCGAAAAAGTTAAAATGTGGCTAAGCGCGAAGAATTCGCGGGATGAAACCGGCGGCTGGACCGGCTTAATGTCTTTTGGCGGCCGCTGTGAATGGAACGCGGACCTTAATCAAGGCATTCCTACTTTTGAGGCGGCAGTGGCGGACCCAAAAAACGCCCAAGATTGCGCGGTGGCACTGGATAATTTAACTTTTTACGACCAGCCCGGAGTTTATCGCTATGGTATTCTCCGATTAGCTCAGAATAACGGCAAGCTTTCCAACATTGGTTACCTCAATATCGTTGTTCAAGAACCGCCGCCGCCAAAAGGGCCGCCGGAAATTGATTTAAAGATTAATAATTTGGATGGTCCGGTAACTTTGGGAGCGCCGGCGGAGTATCTGGTTTCTTGGAATGTGCGGAACGCGGATACTTGCCTGGCTTCCGGAGCTTGGGGCGGCGATAAATTTTTAGCTGGCTCCCAGCGCTTTGTCGCCTCCGAAAAAAAAGAATTTACTTACACTTTAACCTGCGGGGGCAAATTGGGAACCACTCAAAAAAGCATTCTTCTTAAAGTTTCCGAACTGCCGGTTTGCGATTTTTCCGCTTTGCCGCTTACTTTGAGCCAATCGGTTTTTGACCGACAATCGGTTTTAAGCTGGAGATGCCAGTTTGCGAACAGCTGTGAAATTTCGCCGGCGGTCGGCCAGGTGGCTACCTTTGGTTCTGTTCGGGTTTCGCCCAAAACTACCGCGACTTATACTTTAACTTGCCAAAACTTAGAGGGCGTCAGCAGTTTTGACCAAGTGGTGGAGGTCAAGTAGCTCCGTAGTTTCTCTACGACAACTCGGCAGATCGGCCTTCGTAGTTGTCGCACACGGGCTATTGACAGGGGGGATTTTATTGTTTATACTTATATAATGAATGATTGATGTCCGCCGATGAGCGGACATTTGTTTAATAATATGTTTAATCTCAAAGAAGTTAAAAAAGCGGTGGAGCAGATTGCTCAGGAAAAAGGGGTGGATACTGGAAAAATTTTTGAAGCGCTGGAAGCGTCTATTGCCGCCGCTTATAAAAAAGAATATTGCCAAAGAGGAGAAGTGGTAAAATCCAAATTTGATTCAAAAACCGGCGAGCTTAAATTTTGGAAAGTAAAAACTGTGGTAGATGAAAATACGGTACGGGTGATTGAGGAAGTGGAAGAGGCTCGCTCAACAGAAGTTGGGCGGGAGGAAGGAGAGGATCTTTTGCCCCGCTACAATCCCGACCGGCATCTTTTTTTGGAAGAAGCTCGGAAAATTAAACCGGACGCCCAAGTTGGCGAAGAATTGATTTTTCCTTTGGAAACTCACGATGATTTTGGCAGGATTGCCGCGCAGACCGCCAAACAGGTAATTCTTCAAAAACTGCGGGAGGTGGAACGCATTTCCATTTTGGAAGAATTTCAAAATAAGCAGGGGGAAATTGTTAGCGGCGTAATCCAGCGTTATGACCGCGGAAATGTTTTTGTTGATTTGGGGCGGGCAACCGGCATCGTGTTTTATAATGAATCCATTCCCGGCGAACATTACACGGTTGGCGACCGGATGCGGTTTTATATCGCTGCCGTCCAAGAAGAATCCAGGATTCCAGGAATTATCCTTTCCCGTTCTCATCCTAAGTTTGTGAGCCGGCTTTTTGAATTGGAAGTTCCGGAAATCGCTGATGGAGCGGTGGAAATTAAAGCCATTGCGCGCGAGCCGGGCAGCCGCACCAAAATCGCGGTTTTTTCCAGGGCAGAGGGCATTGATCCGGTTGGTTCTTGTGTTGGTCAGCGTGGCACCAGAGTGATGGCGGTCAGCAATGAGCTGGGCCAAGAAAAAATTGATATTATTGAATGGTCAGAAGATCCGGCAAAATTTATCAGCAATGCTCTTTCGCCGGCAAAAGTAACCGGAGTAGAAATTTCTCCGCGCCGGGAAGCTAAAGCTTTTGTACCGGATGACCAATTGAGTTTAGCTATCGGCAAAGGCGGCCAAAATGTGCGTTTAGCCGCGAAATTAACCAGTTGGAAAATTGATGTTCGTTCTCAAGCAAAACCCGATGAAGTTTTAGAAGGCGGCGTGGCTGCGGCAGTTCCAGCTGAAGAAGCCGTTACAAAAATCTCTCCGGAAAAAGTTGAATTAGAAACGGAAAAGCCACCCGCCTCCGCCGAGGCTTCCGCCTCCGTTAAAGCTACGGCGGACAAGTCGGCGGGCAAGAAAAAACGGGGCCGGAAAAAGAAAGCCGAATAATATATGTTAAGTTTATTAATTTTTACCCCGATTGTTTTATCAATTTTATACAGCGTTTACATTGTTCTTTGGCTTAAGCAGCAGCCAAGCGGCGATCAGAAAATGCTGGAAATTTCCGCGGCTATTCAGGAAGGTTCGGCAGCTTTTTTAAATCGCCAGTATAAAAGCATTGCGATAGTGGCGGTCATTCTTCTGATAGCCCTCTATTATTTTTTGGGCGGAATTTCCGCCATCGGATTTTTAATCGGAGCTGGAACTTCGGCCTTAGCCGGATATATCGGAATGAATGTAGCAGTCCGTTCCAATTCCAAAACTGCCGAGGCGGCGAAACGCGGTTTAAACTCCGCTCTGACTCTGGCTTTTCGCGCCGGCGCAGTGACCGGATTTTTAGTGGTGGCGCTTAGTTTGCTGGCGATTGCCGGATTTTATTTTGCCACTGGTGATGTTAAAGCTTTAATCGGCCTCGGCTTTGGAGCAAGTTTGATTTCGGTTTTTGCGCGTCTGGGCGGAGGCATTTTCACTAAAGCCGCGGATGTTGGAACGGATTTAGTGGGAAAAGTGGAAGTTGGAATTCCGGAAGATGATGTTCGGAATCCGGGCGTAGTGGCGGATAATGTCGGAGACAATGTCGGCGATTGCGCCGGCATGGCCGCGGACCTTTTTGAAACTTACGCGGTGACGCTGATTGCGGCGATGCTGCTTGGTGTCCTGATTGATAAAAGCGTTTCCAGTCCGTTGGTGATTTTTCCTTTGGTGCTTGGCGGACTCGCCATTTTGGCGTCTTTAGCCGGAGTATTTTTTGTAAAAACTAAAGAAGGCGGAAGCATAATGGGGGCGTTATATAAGGGATTGGCGGTCTCGCTGGCAGGAGCGGCGATTTTATTTTATCCGGCGGCGAAATTTTATTTTGGCGAAAGTTCTTGGAATTTTTATCTTGCAGCGCTGGTTGGACTGGTGGTTACGGCTCTGATGGTTTTAGTGACCGATTATTATACGGCCAAAAATTACCGGCCGGTGAAATCCATTGCCGAGGCGTCTAATTCCGGACACGGCACCAACATTATTTTAGGGCTTTCGGTGGGGATGGAATCCACTTTTGTCCCGGTATTAATTATCGTCGCCGGGATGCTGGCGAGTTTTTCTTTGGCTGGACTTTACGGAATCGCTTTAGCCGCCACCTCCATGCTTTCGGTGGCTGGCATCATCGTGGCTATAGATTCTTTCGGCCCGATTACGGATAATGCCGGCGGCATTGCCGAGATGAGCGGCGCTCCGGGAGACGTCCGGAAAATTACCGATGCTTTGGACGCGGTCGGCAATACCACTAAAGCAATTACTAAGGGTTACGCGATTGCTTCGGCCGGATTGGCGGCGCTGGTTCTTTTTGCCGGTTACGCGGAAGAGTTCGCGGTTCGCGCCAAAGATTTAGTTTTTGACATCAAAGACCCTTATGTGGCGGTTGGGTTGCTGTTGGGCGCGGCCGTACCGTATCTTTTTGCTTCCATTGCGATGAAATCGGTCGGCAAAGCCGCTGGCGCGGTAGTGGAAGAAATCCGACGGCAATTTAGAGAAATTCCGGGAATTATGGAATATAAAGCCAAACCGGATTATGGCCGGGCCGTGGACATTGTTACTCGCGCCGCTCTTAAAGAAATGGTAGTGCCGGCTTTAATTCCGGTAGCATCGGTAGTTTTGATTGGACTGTTTTTAGGCGCTAAAGCGCTGGGCGGATTTTTAATGGGCACGATTGTGGCCGGACTTTTTCTTGGAATTTCTATGACCACCGGCGGCGCGGCCTGGGATAACGCCAAAAAATATATTGAAGCCGGAAATTACGGCGGCAAAGGCTCCGATGCCCACAAAGCCGCGGTGACCGGCGACACGGTCGGCGACCCCTATAAAGATACTGCTGGTCCAGCCATCAACCCGCTTATCAAAGTCATAAATATCGTTGCTCTTCTTTTGGTGCCGTTTTTATAGAATTAAAATGAATTACACTTTTAAAAAGTTGCCGAATTCAATAGTGGAAGCGGAAGTGGTTTTGGAGCATCAGGAGTTTTTGGAATATTATCAGCCGGTTCATGACGCGGCGCTTTCCGGCGTTCAATTAAAAGGTTTTCGGCCGGGAGGGGCGCCAAAAGATTTGGCGGAAAAAGCAATAAATAAAGAAAAGGTTTTTGAAGAGTCGGTGAATAAAGCCGTCCGGGACAGTTTGCAGGAAATTACCAAAGAAAATAATTGGCAATTGATTGACCAGCCGAAAGTGGAAGTTTTAGAAACCAATCCGCAAGCCAATCAGGGACTCAAATTAAAAGTTACGCTGACGGTTTTTCCGGAAGTGCAACTGGGCAATTACCAAAAAATTGTTAAAAAAGTTTTGGCGGAGAAAAAAGCGGTTTCCGTCACTGACCAAGAAGTGGAAAAAACCGTAGATTGGGTTTTAAATTCTCGCGCTAAACTCACCCGCGTTAATCGGGAAGCGAAAAAAGGAGACGCGGTAGAAATTGATTTTTCCGGAGCAGCTAACGGAAAACCGGTAGAAGGCGCTTCGGGGAAATCAGACCAATTTATTTTAGGCGAGGGGAAATTCGTGCCCGGTTTTGAAGAGCAGATTGCCGGCCATAAAGAAGGTGAGAGCTTTTATTTTTCCGTTAATTTCCCGGAAGATTATTGGAAAGAAGATTTGCGGGCTCAAAAAGTTGATTTTGAAGTGGGGTTAAGAAGTGTTTTTGAACGAGAAGTCCCGGCTTTAACGGATGATTTTGCCAAGGGGCTGGGAAAATTTGAAAAGGCGGCGGATTTCAGAAAAAGCGTGCAAGCTGGCATCGCCAAAGAAAAAGAAGAAAAAGAGAACGAGCGGATTCGGATTAAAATCTTGGAAGCAATCGCCAAAAATTCCAAAATTGAACCGCCGCAAATTATGGCGGAACGGACGCTGGATAATTTAGTGGCGAAATACAAAACTATTTTAAAAGATTCGGCTAAAGAAAGCGAATTGAGGAAATCTTTGGAAGAAAAGGCAAAAAATGAGGTGGCGGGCAATTTAATTTTGTATCAAATCGCCAAAGGCCAAAAAATCGAACCCACCAAAGAAGAAGTAGAAGCGGAAGCGAATAAATTGGCGGGAAAGTTTGACCCCCAAAAAGTTTATGATTATAGTTATGGTATAGTTCAAAACCGGAAGGTATTTGAATACCTTGAAGGATTAAAATAAATTTATGGAACACAGCGATTATTTAATTCCTACCGTTATAGAAAAAACCCAGGCGGGCGAGCGCGCCTATGATATTTATTCCCGGCTTTTAAAAGAACGGATTATTTTTCTTGGCGGCCCGATTAATGACGGGGTAGCGAATATAGTGATCGCGCAAATGCTTTTTTTGGAACATGAGGACCCGAAAAAGGATATTAAGCTTTATGTTAATTCTCCGGGCGGGTCAGTGACTGCCGGGCTTGCGATTTACGATACGATGCAATATATCAAGCCGGATGTTTCCACGATTTGCGTTGGCATTGCCGCCTCTATGGGCGCGGTGCTACTGGGAGCTGGTAAAAAAGGAAAAAGGATTGCGCTTCCGAATTCTGAAGTATTGCTCCATCAAATAATGGGCGGCGCGGAAGGTCAGGCGGTGGAAATTGAAATTACCGCCAAGCACATTGTTCGGATGAAAGAGCAATTGAATCAGATTTTAGCGAAACATACCGGCCAATCCCTTGCTCATATTGAAAGAGATACGGACCGGGATTTTTGGCTAACCGCTAATGAAGCGAAGAATTATGGCGTGGTGGATGAAGTATTGAAGTCAAGGTGATTTGTTTTTATTTGGTTTTTCATTTAAATTAGAGATAGCAGCTTAAGAAAAACGAATAAAGAGCCGTGACGCTGGATCAATTGCATCTTCATTGGAAACAGCTGTCCTTGTTTAACGGCATTCAGGCAAAACCGCTGAAATCATTTTTAAAAGAATGTCAGGGAGAACGCCGAGGAGGATTGTTATTTTATACTTATCAGGGAGACATTACGATTTTAAAGTCCGATGAGCATAATTCGCTTTATAAGTTGGTTGGAGAGGATGACGGCGAAGATTGGGTATATCTTGGCGAATTAGAGTTTAGCCCTTTCATTTAATTATGAAAGGTTTTTGTTTTATAATATAAATATATAGGTATGAAAAACGATTTATTAACCCGCGGCGTGGCGGAAGTGATTGAGAAAGAGCATTTAGCTACCGCGCTTCATAGCGGCAGAAAATTAAGGGTGAAATTCGGCATTGACCCGACCGCGCCGGATTTGCATTTGGGGCATACGGTGCCGCTCCGTAAGCTAAGGCAGTTTCAGGACGCGGGGCATAAGGCGGTTTTAATTATCGGCGATTTTACTGCCCGCATCGGCGACCCCTCTGGACGCGATAAAACTAGGCCCCAGCTTTCTGATAAAGAAATTAAGCAGAATTTAAAAACTTATTTAGCGCAGGCAAAAAAAGTTTTAGACCTTAAAAAAACCGAAATTCATAATAATAGTGAATGGTTTAAAAATGACGGAAAACTAATTCTGGAATTGATGGCCAATATGTCCATGGAACGGGTAATGGAGCGGGATGATTTTCAAAAACGCATTCAAGCTGGACAGGAAGTAACTATGCTGGAAGCGTTATATCCGATTTTGCAGGGCTATGATTCGGTGGCAATTCGGGCGGATTTAGAAATCGGCGGTCAGGACCAGAAATTTAATTTACTGATGGGCCGGCGACTGCAAAGAAAATACGGTCAGTCGGAGCAAGATGTGATAATGCTCCCGCTTTTGGAAGGAACGGACGGCGTCCAAAAAATGAGCAAAAGCTTGGGAAATTATATTGGTCTTGAGGAAAAACCGGAAATTATGTTTGGTAAAATTATGTCAGTGCCGGATAAACTGATTTTGAAATACGCGGAACTTTTGACTGATTTGCCGTTAGATAAGATGTCGGCAAAAACAAAATCTGACCCGCGGGCCGCAAAAATGGAATTAAGCAGAACTTTAGTAGCGATGTATCACGGCAAATCCGCCGCCAAAAAAGCGGAAGAGGAATTTGTTAGGGTGGTTTCAAAAAAAGAACTGCCTCAAAAAATAGCAACCTTAACCCTTGACCCTAAACCCTTAACCCTTGTTGAGCTTTTAGTAAAAGCGAAACTGGCTTCCAGTAAAAGCGAGGCTCGGCGATTGATCCAGCAGGGCGGAGTAAAAATAAACGAGGAAAAACAAAGTGACCCAAATAAAGTAATAAGTTTAGAAAAAGAAGCCTTACTTCAAGCGGGGAAAAGGAAATACTTGAAAATCCGCGGCTCTTGATATAAGATTCTTCGTAGATTATTTAATTAAATTAGGAGGAGACAGTAATGAGGCGAAGACGAAGCGTGTCGCAGAAAGTTCGGGAAATGGTGCGGGTTTTTGGCGGAAAAAGAGCAACGGTGAGAGTAATGGGGGCAGCTTCTTCTTCAAGTTTGAAGAGGTGGGAGCGAAAAGAATGTTCTCCATTGCGCGCCCATGTGAAATTGGTAGATGAAACCTACAGCCTTGCAAGAAGAATGGGAAAGGTAATGCTTAGAAAATTGAGGAGGCAAAATGGCCGATAATCCGGAAAAGCAGAAAAGCCTCGTGATAAAATTTAAAAAGCAAAGTTTGAAAAAAGTTCTTATTGTTGTTGAGGCAGGACTTGGCCTTACTGAAAAAGAACTTTCGGAGGTTTTGAGAGTAGCCCCAAGAACCTTAAATAATTGGACGAGCGGAAATGGCATTGTGAATTTAAAGTTGATTTATGTTCTAAAAATATTGGACTTAGAAGGCATTGTTATACTTGGTTTAATAGCGTTTCGTGGGGGAAATTTTCAAAAATGGCTTCGGTCTCAACCTCCTGCCTATGATAAAACCCCGCTTGAATGTTTGAAAAGAGGAGAGTATGAAAGAATCAGACATTCGCTTTCAGTAATCAATGGTTCAAGTTGCGCTTAACCGGTTTTAATGGCCGGTTTTTTGTTTGACAGCATTGCCGGTTCTGCTATACTGAATTTAATGATTAAATTTATTTTTACAACGACTACTTTTACTACCCGGCTGATTGCTGAGGAGTTTTAGTAGTTTCGTTTGAATAAATTACTAAAACCGGCCTCAGCGAGGCCGGTTTTAGTTTATAAAAATAATATGTTAAAATTTTAAATCAAATGGCAAAAATACGGAAAATATTAAAATTCGGCGGTTCTTCAGTAGGAACGCCGAAAATGATTAAAAAGGTTGGTGAGGTTGTTAAGACAGCATCCAAGAAAGATAGAATTGCTGTAGTTGTGTCGGCATTTCAGGGCGTAACCGACCAGTTATTGAAATGCGCGCGGCTTGCCGCAAAGAATGATAAGCAATTATTTGATGAATTAAAAAGCTTAAAAGATCGGCACGTTAAGGCAGTAAAAATTTTGATTAAGAAGCCAAAGCGTTTGCGAAATGAAGCATTAGCTTATGTTGAATCCTTATTTGCGGAGCTTATTTCGGTATTAGAAAAAATTTCAAAGGAAAAAGAGGTTTCAAATAAAAATTTGGATTATCTGGCGAGTTTTGGCGAGCGGCTCTCAGCATATATTGTGGCCGCTTCAATGGGAAATGCTTATTTTGTTGATGCGCGGGAATTGGTAAAAACCGATAATAATTTCGTTAATGCGAGGGTTGATTTTAATAAAACTAATCGGCGAATCAAAAATTATTTCCGGAGTAGGAACGGCATACCGATAATTACCGGCTTTTTGGGGTCTACGAATAAAGGCGAGACCACGACTTTAGGCCGCGGCGGTTCAGATTATACCGCGGCAATTTTTGGCGCGGCACTGGGGGTAAAAATAATCGAAATCTGGACTGATGTGGACGGCGTGATGAGCGCTGACCCGCGCTTAGTCAAATCCGCCCAAGTTTTGCCGGAAATCAGCTATGAAGAAGCGGTGGAAATGGCGTATTTTGGAGCAAAGGTGATTCATCCGGCAACTATGCTTCCGGCAATTAAAAAAGGAATTCCTATTCTTATTAAAAATACTTTCCGGCCGCAGGCGGCAGGAACTTTAATTCAAAAGGATTTAGCGCTGCAGCCGATGGTTAAGGGAATAACATCAATTGATAACATAGTTTTGGTTAGTGTCGGCGGCGTCAGTTTGTCGGGCATTCCGGGCAGCGCGGCAAGGGTTTTTGAGGCAACAGCAAAAGCCAAGGCCAATGTGATTCTTATTTCTCAGGCGTCTTCAGAATACACGATTTGTTTTGCCGTGAAAACCGCCGAAGCCGCAAAAGCGTTTTCTTCGCTCAAAAAAGAATTCAAAAAAGAAATCAGGGGCGGACAAGTTAATTTAAGCGTTATTTCTAATCAGGTCATTATTGCTTTGGTTGGCGACGGGATGCGCGGCATTCCGGGAGTGGCGGGTAAGTTATTTAAATCGCTTGGCGATAGCGGCGTAAATGTTACTGGTATTGCCCAAGGCGGCTCCGAGCGTAATATTTCTTTTGTGGTTGATGCCAAAAATAAAGTGAAGGCTTTAAATGTTGTCCACGGAGAATTTTTTGAAAATGGCCGAAAGAATATATTTTTAATCGGCGCTGGCAATATCGGCGGCGCTTTATTAAATCAAATCTCGGCACTTAATAAATTTATACCCTATACCCTAACTCCTAATCCCTCTATTAGAGTTTGCGGTATCATTGACGTTTTTCATATGTTAATGGATGAGAAGGGGGTTAGTTTGAAAAATTGGCGGCAAAAGTTAGAAAAGGGAGAGAAACCGGATTTAGAGAAGTGGTTTTCTTGGGCAAAAGCTTTGCCGCTGGGAAATAAAATTTTCGTTGATTGTACTGCCAGCGAAGAGGTGGCTAAAAAATATATTGAATTAGCTCAAGCCGGATTTAATATCGTGACGCCGAACAAAAAATTCAATACTTTTTCCATGAAAGAATATCGCCAGCTTCGAGAAATTATGGTAAAAACCGGCAAGCAATTTTTATATGAAACCAACGTGGGCGCTGCTTTGCCGGTTATCCAGCCGTTTCGGGATTTGTTGGGAACCGGCGATAAAATTACCAAAATTGAAGGGATTTTTTCCGGAACCCTTAGTTTTATATTTAATTCTTATGACGGTAACCGGCCGTTTAGCGAAGTAGTTGCGGAAGCTAAAAAACTTGGCTATACCGAACCGGATCCGCGGGAGGATTTAAGCGGGCAGGATGTTGGCCGGAAACTTTTGGTGCTGGCGCGGGAAATCGGCTTGGAATTGGAAATGAAAAATATAAAAATTCAAAATTTAGTTCCTCGTGTGTTATCTCGCAGAATAGCGCCAGAGGATTTTTTGAAGCGATTAAAAGAATTTGATGATTATTTTGAAAAATTATTAGAAAAAACAAAGTCTAAAAATAAAGTTCTCCGATATGTTGCCAAGTTTGAACACGGGCGCGCAACCGCTTCGCTTCAGGAGGTTTCTATGGATAATCCCCTTGCGTCCACGCGCGGCGCTGACAACATTTTCGCGTTTTATACCAAAAGATATAATAAACGGCCCTTAGTCGTTCAGGGTCCGGGAGCGGGCAGAGAAGTGACGGCGGGCGGGGTGCTGGCGGATATTTTAAAATATGAATAAAAAATTAAAAGTCGGAATTTTAGGCGCTACCGGGATGGTGGGGCAGAGGTTTGTGACGCTTTTAGAAAATCATCCGTGGTTTGAGGTGGTATGTGTAGCTGCTTCGCCACAGTCGGCTGGAAAAACTTATGAAGAGGCAGTTCAAGGCAGATGGTTGATGAATAACTTAATCCCGCAAAATATCCGCGGTTTAAAAGTAAAAGCAGTTGAAGAAGATTTTGATGGTATTGTGAAAAGTGTAGACTTGGTTTTTTCCGCCATTGATATGGATAAAGAAAAAATCAAAGCTCTTGAAGAGCGATATGCCGTGGCTGGCGTGGCAGTGGTATCCAATAATTCCGCTCATCGCTGGACTGAAGATGTGCCAATGTTAATACCGGAAATAAATGCGCATCATTTGTCTTTAATTGATGCTCAAAGAAAAAATCGCGGGTGGCAAAAGGGATTGCTCATAGTAAAGCCGAATTGTTCTTTGCAATCGTATCTTCCGGTAGTATACGCGCTTAAAGAATTTGAACCCAAACAGGTTTCCGTTACAACCTTGCAGGCGATTTCCGGCGCCGGGAAAACTTTTGAAACTTGGCCGGAAATGACAGATAATTGCATTCCTTTTATAAAAGGCGAGGAGGAAAAAACCGAAAAAGAACCGCTTAAAATTTGGGGTTCCGGATGCCCAGTTATTTCCGCTACTTGCATTCGCGTGCCAACTTCTGACGGTCATATGGCAAGTGTCGCGGTAAAATTTGAAAAAAAGCCGTCACTTAAAGAGATTATTGATGCGATTGATAATTTTCAGAATCCATTGCGCGGATTAGATCTGCCTTCAGCTCCGGAGAAATTCATTCTTTATTTTCCGGAAGATGACCGGCCGCAAACCAAGCTTGACCGCGATTACGCAGATGGCATGGGAATAACTTGCGGACGATTCCGTGAAGATTCGAATTCGGGTTGGAAATTCGTGGCGCTTTCCCATAATACTATCCGCGGCGCCGCCGGAGGAGCGGTTTTAATCGCCGAACTTTTGTATAAAAAAGGCTATTTAAGATGAAATTTAATTATCTTTTTTTAATTGCGGCAGTAGTTTTAATCTCGGCGGTTTTTCACGGGTTGGGATTATTTAATGTTTTGCCGCCGCAGTTTGTTTACAGCGATCTTTTGGGATTTTTTGAAAATGCGGCGGCGCCGGGATTCCCCTATCTTCAAAAGCCGGTTGAATATCCAGTTTTAATCGGGCTTTTTATGCAGGCGATGGCCGTTATTGGCAAAACCGAAGCCGGGTATTATATAGCAAGCGCAATTTTTCTTTTGCTGGCCGCGATTATCGCCACTTACTTTTTAAATAGATTGACTCCGGAAAAATACAAAACCGGGTTATTGAAATACTGGATTTTTGCGCCGTCCATGCTCGCTTTTTCAGTTTATAACTGGGATATTCTGGTCATTTTTCTGGTAATTCTGGCTTTTTATTTCATTTCCAAACAAAAAGACAATCTTGCCGCGATTTTTCTTGCTTTAGGATTTTCCACTAAACTTTATCCGGTTCTTTACCTGCCGACGCTTATTTTGAAGCAAAAGAATGTTTTGGAGCGTCTCAAAATTTTTCTTGTTTTTATTTTGACAGCCGGCGCAATTAATCTGCCTTTTATGTTTTTGAATTATGGCGGCTGGTCTTATTTTTTAACCCTAAATGCCGAACGGAATTCCAGCTTTGATTCTATTTGGACCGTGGGCAGATATTTATTTCCTGCCCTAAGCGTTTCTCAAATCAATATTTTATCGCTTTTGCTATTCGCCGTTTTATATTTTTATATAATTTTTAAACGCCAGGATGATGGTATCATCAAAACCTATTTTTTAATCACTTTAGCATTTTTAATCACCAATAAAGTTTTTTCGCCGCAGTATCTTTTGTGGCTGCTGCCATTTTTCGCTTTAATTCCTAATATCAGTTCCAGATGGTTTTATGCTTTGGAATTTTCCAATTTAATTTTGCTTTTCCTCGCGCTCTCTTGGTTTTTTCTTGGCCGGGACCTGACTTATTTTTACTGGGCGATTCCGTTTATTTTGCTCCGATATTCTTCCTTGAGTTATTTTTTAATTAAAGCTTAATTTTATATTCCTTGTTTTATAAGGATGTCCAGTATTCCCCTCCAGGTCTTAAATTGTATTCCAAGGGCTTGCTGCGTTTTTTCAATCTTAAGTCCACCATATTGGGCGTAGCGATTGATTAAGCCGGTTTTTTTATAAAAATCTTCAATTGAAGAAGACGTTACAGCGTTTTCAGCTCCGCGGGCATTTTTTAAAAGATACTCTCCTAATTGATAAGGAGTAAATAGGTCAGAGCTGGCCACGTGAAATATTCCATTTTGCGGCTGTTTTATAAGCTGTTCTATAACCTTAGACACGTCATCAATAAGCGTTAAAGCCAGATTTTGGTCATTAAAAAGCCGCAGTTTTTTTCCTGAGTCATAGGCAGCCAAAATTTTTCGCGCATAATCAAGTTTTAAACTATATGAAGCTCTGCAGGGATTGTTAATGCGAATAATCGCAAAATCCGCCAGCGCTGATTGAATGATTTTTTCAGCTTGCGCCTTTGTCCATCCATACCAGGAAAGTCTTTTAGGATTAGTTTCTTGCGGGTGATCCTCGCTGTAAGGCCCCGGATCGTCAGCCCTCCCCGAAAATACATGGTCGGTTGAAATATGGATGAAGTAACTGCCGAGCTTTTGCGCCGCTTCTGCCAAATGGCGCGTTCCCTCAACATTTATCTGCCATGCCTCGCCAGCAACGGAATCCCTCTGCGTTTCTGCGGCATCAAGGTCAGTGTGAGCGGCAAAATGAATGACAATCTGAGGTTTATAATTAAAAAAATAGCGTTCCACTGCCTCTTTTTTGGTAATGTCAAAATCAGTATCTTTGGGAGTCAAAAGAGAAAACGTGTCTTTTGCCTTCTCCGCAAAATGTGAACCAACCAAGCCCGAAGCCCCAGTTACTAAAATATTCATGCGTTATTCGGGGTAAATGGCGGCCAGTTTTTGTCTTTTTGGGAAAGCAGGGGGCGTTCAATTGGCCAGCGTATGCCAAAAGTCGGGTCATCATAGCGGTAGCCGGCAGACGCAGAAGCATTATAGAAATTATCAGTCAAATATTGCACCAAAGATTCATTGGTTAGCGTCTGATACCCATGCGCACAGCCGCGAGGAATAAGAAACATTTTTCTGTTTTCCTCCGAAAGCTCAACTGCCTGCCATTTGAGAAAAGTCGGCGAGTGCGGGCGGGTATCAACAACAACATCGTATATTCTGCCTCGCACGCAGCGAATGATTTTCGTTTCTGCTGCCTTATCTCTTTGAAAATGAAGACCCCGTATTATTCCTTTTTTTTGATTATAAGCATCATTAGTTTGAGCAACTTGAAAATCAATGCCAATTTCTCGTTGTAAAAGGTCTCGTCTGAAGGTCTCCATAAAATAACCCCGCTCATCCTCAAAAGAACGGGGCGTTATGACATAAAGGTCGCTGATCACGGTTTTTTCTATAATCATATTGAATTTAATGAATAATCTTGGAGCGGGTAACGGGAGTCGAACCCGTATCTCGACCTTGGCAAGGTCGCATAATAGCCGCTATACGATACCCGCAATTTTTATATTATAAAATATTTTACCATCAATTTTTAGGGGTTGCAATTCGCAGCTGCGCGTGTATTATCTAAAATAGAACTTAAACAAGGTATACGCAATGGTTGAAATAACGGAGGCGGCAGCAAAAAAGATTATTGAATTGGTGGAGCGAAGCAATATGCGGGAAAAAGGCGGATTGCGATTTGCGGTAATTCCGGGCGGTTGCTCCGGAATGCAGTA
>Ga0209541_10007692_pt1 | contig 18025 bp, 21 predicted proteins | sample RifCSPlowO2_01_FD_184027 | JGI IMG/M metagenome (GOLD analysis project Ga0209541, IMG submission 184027) | Groundwater microbial communities from Rifle, Colorado - Rifle CSP2_plank lowO2_0.1 (SPAdes) (version 2) | ecosystem: Environmental > Aquatic > Deep subsurface > Groundwater | place... | reverse complement strand
CCGCCTTAGTGTCAAACACCGCCTCGGGATTAAGCACAAACAGCCGCATCACTTTAATCTTTTCCGTCCCGCCAAACAATTTCCCGAGGATGTCCATATTATTTAAGCTCCACTTTGCCGCCGGCGTCTTCGATCTGTTTTTTGATCTTATCGGCGTCTTCTTTCTTAACTGCTTCTTTAAGCACGGCCGGCGCGGCCTCGACGAGATCTTTCGCTTCCTTGAGACCCAAACCGAACGCTTCTTTCACTAACTTGATCACGGCGATTTTCTGCGCGCCGACCTCTTTCAATTCAATATTGAATGAATCTTTCTCTTCACCGGCGCCAGCGGTCGGAGTCCCGGTACCTCCGGCCGCCGGCGCGGCCATGATCGCCGCAGAAACGCCGAATTTCGTCTCAAGTGCTTTGACCAATTCATTCAATTCCAAAACCGATAATTTTTCTATCTTGTCAATAAAATCTTTGAATTTATCCACGTTTATTAATTTTTATTTTTACTAATTTGATTCAACGCGACGACTAAACTCTGGAACGGAAAAACAAGCAAACCAAGCAACTGTCCATACAAGACCTCGCGCGAAGGGATCTGGGCGATCTTGATCATTTCCCCGGCCGGTTTAAATTCGCCGCCGAAGATGCCGCCTAAAATCTTAATCCCCTCCTTGATTTTCTGTTGGAATTCATAGATACCCTTGACCGGCAAGAAAAGATCGGCGCCATAAGCAATCGCTACTTCACCATCGAGCGCCGGCATTTCGGGTAGCGCCCGACGAAGTAAGGTCTTTTTAACTACGGTATAGCCGACCCCCTGTTCTTTCAACATCCGGCGCAGGGCCGTCGCCGCCGCCACATCCAAACCGCGAAAGTTAACAAAGACGAGCGATTTGGCTTCGGCAATTTTCTCTTTTACCGATTCGATGATTTCCGCCTTTTGCTCTTTTTTAAGCGCCATAATGAAATAAAAAAAACGGCCTAGAGTAAAAGCCGTTCGGCCTCGACAGGACTTATTCCGTCAGCCAGCTGGCGGACGGAGCCTGTGATCTACGGCTTAGATTTTTATAGTATCTTATCCGGAAAAAAAGTCAATCAAGTAAACGCTCAAGAGTCCTAAGGCAATAATGACAATGAAACCAGCCATCATTTGCCAGAAAGTTTTGTCAAAATATTTCATGAGCGGTGAAACAAGTTCTTGACCAGCTTCCAGATTTTCCGCGGTATGTCCGCGAGACGTTGGAAGAAACTCGGCGGTTTGGGAATCTCAATGAACGCGGCGGCGACAAGATTTGCGTTTTCTACAGTGCTCGTAACGGCTAGTTCGGCGTTGACTTTTGACTCCGCTGGCGCCGCCAGCGTCGTCAATTTAGTCTCGCGCGGCGTCTCTTTTTGCGCCATTTGCAATTTGGCGGCGGCGAGCGCCAATTCATTACCCAAACGCGTCAGTTCCGCGGCGGAAGCATCAGCGTTGAGCGATGACGCTAAAGGCGCGGGGACAACAACAGTCAACGATGAAGTAGGGGCTGGCGCAATAGGACGAGAAATGACAGCGTTAGTAGACTCGGGTTGAGCTGGTTGAGTGGTAGGCGGCGGAGGCGGTGACTCAACAACTGACGGAGTAGGCGGCGGTTCTGGTTCTGGATCAGGACTCGGCGGCGGCGGAGTGGCCGCTTGACCGATGGTGATTGTCTGACTGGCAGTCCACGACGATTCGCCATCACGCCCAACGACAGTAATCGTCAAAGTATAATTGCCAACATTTGAATCACGGTAATAAAATGTGCGATTGGCCCAATTGCTATTCCAAGTGATCTTCACCGGATCACCTGATTCATTGAGAAATTCTCCCGTCGGCGAAGAAGATTTAAAAGTAGCATCAGCGGTCTGACCGATTGTCTCGCTTTGGCCATCGGCGGTCTGGGTCTGCACGGTGATTTTTTCCGAAATGACTCCCGGCGCCGCCACGCGCGCTGGAGTCACGAATTCAAGCTTGGCTACCGCGGCCGCCGCGGCGAGTGGCAAAAGCAAGATGCTAAAAATCAACCATCGATTCATCGTCTTCATTCTAAACAAAAACCCTTAGTAATCAAGTTGATCAACAATTTTCCCTTCACGATCATAAAGCGTCATCACCTCGCGATTAGCGGCCCACAATTCGCCGGTGTGATTGAGATAGACCCGCCAATCTTTGCCGTAAAAATCAGGATCATCTTTGTGCCAAGCCACACAACGACCGTAATTGAAATGATCTTGAACGTAAGAACGGCAAGACGAAGAAAGCGTGTCGCGACGACCATCAACATAGTTATAACCGTCGCTTTTACGTTCAAACTCCGGCGTGTGGCAAGCCGACAGCCGGCTGACATAATCGTAACAATCGTCAGCCAAGAATTCGATTCCCGGCTCCTCGCGCGGGGCCGGACACGAACCAGGAAAAGACAAGGGTAGACGGAAGGCTCTTAAATCCTCGACCAAGTAACCGAGGCACTGGTTGGTTTGAAAGTTAAGGCGCGCCGGCCACTGGTCGCTCGACGGCGGATCTCCAGTAATGATGACCACCCGGCCGTCGGGCTCGAGGATAATCGGCGTATTGTGAGTCGCGCCGCTCGTAAAAAGTTTGGCGGCGGCCGGCAAGGTGATGAAATCCGGCCGGCCGCCGCGACGGTCACGGCTGTTAGACAAAGACCAACCAGTAATCGTCACTGGCGTCTCCAACTGGTAGCGCGACGCCAACTCGATGTATTCCCGATTGGGCTGAACTTCATAACGGGCGTTGCCGGCGCGAATAGTAACTTGCCCGGACCAAGGCGAGCGGTTCGGGTCAATCGTTTCTGGTTGTCGGCCGCCGACCGCGGGAGACAACGTAGAGACCGCCGATCCACTGCCGCGCGCGGCGCGCGAACTTGGCGAATAGATCTCGCCGGTGCCGATCGGCGACGGCGGTTTAATAAATGGTCCGGCCGTGGCAGCCGGGCGCTCGGTACCGCCAGTGGCAAACCACAAGATCCAGAGCGCGGCCACGATCGCGAGTACCCATAAAAGATCGGCCGTGGCACTGCTCTGTTTTCCAATCATAAGAATAATTCTAACAGATTTTGTCCCCGAATACGCAAAACCTCTGTGGATATCAGAATTCCACAAAGTAATTAATATTGTATAATTTTAAAAATTTACTCGAAGTGCACAAAATTATTCTCCTCTTTCATACGACCACCAACAAAATCACTGCAGAAAACCTTATACTCACTTGGGGTAAAAATTTCTGACAATAAATTTTGTTCAGTAATTATTTTTTCTTGCTTCTGCATGAATTCACCTAAACTGCAATAGGAGTATTTTTCCGCCCAATCAAAAGCTTTAGTGAAATTTTTACATGCCAGTTCATATCCGCCAGGATAAAGCTCAAAACAATTTTTCACTTGAATATAAACACTGACATACTGGAGATAATCATTAGCATCAATGGTGCGAGACCGGTAGGCACCCTGAAATAAATTCCCCTTTTCCTGATATTTCTCATTAAAATGATTGGCCATTCCCACCCCCAGTCGTCTCATAAATTTAACTATGCCACCTGGAGTAATTTCTTTAAGGAGCAGATGGAGATGATTCTCCACCAAACAGAAACAGACAATTTGGACAATTTGTCGCTGCGGGGGCCAATCAGCAGGGCGTTCCATGGAATGGATTAATCCGGCCTCAAGTAGATCTCTAAACCAATTATCCGGACAGAACTCGTCATTGAAATGCCGCAACATGAGCAGGAAACGATGACGATCTGATTCGTCTCTGACAATCGGTAAGCCGCGAGTACCTCGTTTAACTATGTGTAAATAGGATCCAACAGTGAAAGGTTCTCGCCTCATAGATTAATGATGCCGTGGAAATCAGATATCCGCAAAACATCTCTGTGGATATCTGATTTCCACGCGACAACGCAAAAATCCCCCGCTGAAAAGCCGGGGGATTTTTGCTAGCTATTCGCCGGAGGCGAACACAAGTTAGCTAAGTTAGCTATTAGTTGACATTCGCAATCAGGAGACTCGGGTTGATATTCAATGTACCCAACTGGGCAAAATTGGTATCGAAGCTGAACTCCGTTAGATTGGTCGAGTCGTCACCGAAGAAGATCTTCGTGATCTTAAAGTTCTTCGGTCCGGAGGTTGGAGTTGTACCAGTATTAGACATTTGACCCTCCAAACGGAAAGTGCGGGTAATACCGGCCGGAATACCGAAGACGGTAGCCGTATCGCCACAATTACTGCAAGGTGTCACATCAACTGGGTTATTGCTATTACCCATCAAGCCAGTGGTGCCGCTAGCAGCCAAATCACTGGTGGTTGCTACCAAGGTATCGTTGGTTTTACTGATGTAGAGCGTGCCACCGTCGGCCTTCAGCGAAAAAGTAAAGCTAATGGTAGCTAATCTTTCATCGCCAAGAAGTGTGAAGCTGCCGGATGTGCCACTTAAGGTCGGCGGGAACAAGGCCGCGTGAACACCACCGCTAGTGATATTGGCACCAGAAACTGTAAGAGTGTCGAAGTTATCATCATGACCCGCGATATCAGTTGGGGTCAGGAATAACGTGGTCGAAGCGGCATCATTACCGCTCACCGTGAAGTCGGACTCGTCAGCAAAAAGACCCTTAAGGGTGAAAGTCTTCTTGGTTTCAGCCGGAATGTTGACAGTCAAGCTACTGAAAGTAAGCGAAGAACTGGCGCTGGCCGCGGCATTGCCGTTAGCAGTACCTTGTGAACCACCGGCGATCAAAGTACAACCAGTAGTGTCGCCATCAGTCGGGCAGGAACCCTCATAGAGGTCATAAGACGTAATTAAGGTGCTGTTGTTCGTACCAGCGGTATTAGCGCCAATCTTCAAACTGGTAATCGTTGCCGGGCGCTGTTCGGCTTTAAGATCGAAGACGGCCAGCGTCACGTTCGGCGTAGTGCCTGATGTACTAACCTTGACCCAACGTTCGCCCAACGCAGTAGTGCTATTCGACGGAACGATGTTGCCGGTGCTGGCCGCGATAAAGTCATAGGTTCGATCAGAACCGTCGCCGTCGGTGACAGTATAAGTCGGATCATCGGCGTCAGCGACAGAAATCGAATTGCTAACCTGATCAACAGTTAAACCATTAACTGCCGCCCGGCCAGAATCAGCTGAACTGTAGACTCGAAGAATAACAAAGGTATCAGCATCCTTAGCCAAGGTCTGATTCAGGCCGCTAAAGACCAGACGATAATCAGAACCAGAAGTGACTTCGCTGAAATCAGACGAGGTCAAATTGGCCTTTTCCGCAATTACATTACCGCCAACAACCAGGGCCGCCTTGCTCCAATAGAGCCAAGGACGATGAGAGGCCCTGATGCCGAATTGTCTCAAGATACCGGCTGAATTGGTGGCCTTAATCTTCCAGCGGGCAATATCCACCGCACTGGCCGGACGATTTCTCGTTATGTCCGTACCATTAGCCGGCGAACTCTCCAAGGAAACCGAGGTCGTCACTAAACCAGCGTCAGCGACCGGAGGCGGGGTCGTGCCGGGAGCCGTCACACAGTTACTGGCGATCGTATTGCCATTCGGACAAAGTGGTTCTACAACACCGCCAGGCGCCGTCGCACAGTTACTGGCGATCGTATTGCCATTCGGACAAAGTGGTTCAGTCGGAGGAGGAGTAACCGGCGCACAGTTGTTGGATACCGGATTACCGTTCGGGCAAAGCGCGCCGCCAGACGGAGGCGGAGGCGTTACGAACGCCATGCTGTTATAAGCCGCGCGGGAAATCGGACCGAAGAGACCGGAAGCCGGGGAAACGGCATTGGCTCTCTGCCAAGCCATGACCGCGCTCTGGGTCTGGGGGCCGAAGTAACCGGTCGCGCCGGCCGGAATGCTGTAATCGCCGGCAATCAGATAATTCTGCAGACAGGTAACTTCAGCGCCTGACGAACCGATGGTCAAACTTTGCATGAAGTTGCAGGCGCCAGACGGAACACCCGTACCCGGTGTCGCACCGCCAAGCGAATTGATGACTTGCGACAACAAAACCGGATTATTCAGCAGGGCGGAAACGATTTCATCCGCAGTCAGAGCTTGCGCACTGCCAGACAAACCGAAAAGCAGAACTATTGCGGTCAAACCGAAAATTATTTTCTTAATACTCATAAACAATCTTTACTTAACTTTTAATTTCAGCCGTCTCGAGCCGAAACGGCTGTGGCTGATAATTTTTCTAAAATCCCGGTTAATAAATTAAAAAACGGGAGTTTTAGTTATAAATTGAAGAGCGTAACAGAATATTCAATTGGCAAAGACCAATCGGTTTAAAGTATATCACAAACAGACAATCACTCTGCAAAAGTCAATGTGGATAACCCCGCGACTGACTTTAAACAGGGTAAATGTAAACATAGCACAGGGCAAAATGAGGGTCAAGCCTTGCTGTACCGGCTCCAGCGGCGCTCGCCTATTCGCTTGATCAATCCAGCTTCGGTCATAACATTGAGCTCGCGCTGAATTGTTTTACTGCTTAAATTAGGCAGTTTTTTGACAATATCTTTAATCGCCGACCAAGCGCCAGCAGTCAAGGATTGAAGAATAACTGATTGACGCTCATTTTTAGATCTGGTCTTAAATAATGTTGATTTTAGGGCTTTTTCTGGGAAAAGCCTACCAACTACAACTGGCGACGGCAAGAGTCCCGAGGCCATAGATTCTGAAACAATCTTTACTTGATTTTGAATCAATTCATAAAGCCGTGAATATTCTTGGCGCAAGAGGCCAAAGTTCATCGCCGAGATCTGACGATCAAGAACAACCACATCAATCAATCTAATCAGATCGGTTATATGAGACAAAACTTGCGGGTGATCCCGGGTGGCAAAAAATAAAATATCCAGGGCTTTTTCCCTAATTTTCCACTTGATCGGATCATTGTCCGATAGAAAATTAGTCACTAAATATAAGGCAGAAGTCAATTTTTCTGTTTTTTTGTCCTTTATATTCTTATCGGACAAATTGTCCTTTATAATATTACCATCAGACATTTGTCCTTTATTATATATAGGACAAGATAAATGTCCAATGCAGACACTCGGTGTCCCGAGGACACCGAGTGTCTTTATTTGTTATACTGATGAGAATGAAAAGAAACGAGATACCGAGAGAGACCAGACATGCGGTGCTGACTGTCAGTTTTTTTATCCTAGGGTTGATATTGATTCTCGCCAGTTTGGGGTTTGCCGGGCGGGCCGGGCATTGGCTCTATGGAGGGATGAAACTAGTCGTCGGCTGGGGATTTTTCCTCTTTCCCTTCGTCCTCTTCCTCGTCGGCTTCGCCCTGCTCCGAGCGTCTCGGCCGCAGACGCTCGGAGTAAAATCATTGGGCGCGGGAATATTTTTTCTCGGTGGTCTGGGGTTTCTCGAGCTCGTTTTCGGACGCGAGGCCGGGGGTCTCGTCGGCCGCCTCTTATCTTTACCCTTGATCGCCCTGTTTGATCGTTACATCAGTTTGCTAATTTTCATCGGGCTCACCGTTATCGCTTGTTTAATCATGTTCGAAACAAAAATCACCCTTGAACCGACTCTCTTTGGCTGGCGGATCAGACGAAGGAATGATCAATTGATCATCACCGGAAACACCGCCCTGGTGGCTACCCGGCCACCAGAAGAAAGCCCGCCGGCGGAAAAACCAGCGGCGCTCCCAGAGAAACAAAATAAAGATGGGGAGTTCGCCGCCTTCACGATTCGGACACCGAGCGCGAGAGCCGATGAAAAGTTCGAGCCGCCGCCGCTCACACTCCTCGAACGCGACAGTGGCAAACCCGTGGCCGGCGACATCAAAGCCAATGCCAACATCATTAAACGGACCCTGGCCAATTTCGGCATTATCGTGGAGATGGACGAGGTATCGATCGGTCCGGCGATCACCCGTTATGCCTTAAAGCCGGCCGAGGGCGTCAAACTCTCCCGCATTGTCGCTCTGCAAAATGATTTAGCGCTGGCCTTGGCGGCTCACCCCCTCCGCATCGAAGCGCCGATCCCCGGCCTGGCGCTTGTCGGCATCGAGATCCCCAACCGTGCCCGGGCGACCGTCGGCCTGGCGTCGCTCGTCGGTTCCCCGGCCTTCAACAGCTCACCGTTCCCGCTTTTCGTCTCGATCGGCCGCGATATCGCCGGCACGCCCCACTTTGCTAATCTCGCTCGGGCGCCACACCTCCTCATCGCCGGTTCCACCGGTTCGGGCAAATCCGTGGTCATCCACACTTTGATCACTTCTCTCTTATATCGAAATCCGCCGGCGAGAGTCCGCTTCATCATGATTGATCCGAAACGGGTCGAGCTGACGCTCTACAACAAAATTCCCCAACTCCTGACGCCCGTGGTCACCGACGCCAAAAAAGCGATCACGACGCTCAAATGGGCGATTGGCGAAATGGAACGGCGTTACGGCGTGCTCGAAGAAGAAGCGGTGCGCGACATCCAATCTCTGCATCAAAAAACACTCGATGTTAAGGGAGCTCCAACATCGAGTGTTGATGCCCTCGATGCTTTCCCCTACATCGTGATCGTGATTGATGAACTGGCCGACATTATGTCGACTTATCCGAGAGAACTCGAGGCCGCCATCGTGCGCCTCGCCCAAATGTCGCGAGCGGTCGGTATCCATCTCATCCTCTCGACCCAGCGGCCGTCGGTGGAAATAATCACCGGCCTCATTAAAGCCAACATCCCAACGCGCGTGGCCTTGCAGGTGGCTTCACAAGTGGACTCGCGGACCATCCTCGACATGGCCGGCGCCGAGAAGCTTCTCGGCTCGGGCGACATGCTCTATCTCTCCGGCGAGCGATCCAAGCCCTGGCGCCTGCAATCAGCCTTTATCTCCGAAACCGAGGTCAAACGAGTGGCCCAGTGGCTGGCGCAAAAATACGGCGACATCCGGCCCGAAGAATTACCGCTGGTTGATCCCGGACAGAAAGATCTAGCCGGCACGGCCAACGACGAAAACGACGATGAACTCTACGACGAGGCCCGCGCCCTCGTGGTGGCTACCGGCAAGGCCTCGGCCTCCTACCTCCAGCGCCGGCTAAAAGTCGGCTACGCCCGAGCCGCCCGACTCCTTGATTTCTTGGAGGAACGAGGGGTGATCGGTCCGGGCGAGGGCGCCAAAGCGCGCCAAGTCTACGAGCGCCTGCCTGCCGAAACCGTCTAATTTATGGCCCCGCGCCGGCTTCCGACCTTGGCTCCCAAATATCTGGCGCTCGTAATTTTCTTTAGCGCCGTCGCCGGCTACACCGCTTACCAGCTCTCTGGTCTCGTCCATAAACCTCAATTAATTATCACCGACCCGATGGACGGCGCCGCCCTAGCCGCCGAACTCATCACTATTCACGGTCGAGCAGACAGTCTAGCCAAACTGACAGTCAATGAGGCACCGCTCGTTCTCAACGAAGACGGCGCTTTTGAGACGAGATTGCTTCTGGCGCCGGGTTATAATATAATCAGATTTTCCGGCGCGGATCGCTTCGGCCGAATAGTTGAGAAAAAATTGCAGCTTATCTACAAATCTCATGACTAAAATCAAAGAACCCAAGCCGGTCATGGCGGGCATTGAAGAAACGATCAAAACAATCCAGAGTCGCTTCGGCGAAGGAGCGATCATGAAACTCGGCGACCAACCCAAGGTGGGCGTCGGCGCAATTTCTACCGGGTCGCTCGGGCTCGACTTGGCGCTCGGCATTGGCGGCGTCCCGAGGGGCCGAGTGATTGAAATTTACGGGCCGGAATCATCGGGCAAAACGACCTTAGCTCTCCACATCGTAGCCGAGGCCCAGCGCGCGGGCGGCATTTGCGCCTTTATTGACGCCGAACACGCGCTTGATCCAGATTACTCCCGCCGGCTCGGCGTCAAAATCGATGATCTTTTAATTTCCCAGCCCGATTACGGCGAGCAGGCGCTGGAAATCGCCGAGTCGCTGATTCGCTCGGGCAAAATCGATGTCATCGTCATCGACTCGGTGGCGGCACTAACCCCCAAGGACGAAATTGAGGGCGATGTCGGAGCGTATCATGTGGGCAAACAAGCCCGGTTGATGTCGCAAGCGCTCCGCAAGATGACGGCGATCGTCGCTAAATCCAAGACGGTCGTCATCTTCATCAATCAAATCCGGATGCAAATCGGCGTGATGTTCGGCAATCCCGAAACGACGCCGGGCGGCAAAGCGCTCAAATTCTACGCCTCGGTCCGGCTCGACATCCGCCGCATCGCTCAAATCAAAAAAGGCGAGGAGGTAATGGGCGGACGCGTCCGGGTTAAGGTGGTGAAAAATAAGGTGGCGGCGCCGTTCAAGATGGCGGAATTCGATATTCTCTACAATGAGGGCATCTCGCCTGAAGGCGAGATGCTGGCCCTAGGGGAAAAACAGGGCCTGATTGCCAAATCCGGAACAAGCTACAGCTATCAGCCCAAAGATAAGGACGGCCAGGCGTCAGGCGAAGAGATCAAACTCGGGCGCGGCTACGATTCGGCCCGCCTATTCTTGCGCGATAATCCAAAAATCAAAAACGAGCTCGTGAAAAAAATCCGAGCCGGCTGGACAACCTGACGAAACGCATCAAAAAATCCTTAAACAGCCACAAGCCGATCAAACCGGCGGCCAAGAAATAAAACTGCACCGCCGGCTCGGTTCTCGCCAGAGCGCTGAAGAAGAAATCGTAGTTAGAAAACCCGCCGGCGGCTCGCGCATTCTCCCAAACCGCGCCCGGCGAAACATAAAACTGCAGCTGCCAGACCAACAAGATAAGTAATGATAATTTTAACCCGGCGGACTGTTTGAGCCGGCGGAAAAGCCAAATGGCATAAATCCGCCGCATCACGACGCGTTTTAATTTTCGATCATTATCCATCATTATATCCATAAATATTCATAAATCGGCTGGATCCGCCAGCTGGCGGATAGATTTTTTAAATTCTTTTTTGGCGCGATGAAGACGGGTTTTAACGGCGGCGACCGAGATGCCATCGGCCAACGCGATTTCGGTCTGCGAACGATCTTCCAAGAAAAACTGCCTTAGGATCTTGGCGGCGGCGGCCGGCAAGCGATGGAAATAAGAAGCAATGTAATCACGCCATTCCTCACGGGCGCGGACCGCCGCTACCCGTTCATCCGGAAACAAATTCGGATCAAGTTCCGCCGTCAGAAGATCGCCGCGGCGCGTTTTCAATTTGTTATAATAACTGATCGCCGTATTAACCAGAATCCGGTACGCCCAGGAACGGAAGCTGGCGCCGGGTATGACCCGGAAGCGCCCGGCGTTGAAATAAATTTTAGTGAAAGTCTCCACGACCACATCCTGCACTTCTTCACGCTGACCCAAGATCGTCCGGGCCTTACGGAGAAAAGCCGACTCATAACGATCAACGATAAGTTTGAATTCCTGAGGATCCTTGAGTGACAAGGATAGAACTTCTTCGTCCGTGATGTTATTTTGAGTCGGCTGTTCGTCCAAATACATACGAAAGTGATAATAGCTCGACCCGCTATCTTTGACAACCCGGCCGGAATCGTTAAAGTTACATCATGCTTGATTATAACGAGATCAAACCGAAAAAGTTTATTGTCTTGGACGGCGCGCCGTACGAAGTGCTGGCAACGCATGTCTTCAGAAAACAACAGCGCAAACCAGTCAATGCCACGAAATTAAAAAATCTGATCACCGGCGGCGTGCACGAACACTCGTTCGCGGTCAGTGACAAAGTGAATGAGGCGGAGATTGAAACCAAACCAGCCAGATATCTCTACGCGCGCCAGAACGAAGCGTGGTTTAACGAGCCGAATAATCCGAGCCAGCGCTTCGTTCTGCCCGCGATAAAAATCGAGCGAGAATTAAAATTTCTAAAAACCGGCGCGGTGATCGATCTCTTGTACTTTGGACAAGAATTAATCAGTCTCCGCCTGCCGATCAAAATTGATCTTAAGGTTACCGAGGCGCCGCCGGCAATCCGCGGCAACACGGCTCAAGGCGGCATGAAAACCGTCATCCTCGAAACCGGACTCGCGATCAATGTACCGATGTTCGTAAACGAAGGCAACACGGTTATCGTCAACACCGCCACCGGTGAGTATGTGGAGCGGGTGTAGTTTGAGTTAGAGAATTACGACTTCAGCTCGCCGAAAACGGCAGGAGGGCTAGGAACCGCGCGCGTTTGACGGCCGCGGCGAGTTTGCGCTGGTGCGCGGCACAGAGACCGGAACGCCGTTTGGCCAGGAGGCGCGCATGGGGATCGAGAAATTTTTTCAACACTTCGACATCCTTATAATCGGGGTAGCGGGCGTTGTTGTTGCAAAAATGACAATGCTTCATGTTAGAACGGAATGTCATCAGGATTAACTTCTTCGGCCGGGTACTGAATGGTTTTCATTTCCTCGGACGGAGCTGGAGGCTGATTTCGAGAGTTGACATTTGAACCGGAACTCGCGCCGGCCTTTGGTCCAAACTGCACGCGATCGGCGACGATTTCCGTCCGGTAACGTTTCTGGCCGTCTGGACCGTCCCAACTCCGCGTCTGGATACGGCCTTCCACCATGACCGTTTGGCCCTTCCTCAAATACTGATTAACAATCTCGGCCTGATTGCCGAAAACCACCACATTGTGGAATTGGGTATCTTCCTGTTTCTCGCCATTTTTATTCTTAAACACCCGATTGGTCGCCACGCCCAGGGTCGCCACCTTAGTGCCCGACGGCAGAGCCCGCAGTTCTGGATCGCGCGTCAAGTTACCGATAATGATGGCTTTATTTAGGTACATCCCGTTACAAATTTAACTGATAGTAGTCAGCTTAAACATATCACATTTGGTCAGATTTGTAACGGGATACATAGGTTTCAGTCACTAAAAGCTGATCAATCTCTTTATCCATTTCCGCCTGGCTCATCACCGACGGCCGAGCCGGCGCGGAAACCGCCGGTCTCACTCTTGACGGCAGAGCGTGTTTGGTTTTAATCCGCGCCCGTTTCTCCTCCGCCAGAGCCGCCGGCGGCACCTCGATTAAAAGATGCCGGATGAGCTCGGGGGACGCGCGGAGCGCGTCGCCGAGCGCCGGGACGGCCTCGGGCGCCAGGCGGAAACGCCAAGCGCCAAAAAACGCCTCGCGGAAAATCAAAGGTTTATGGCCGACGGTTTGCTTGATCGGATAAGCCAGACGGATAGACCGCGGCGGCAAATCGCTCACTTCGTTGCCGCCGGCGCCGACGATTAAACTTTTCAGATTCTTCTCCGTCGTTTCGGCGAGATCCTCGGCCGAGACCAAGGGCGACAAGAGATATCCAATCTCGTAGACCCGAGTTTCGTCAATAGTTATTTCCTCGCTATTCTCCATTTCCATTGCTTCCGATCATAGCATGAATCGAAGTCAGAGAGCAAACCCCGTTAGAAACTCGTTTCTAACGGGGCAAACAGACGACGCGCGTTGGCTAAAGTGGTTTCAGCCGCGGTGGCCGGGGTCAAATTGCGTAAAATGGCAATCTTTTTTATAACCTCCGTCACATGAATCGGTTCATTCCGTTGACCTCTGAAGGGTACCGGCGCCACAAACGGACAATCAGTTTCCACCAGCAAGCGATCTAATGGCATCTTTTTAATTATTTCATCGTATTGAGTGGCAAAAGTAATGACGCCGGTAAAAGACAAGCTGAAACCGAGGTCAAGAAACTTCTTGGCCGTCGGCCAATCGCCGGCAAAGAAGTGAACATTGCCGGACAATTCTGAATTATTAATAATAGCTAAAACCTCGTCATAAGCGTTGCGGCAATGGATCATCAGGGGCTTACCGACGGCCTTCGCCAAATCAATTTGCCGTTCAAAAATTTCAATCTGTCTTTTTCCACTTTCACTTCCAACATCAAACTTTCCGTTTCTGACTTCCAGCCCGCATTCTCCGATTCCGACCACCCGTTCATGGCGGACGAGCTTTTCCAGTTCGGCAAAAATTTCGTTTTCCACCGCCGGCGGCGGGAGATCTGTCGGGTGAATTCCAACCGTCGCCCACATATTTTCGTTTTGCTCGGCCAGTGCCACCGCGCCCCGCGAGGTCTCAAGATCAGTTCCGACATTAATCATTCCAATTCCCGCCTCCCGCGCGCGCCTGATCACTTCTTCCCGATCCTCGTCAAACTGCGGGAACTGCAAATGGGCATGAGCGTCAATTAATTTCATGGACTAGATTTTAACAAAAGAAAAGACCCGGGCAAATGCTCGGGTCTCTAATATTTACGTTTTGGAATACGTTTGGCGATAGTCGCCAGAAGATCAAAGCCCAGAGGTTCCGAGGGCTTAAGTCTAGGATCCAAGTTTCGAGGACTTGCGAAGCCCCGCGAACCACCAGTCGTCATCCAAGACGCGGCCGCTACGGCAGACATCCACCTCGCGCTCGTCGTCGTGCCAGCAGTCGAACGCGGCGAAGCACCATTTACCATCAGCATCTTGCCAATGAGTCCCATTGGGGTAGGTGTCGGCGAAAGCTGGGTCGGCTTCGTTGAGGGCGGCGAGAGAAATGGGATCGGCGGGGATGAAACCGCGCAACTCGAACTCCTTCTCGAGATCATCGTCCGAAATATGGCCATCTCGCTCGGACAGATCGAGTTTGAAGAACACCAACTCGACTTCGTCGCCTTGGCCTTTGGGCATAGCTTCCACCACCTGGCGATCGGTGTACTGCTTCCGGCCAGTGGCCGCGAGCGCTTCTTGGGGTGTGCGGACGCGGTTCACGGTAACGCGGCGGACAATCAGGTCGCTTACTGCTTCCACACGTTTGAGGAACGTGGCGAACATCTCACCGGCAAGTTCGGACTGCCCGAGAACCATTTGCACAACTTCCGAATCGAATTCGCGACTGTGCTTCTCGAGAAGAGCCCGATAGTTGGCGACAGCCTTGTCGATTTGACCAGAGGTCGTCGCTTGCCCTGTCCGCGTCGATGGGGTCATGGTTTTGGCCATGGCGTCATCTCCTTTTCTGTTTGTAAGGTACTACTCTGGGAAACCGCCCAGACGGTTGTAGGTGAAATCCTACTCTGCGTGTATTATATGCCTATTCTGGTTTAAATGTCAATAGGTTAGCGAATGGCTTAAAATATGAGTTATTTTCGGGGGAACAGAGGTCGGCTAGGGGCACGATTCTGGCAAATGAGGCCGGTGATGGCGGCGGAAGTGGCGGGTAGGAAAGGGATCAGCCAACTGGCTATTTCATCTAAACCATGAACCAGAGAGATGATCTGCTCTTTCCCTTTTGCCAAATCAGTTTTTACTGTCTTGTACGGCTCATCGCACTGGATCATCGCATCGAGGGCGCCGATTTTCTGCCAGATCATATCGGCGGCTTGATTAAGTTCGTAACGATCAAAATGCTCGGCGATTAAAGGCGCCGCCTTGACAATGTCAAGGCGGCGCCTTGACAATACGGGATCGAGATGCGCCGCCGACAAGGTCATAATCCGCGACACGAGATTACCCAAACCGTTGGCAAGATTAGAATTGTACGCTTCTTTAAATTTTTCGAGCGTCACATCGGTATCTTCGAACGGGTGCACATGCCGCACCAGGAAATACCGCACGGCATCCGTCCCATACTCCTCGACTAATCGAAATGGGTCAATGACATTGCCGAACGATTTCGACATCTTCTGACCGCCGCTGGTGACAAAGCCGTGGATAATAATTTGCTTAGAAGTTGGGAGTCCGGCGGACATCAGCATCGCCGGCCACATCGCCGCCTGCTGGCGGAGGTTGTCTTTGCCGGCCAATTGCACCGTTGGCCACCACTCTTCAAAATTTTTCTCATCTTGAGGCCAGCCGACGGCCGAAATATAATTGACCAGAGCGTCAAACCAGACATAGATGGTATGTTCGGAATCATCGGGCGCAGCGATCCCCCATGGTTGTTTGACCTTGAGACGAGAGACGCTAAAATCTTCCAGTCCCCTGGCGACAAAAGCCCGCAATTCATTGAAACGAGTTCTCGGCACGACAAAATTGGGCTGTTGGGCGTAAAATTCCAAAAGCGATTTCTGATATTTGGAAAATCGGAAAAAATAATTCTCTTCTTCGATAATCTCTAGCGCTTGAGTCGGATGAATCGAGCAACGATTATCAACGAGTTCCGAATCGGTCTTTTCCAATTCGCAACCGATGCAATATTTGACCCGATAATTCTTTTTATAAATATCCCCCGCCGCCCGGCAGCGCCGCCAAAATTCTTGCGCCGCCACGACATGTCGAGAATCCGTCGTCCGACTGAAATGATCGTAACTTAGATTAAGCGCCTCTTTGAGCCGGCCAAATTTCTCGGCGTAAAAATCAACATAGGCCTGCGATTCCATCCCCTCTTCGGCCGCCCGGCGATAAACTTTTGTCCCGTGCTCATCCGTGCCGGTATTAAAAAAAACTTCCCGGCCCAAAAGGCGGTGATAGCGCGCGAGAATATCGGCCGTTACCACTTCAAAAGCAAAGCCGAGATGCGGATCGGCGTTCACATAAGGCAAAGTTGTCGTCAGGTAAATTTTAGACGGCATCCTGATGGAGAGCTTTTTTCCGCTGTTCAAAATCACTAAGAAGCTCGATGAGCACCGCCGAGGCCGGGACGGCGAGAATAATCCCCAAGAAGCCGACGAGTTTCGCGCCAATGATGAGCGCGAGGATTACCACGATCGAGGGCACGCCGACTATTTTTTTGACGACGAGAGGATAAAGCAGATGGTTCTCAAATTGTTGAATGATCAAGTAAAGACCGAGCACCAAGAGACCGGTCGTCACGCTGTGACCAAAGCCGATGAGAATTGCCGGGACGGCCGAGAGGATCGGCCCGAAAACCGGAATCAGTTCGAAAACCGCCGCCATAATCGCCAGCGCCAGTGCGTACTCGATCTTCAAAACCGTCAGTCCGAGATAGACGATCACGCCGACGAGCAAACCAAGGAGAAGCTGGCCTTGCATCCAAAGGCCGATTTTCTTCTGCGCGCGATGCCACAACCCAATAATGTATGATTCACTGCGAGCGGGAGTGACGATGCGGAGAAAATTGGCAATCCCATCCTCCTGAACCGCTAAGTAGAAGGAAATCACCACGATCAAAATGAAACTGAAAAAACCGCCGAAAATAAGACTGGCGATCCCGAGGAAACCTCGCGACAAGCCGGCGAAAGCGCCCTCTAGATTGCTGGGCAAGCTGCTGAAATAGTCCAAACGAGAGAATGACGAGAAAAGCCCGTCCGGGGCGGAAAGAAAGGAGAGCGATCCTATTTTCTGCGGCAAAGTGGCCGAGGCCTCGATCAGATTATTAATGGCCGGGATAAAAAGGAAAGGCACCAGAGCAATAAGGAAAGCAAAAGCCGCGACATAGACAATGAGAACGGCCAGCGTTCGCGGGATGCGGAATTTGGCCAGCCAGCGAACGGCCGGCTCGATCGCCGAGGCGATCACCACTGACACCAGAACAACCAGAATGATGTCCTTGATAACAAAAAGGAGCCAGACGAAGAGGAGGAGAAGGATGGCCTTAGCGACTGTCCCCGTACTAATAGTAATCGCGGGCCGATTGGAATCAACCATACTCTACATCATAGCACGAGCAGAATCAATTACAACCAAATTATCTAACCTGAATCGGATTACTCCAACCAAAATAAGTACTTTGACCGAAACCGGGAACGGCAACTCTAATTTTGTAATTTCCTAATGGCGAAACGGTTGGAACCACAATCGGTTCTTGATTATCATAAGTACTCCAAGCCAAGAAGTAACCGTTGTTCATATTATTTTCCTCAAAGAGCATGACGGTAATCGGGGCTTCACTGATGTTGGTTGGAATGGGAGTAATGCCACTGGTGGTCCAATTGACAGTTAACGGCGCGCCGACGGAAAAAGATCCGCCGGTTGGTGAGGTAACCGTGACACTCGCCGTGGCCGGTTGCGTGAACTGAAACACGCCGGAGCCGCCGTAAGTTGTTTGACCATTCACGGTCGTGGACAAACGGAAAT